>MTKZ01002400.1_pt3 | contig 58919 bp, 60 predicted proteins | sample 1042781 | NCBI WGS metagenome assembly MTKZ01 (sample SAMN06212207, study PRJNA360539) | anaerobic digester metagenome | biome: Wastewater treatment plant; material: sludge; isolation source: anaerobic digester fed with sludge from wastewater treatment plant | place: Denmark: WWTP Viborg ... | reverse complement strand
GAGTGTGCTTGGACCAAGGGACACCTCTGAGCAGCGGCTCACCCTCTCGCAGTCGTTCAACGGCCTGGGATGGATTATAGGGCCGGCGCTGGGAGGGATGCTGATTCTTGGAGGCAACGGTGACAATGGCGCCAACAAGTTCTCTTCCATGGCATTGCCATATATGCTGATAGGAGTGGTGGTGCTGGTTGTTGCATTCATGTTTGTCATCACCCGGATGCCTGACATTCATGAGGGTGAGCATGACAGTCGCGGCGAAAGAGGTACTTTCCGCGGGTTGTTCAGGATAAGGCATTTCAGGTATGCTGTTATGGCACAGTTCCTGTATGTGGCGGCACAGACGGGCATAAACAGCTTCTTCATCAACTATGTTGTTGAGACAATGCCCGGATATTCTCCCGAGAAGGCAGCCTATCTCCTCTCGCTTGGTTTTGTCTTCTTCATGTCAGGCCGGTTTATCGGATCGCTGTTCATGAGCTGGTTCAGTCCCAGGCAGATGCTGGGGATATATGCGCTGATCAACACCGCAGCTATGGCGCTGGTGATGCTGGGTCTCGGATGGCCTTCGCTTGTCGCTCTCTACCTGAATTATTTTTGCATGTCTATTATGTTTCCCACAATTTTTGCCCTCGGGTTGAAGGATCTGGGAGGGATGACCAAGAAGGGGTCTTCGGTGCTGGTCATGACCATTGTCGGCGGCGCCATCTGCCCGGTGATAATGGGCCGGATTGCCGATCTATCGGGGATGGCGATCGGTTTTGTGGTTCCTCTTGTCTGCTTCGCGTTTATCGCGTGGTACGCCTTTTACAGGGCGAAGAGTGATAAAATATTTATAAAATAGTCATATTCGCATGGTTAGAAATGAAACATTATTGATCTGTTTTACGTTGCTTTTAGTTTCAGGAATATGCAGCGGACAGAAGACCTGGTGGGGTGAAGTATCTGGTTTCGCCGGTGGCGGAGACAATGATATCTTCAGGTTTCAGGAGCTGGTCGGAGCGGGATCGGTGACCGGGACGGGAGTTTGGACGGCTGGGGCGGACCTGCGCAGGCTGCTGGGTGATCATTTCAGCATCGGAACGGGATTGTCATATTCACATCAGTATTATTATACCAGTCCTGCGCCGGGGATAGGGGGCACGGACACTCCCGGCTCATTTGGCCTTATGGCTGTGCCTGTTATGGTGAGGGCTGATTTTCTGAAATGGTTTTTTGCCGATGCGGGTGCTTTACTGGCAATGCAGACAGGTGTTTCCCGGGTTGACAATATGAGCGGGCTTGGGGCAACTGTAGGAGCCGGAATCCAGTACCGGTTCAGGTCGGATATGTTTATCAGGATCAGGGCCTATGCGGCACAGTACGGGCTGGTGCATTTTTCACCTGAAAATCATCCGCAGACCCTTCTTAACGGAGGGGTGACCCTCGGGGTTGGTTACAGGTTCATCCGTCTGGGCAGTTGCAACTGTCCGGACGACAGGAATCCGGTAAGGAAGTTTCACTGATTTCAGTTGATTTTGAGTTGTGCCGGGCCGGTTCCGATACTTCAGCTCCGGATCTTTTGCGGGTTACTCCTGGGCCACTGTGTTAACAAGTTTTCTGGCTTCTGCCCATTTCTCCTCCGGCATGCGTGCTCCTACCACCTCTATGACCTTTCCGGCCAGGATTGATCCGAACATTCCGCATTTATCGAGGCCGAATCCGTTTGAAAAGCCATACAGGAATCCGGCAGCGTACAGGTCGCCGGCGCCGGTTGTGTCAACCGCTTTGACTTTCAGGGCGTCGACCTTTATCACTTCGTCACCTCTCTTTATCCACGATCCGCCGGGGCCGGTTTTGACAACGGCTATTTTGCATTTCCGGGCTATAGCGTCGAGAGCTTCCCTGGGGTTCAGGCCGCCGGTGAAAGCGCGGGCTTCCTCCTCGTTGGCGAAGACTATATCGACATATTCTCTCACGAGCCGGTCGAATGCAGGGAGCAATTCGGTGACCACGTTAAAGCTTGCCAGGTCGAGGGCCACGCACATGCGGTTTTCTTTTGCTAGTTGAAAGGCCTTTTCAACCAGGGGGAGGTTATAGATGAGGTAGCCTTCGATGTAGAGTATGTTGAATCCCTTGAAATAGCTGATATTGAGATCATCGGCTGACAGTTCGGTTGCAGCGCCGAGGTGTGTTGCGAAAGTCCGTTCGGAGTCAGGTGTGACCAGTGCCACGGCGGTGCCGGTAGGTGACTGTGATGAGCGTATGAGAACAGGGGTGAGGCCGGCGTCGACCATATCTTTTTCGTAGAAGTTGCCCATTTCGTCACGGCCTACTTTGCCAATGAATGATGAGTGGACTCCCATGATGCCGAGGCCGTACATTGTATTGCCAGCTGAGCCGCCGGATGCGAGGGTTCTTTTCATGCCGTTTATGGCCTGTTTGATTTCGCCGGAGCGGTGGGCGTCGACCATTGTCATGCTTCCTTTAGGGAGGCTGAATTGGCCGAGGCAGGTTTCGTCAGGAATTATTGTCATTACATCGACGAGAGCGTTGCCGATGCCTATAATTTTCTTCATTAGGAAAATTTTGACAAAGATATTGCTTAATTCGTTTAAAGCGGTTAATTTTGCCACGCTTTTCGGAGCTATAGAATCTTCCTCAGTAGCTCAGTTGGTTAGAGCACCTGACTGTTAATCAGGGGGTCCTAGGTTCAAGTCCTAGCTGGGGAGCTCAGAAGTACAACCACTTACACCGATTTCGGGTAAGTGGTTTTTTCTTATGGGCCAGTTTTGGGCCAGTTTCTTGATGAAAACTGGGGGAATTGATAATGTAAATCAACGATTATTTACTTCTTTTTAACGGATAGCCCCGATCGTCGTAGTTGAAACGATGTATCCATTTTTCAGATTGGATTAACCTCCCCCTTTCAATTGTCGCAAATCCCCAGCGAATGCCAAGGAAAGCTGGGTACTTTTCTTTGTTAGGATTTTTGATGGATGAAAGTTCCTTACCGAAAAGTAGAGTTAAAAGTACTTGCCTTTCAGTAGTTAGTGGATGTCGTTGTTCAATCCAACTTGGTGTAGCAAAGGGATTGTTTTGCTTATCTATGATACCATCTGAACTCTTCATTTTCTGAGGTATTGACTTGACAATTGTATCAGAATGAACAGTTAGATTTCTTTTATCACCATATCGGCCCCAGAGATAAAGAATCGAGTCAAGGTGAAATGGGGTTATCCCAATTGAATCGGCCAATTCCTGAGATAGAATAAAACTCTCCTTGGGAGACTGTTTGCATGTCTTAGAGGTGGAGAGGAGTTCTGGAAATTCCCTTTTAAAATGATGGTCCACTTTAACAAACCTTGTGAAACCGATTTCTTTTAAAAAGTCACAAACCAAGGCAACCCCTACATTATTGATGGATTTCGATACCTCCAATGCCAGTTTCCACATCTCAATAGGAGTATCCGCAAATGTAATCTTCTGATAAAATGCATCCAGATCTTGGCTTAATTCACCTTCAAAGAATTTTGTGCCAGAGAGTAATACCGAGATAATCCTTGGTTTAAATAATTTCCTGGATAGATCAAATTTTTCTCTTGATTGAATTCTTGAGGCTAATCCATGAAGACTAGTAGGTGACCAATTGGAATCAGTTAAGAATTCATTTTCATTGAATACTTTGCTTAGTGTAATGGCAATTGTGTCTCTCATTGGGATATCTCCAATAACTGAAATAAGATATTTCCTTAGAGGAGCATAACTGAAAGCACTTACACAAAACTGCTTCATTAAACTTTCAACATCGGTTGGACGGGTCGGCGATTCCCACCTTTCAAGTAGGGATTGAATACGCTCCCTTTCAACGGGAACTATTGGGGTGTTATCCTGATAGGACAACTCAATAAGTCGTTTCCTTCTTCGATTGATCTCTGTAATAACTTTTCTCAAGGAATCTGGATCCATTTATTTTGATAATCAGGGATATGTTACCTCAAACTTACAAAAAACCCCTAAATGATTCAATCCTATTTTAAACAAAGATGACGACCTTTATCAATCTGGTTGGCCCAGGCCGATGATCCTCCAACGACCCCCTCTAACTTGGAGATTTTAAATCTGTGGTTAGATTTAACCATTAAACCTGACATGAAAATTGGAGAGAGGAATATTTCCACAACTATTATAGGTAAAAATGAAACGTTGATGAATTTAATGTTTATGACCAAAGATTTAACGTACCATACAGCAAATACCTATTTTCATACATCAAATGGGGTAGTTTATACAATTGATAATAACAGATATAAACTTGCAGAATTAATATTTATTTTTATTACAACTTTAAGTGTTCAAATACCCACCATGAAGAGTAAAAAGATATGAACTAATAATATTTGATGAGGTTATACCTCGAATTCTGTAAGATTTTAATAATCATTTTTAATGAAATGTTTTATTCTACTTCTTCCAAAACAATGACCTCTAATAGTTTGTGCCATTAAATCCCCTCCCATGAGAAAGTCAGTTTTGTTTTTTATTTGCTTACTTATAAGTGAGAGCCTATTAATGTCCCAGCAGAGCAAAAGAGAATTTTTGATCGGCAAGGATTGCAATTATTCCGATACACTCCTTGAATCTAATGTGCCTGACATCATTGCTGGAGCACCAGGTCGACTTAATCCTAAATATAAGGATCAATTCGAAACTACAGCGCAATTCGATGCACGAGTTCAACAGCATAAAAACGAATTAAAAAATTATAACGCTAATATGCTAAAAACCATAAAAGTACAAAATGTACCTATATATAAATTAACAGATACTAAGTATAGCATGTTTTCATATAACGCAGATTATAAGCTCCTTACTATTGCCTGTAGATTTAATTGGTGCTTGGGATGCTCGCACCGTTGGATATGGGGAGTCATGTCAACAACCACTGGATATAATGTTGCTCAATATACGTTTGCTGATAAATTTTCTCGGTCTGATTTCACAAGAAGCGGGTATCGTGAAAAATATTTTAAAGTAAGCTTTGAAGTAGAACCGCAGATTGCAAAAGAAATAATTTCTTATACCGAGTCGAATGAAAAGAGCCCATATTCTATTACACTTCAGATAACTCCTCGTGTTTATGAAGAAAATCGATGGGGTATGATTCCAATTTTCAATATTGACAATTATTGGCTAGTAAAAGATGGTCAAATTATTACGAAGTTTAATCCAAGGAATCTGCCGACAACTAAAACCACATAAGACAAATTGGTCGAAGAATTGATTTGGGACGTAACAAATGCCACCGATGGAAGCGTTAATTTTTGATAAGTAATATTTCATATTCATTCATCTATTATGGACACTGGTGTTTTAATCGCCTTAATCTTAGGATTTACAAATATTGTTGGATCTGTCATATTTGGCTATTTGCCAAGATCCAGAAACGAAAAATTAAGGTCAATTGAGCAAGAGTTACTTCGGGCTTACCAAGACATTAGGGAGTTTCAGAAGCTTGAGCACCAGTTACTAATTAAGTGCAACATAAGTAAAATGACTGCAAGGCAATCAGTAGATATTTCTGCAAAATCGGAGCCAAAGAGAATCAACAAGAGAATTACTGAACTGGAAAGCGCCGTCAAATAATAATCTCAAATTAAAAACAATGGGAATTTTCGGGAATAGATCAGAAGGCGGATTAATGGATATAATCCGTTGTGATGAGCAAGAATATCTTGTTTGGAAATGGAGGCCTTCAGGGGAACCATTATCGACAAAAAAGGAAAATGCTATCCGTTATGGCAGTAGCTTAAGAGTAAAGGACGGGGAATTAGCGGTATTTGTATATCAGCAGAATGCTGAACTATTACAAGATTTTATTATTGGACCATATGATCAGACAATTAAGTCTGCAAACTTTCCTATTCTGGCAAGTATTGTCGGAACTGCATTTGGAGGGGCATCACCTTTTCAAGCCGAGGTTTACTTCATGAACTTAGCAGGCAATATCCAATTAAAGTTTGGGATTCCATTTTTTGATGTTTTTGATCCAAGATTTCTTGATTTCGCAGTTCCAATGGCTGTTCGAGGAACTATTACCTTAAACATAACCGACTATAAGGGTTTTATTAAGCTCAATAGGCTAATTAACTTTGATTTAGAAAATCTTAATAAGCAAATCAAAGATGCAGTTACTAAATATGTAAAAGGAGTAATTACCAATTTGCCTGCAGACAATGGCATTCCAGTCCTTCAAATAGAAAGAAAGATTCTTGAGATAGGAGAGATGATTAATTCATTATTGAAACCACGATTGGTAAATGATTTTGGAGTAAACCTGAAAGGGTTCGATTTAGCAAGCATTGATGTCGATAAGGAAAGCCGTGGATATGCAGAGTTAAGAAGAATAACTGCAACTCAGCAGACAAAAACTATTGAAGCCCAGACCGACGTAAATATCAAGAACCTCCAGGATATGCAAGAAATAAACGCTTCAAACCTAGAAGCGACATTGCGTATCCAGAGAGAGGAAGCCCAAAGAGCCCAAAGACTTCAGACAGAAACCACCTTTATAGGGGCCCATGGACTTGATCAACAGGCCGAAGTCCTTAAAAAAGCAGCTCAGAGTCTGGGTCAAATGGGTAATATGGACACAGGATCGGGAGGGATGAATCCTGCTGGTATGATGACAGGGATGATGGTTGGAGGGGCAATGGGAACTCAAATGGGTAATATGATGAACCAAATGGGTCAAAATATTCAGCAACAACAAAGCACACCTCCACCTCCGCCACAAGTTCAATATAGCATTTCCGAAAATGGTCAAATGTCAGGACCGTACACTTGGGACCAACTCCAACAGATGGCACAAGCAGGAAAATTAACTCTTCAAACTTATGTTTGGAAACAAGGAATGTCAAATTGGGAGGTGGCTGGCAAAGTTCAAGAGCTTGAGCCTTTGTTTAAAACATTTTCACCCCCACCTCCACCCCCGCCTGCTGATTAACTAATTAAATTATTATGAACGAAGAATACTTCTTCTCTATAAATAGGCTAGTCGAATTTGGTTTGAGTTTGGCCATAGCACAACAGATGGTTAAATCGATGAATGATACATTTACTAGAATGAGCGTTCCTGGAGTAATGAACTCAATGGAACCAGTTCAGCGGCAATTCTATTTCGCAATTATTGATGGTAAGCAAACAGGCCCGTTTTCGGAGCAGGAAATATCACGATTAATTTCTGAAAAAAAAGTTGTCAAGGAGACTTATTTATGGAGGCCAGGGTTAAACACGTGGGAAATTGCCGAAAAATTACCAGATATTCTGCGTTTAGTTGCGCTAGCACCACCGCCTTTTCAAGAAAACAGTTAGCCTTATGAAAGTAAATTTTATACGTACAATTTTAGCCATCGGTATAAGCGCCCTTGTAGCTTATGGTTTTAATCTTTTTATTATCGGAGAGAATAAGATACTTCTGACAATTGGGAGCTTTATACTTTTTGTTGTTACGCTGCTCTTCACTATTGGGATAAATTTTACTTTATCGAGAACAACCACCAATATCAGAGTAGTATCCACTATCTTCTTTGCCATTTCAATTTTAGTCAATCTTAGTTTTTCAATAGCACCATTTAAAGTGGAGTGGTACATAATATTTAGTGGACTTATTCTATTAATCTATTTATTAATTATTTATTCAATTTTTAACAAAAGGCAATAAATAGTTTTTATTGGCATAATATGAATAGCTGGTATTTAATCAAATAGTAATATTTGGACCAATTTGACCGTAAATAAGCTTGGATTGCAGTTAAATAAATGTACTATTTTAATGATCTGAATTTTAATCAATTAACCCGAGAAGGTAACTCAAACTTAAATCTATAAATATGGAATACACAGCATCAAGACTTTCAGAGGGAAATAAATTGTTTCCTGCAAAGATCTCAATTTCAGAACAAGGAGTAACTTTAAGAGTTCCAGGTTTCTTAAGCGGAAAAGAACGCACTATTCCGTTTGATCAAATTTCTGCAGTTAATTTGGATACACCATTTGTGGGGTTTTCAACAGTTAAAATCTATTCAGTTGGTTTTGATGTAATAGTAGCTTCTGGCTTCTCTAAGACAGATGCAATCTCAATCAAGGAAGAAATTTTAGCGGGTCAAAGAAATCAAAAATCAAACCGCGATAAAATAAATACAGAAAATTCAAAACCACAAATTGTGACAGTCATTTCTACCCCAGTAAATGTACCAACTAGTGAAAAGGATACCACAGCTCCTTACAATGAAGAAATTAACAAATTAATAAACTTTGCGTTAACAGATGGTGATTTGTCAGAAAAGGAGAAGCAAATTCTCTTTAAAAAGGCAGAAGCGGCTGGTATTGATCTGGACGAATTTGAGATGGTGCTCGATGCTAAATTATATGAAATAAACCAAGCAAAGCTAGAATCAAGCCCTTCCATTTCTGCACCCAAATCTGAGAAATATGGCGATGTTAAAAAGTGTCCAGCTTGTGGAGCCATTGTTCAATCCTTTTCGGGTAAATGTTCAGATTGTGGCTTTGAATTTAGGGACATCCAGAGTGATGCGACAATTAATAAACTATTTGAAGCTCTTATGGAAGCCGATAACATTCCAAAAGAAGAATTCAAATTACGAACTAAGCAAGGATTTGGGGACATAGTTCAGCCAATATATGAAAAGGAGTTACACGAAAAAGCACACAGGGAAAAAATTATATCGAGAAAAGTTCAGATTATATCAAATTTTCCTGTTCCTAATACAAAAGAACCTCTTTTAGAATTTTTAACATTGGGTATTTCAAAAACAATCCCTATCAAAAAAAGGAGTGTTTTTAACCCTTTGACACCTGCCGAGGAAGAGCATAATGGTCTTGTGCAGGCATGGAAGACCAAGATCGATCAAGTTGTAATGAAAACGAAAATTTCAATGAAAGAGGATAAATCCTTCATACGAGAGGTCGAGGATCTGGTAAGTCAATTGAGTAATCGAAAGTAGGAATTTATTTCTCTCTAATTCTTTAAGTCACCGATCTTAATTATTTCGTGAGAATTCTAATATTTCGGGATAACTACACCTAATGGATTATTTATAATTCGTAGAGGAACTGATTATAGGGGTACAATTACAATATTGAGAAATCAAACCTCTTTAAGCATTCTGTTTGTCCCAGACCTACGACCTTCTGCATTCCCCATCCAACATAGAGATCTCTCTTCTGGGGTCAGATTTGATACCTTAACCTGACCTGAGAAAGGGGAGGTTGGGGATGGTTTTCGAATTATGGCCAGGTATTTGGGGGGTTAAGACACCAAAACATCATTCGTTTCCTTCAGCTATGGTGTCGTACCCATAGGCATTCCACTCAAACTGCCATTTTCCTGTATCAATACGCTTTAGTATGCATATTCCCCTACCTGATTGTTTTATTGTTTCTCCTCCTGACAGCGGTGTCATTTGTTGGGTGAACTGGTAAGTTGCCGCTACTCTGTCACCGATGATTCGAATATCATTTAATACGAAATCCTCGTGGAAATCAAAATTAGTGAAGAGTTCGTTTAAAGTTGGGCGGAAGTATTGATTTCCATATTGAATCGGCATTCCTGTTTCAACAGTAATCAAGTCGGGTGAATAGAATTGAAAGATACCCTCAATGTCTTTTGCGTCAATAGCCTCCCGATGGGCATCCTGGAAAGCTTTCAATTCGGCATTAACTGTTTCGGGATCAAGTCCTGGATTTGTCTTTTGATCAGCACAACCAGCAATAAGAATAACAGAGAACAACAGAAGAATTTGTGTTTTCATGATTTCAAGTTTTAAAAAGTTATTATCTTATCCTAAGTAGGTCGAATTCGAACATTTTATGCAAGTTACACCATCAAAAAATTAAGTCAAATAAATCATAGTCGAGCTATGAGTTACTCGTGGTACCGAAGGCAAATGCATATAGCGGTAGGCATTTATTATCATTTCGAAAAATTACTATCAAGAAAATCTAATATCTTATTAGAGTATTCGGTGTCTTTTTCAGGTTCAGTAAAGCTTTCGGTAATAAAATGTATGTCTCCCTCGCGAACAAATGTTTTAACATGCGAGGGGGTGTTATGAATTATTCTTTCAAAGTTAGAATAGGGAACTTCTGAATCTTCTTTCGAATGCATTATTAAAGCTGGTCTGTTTCCAATTTTCTGAATCTCCTTAACAGGTTTAATCGACCAGATGTTGACTCTGTACTTTGCAAATGCAACCAAAGGCACAAATGGTTTAACCATTTTTGCCAGGAAAACAGGAGATTGAGAAGCCATAAATTCATAAAAAACATCCTCCCATGATGAGAAAGCTGACAGACTGATTAAGCCATCAATTTCAGGTATTTCTCCAATGGAATTAATAGCAGTCGTTCCTCCCATTGACAATCCAAAAACAACAACAGGAATGTCCCTATAAACTGAGTCGGCCTTAATGTGTTCAACAATTGCCTTAGTATCCAAATACTCCTTGTACCCCAGACAAATCATATCTCCTTCGCTTTCTCCATGTGCCCTCATGTCAAATAGAATGGTAGCATAGTTGTTTTCTTTAAAAAAACGCGCATGTCCAAAATATACAGTAGCAGAAGGCATGTGTATTCCTGATATACATATAATGATTGCTTTGGGATTTTCAACCGAAACTTCATAGGCTGAAATTTTCAAGTTATCATCTGTCGTGACAAAGAAATGTTCTGCTTCAATTCCAAAATCTTCTGCAGTCCATACCGTGTCAAAGTCAACATGCATATTCACAAATGAATTAATCACAAGAACTGGGATTGTTACTAAAGATCCAAGAATCAATAGAACAAATCCAAGAATCACTCCAATAATGATTTTTTTCTTTTTTCTCATGTTCATGACTTTAGTTTTTTGAATTTTATAATGCTGTTAGTCAAGAGTGACACCTGTTTGCCGCTGACTCCTTTTTAGGCTTATATCCATTTCTCATATCTTACAATGCTCATCAGATGGAATTCCTTTGCCTTACTACTCACATGATAAAACACATCAAAATACGAAAGAAAACCAATCTGTAAGCCAGTTTAATGCAAGTTACACCAGCCTTAAGTTGAAGTCAAATAATTCTGTACCAACATACCTTTCTGGTTAGCCCAGTCCTCTTTCCCTCCCACGACCCTCACCTGACCCCATCCAACAGGGAGATCGTGTCTCTGGGGTCAGATTTGATACCTTAACCTGACCTGAGAAAGGGGAGGTTGGGGATGGTTTTAAGATAATGTCTGAGAATTTATTGGGGATAAAATGAAATGTTCAAAATTTCCAACTACAGAGTTAAGTATTAAGATTTTATTTATATAAACTTAAAAGAACTGCTTCAGTCAATTATAGATCGGATTCAAGCAAAGCGTAAACTTGATCGGCTGTTGAGGCGTCTTTGAATTTCCTGTTATTTTTTTCAACATCCTTACTTATAATCAGACCATGTAATTTGCTTAAATGGCCTTCTAGGGCTTCAGCCCTCTTTAAAAAAGACTTCGCATCTTCTATAAACGCATTTATATAACCGATGCTTGCAGCTATAGAAGGATTATTTTTGAAGGAAATTTCTGGGAAACTGGATAAAAGTGACTCTATTTCTCCAGAATAATTCGACCAGTATTCATTATAATCTACTGTTATTATTCTTGCTGATTCAAAAAGGTTTGAGTTAAAATTCTGCCTTAAATTGCAATCAAGAGTAAATTCGAGAGAATCAGATAAACAAAACTGGCTTTTAAGAAGTGAGTCTATTTTCGATAGTTTTTCATTAAGCCTTTCCATGTACACTTGCATATTTTCTTGACATTCTTCATACAAATCAAATGGATAAAACTCTACTAGGATTGAATCATAGTATTCTAAGAATTCCAATTTATTTTTAAATGATAATTCTTCTCTAAATATTGCGGTCCAATTTGTTAATAAGTCTTTTGGATGTTTTGTGTTTTCTAATTTCAAATACTTATTTGAAAACTCACTTAACTCTGAATTTTTTTCGGCAACATGATTAAAAAACTCAGGTAATAAAACTGCGACTTCTGATATCAAACCCAGGGCAGAAACCGAACTCTGTGTTAGTTGATCAATTCTTCTGGCATTATATTCTTCTTGTAGGCCTGCAATTACTGGTTCAAGCTTATTCTCAAATATGATTCGCCAATCCTCAAAGGTTCCAACAAGATGTTCATACTTCATAAAATCACTGTACCAAAGTTTTTTGATACTCTCCTCCATATTTGTTATATCTGAGTTAGCGACAGCATAATACCTACTTCGGTTTTCATAAAAAAGATCTTTTACAGCATTGTTATGAGGCTTTAAATATAAGCTCATTACTTCTTGCCTTGCTGCTTCAGAAGCTTCTTCGATGATTTTAAGTTTATCGCAGGCGTTTCTGTTTGTTGCACAATCAGATAGTAAACTACCATACCAGTTTGAATCTGAATACTTTTCTTTGCTATAATACTTGTACATCAAAGACAATGAATCTAAACGAGCATTCTGAAAAGGATTGATATAATCTCTAACAACAACAAATTTCAATCTGTCAATTGTTGCATTGAATCTTTGCTCTTTTTCATTTTTAGCATCGATCTCATCAATATGCTTTTTAAAGTTTGGTGGTAGAATATAGCGTTCAACGGCTATAAAAGCCTTGCCAGAGTGTATCCATAAAGGGTCATAATGAATATAAAATGCTCCGCCTGAATTCTTTGTTCTTATTTGTGCCCAATAATAGGATCCCTGGTCTGGTTTTTCGACCCATATCTCCTTGATTGAGACAACTTCATCTTGCCAGTTATTCGCTTTAAAGAATTCAATCATTTTATCTTCATAAAGATAATATCTGGAGTTATCTGGTTTTTGTCCATCTCTCTCAACCCGTTGAATCATCCTCTGTGCGTCATCTTGAGAAGAAGCGTTGATAGCTATAAGCATCAATAAAAACATTAAAATACTTTTCATGCCACCTAATTTTAATATTACAATGAATTTAATATCTGAGTAGCTTCACTTAAATGTATAAATCCTTAAAAACACAATGTCAGATGAAAGTTGTACAACATTTAAAGCTAGTGGAAATATTACGAGCTGCAATGCCTTAACACGCTGTAAATCTTGCAATGACCTATCTAATGTATGTATCTACTTAATCAATGTATGAACCCTAACTCTCGTTGTATAATAGTTCATTTAATAAGCGTATTTTAATCCTCATTTCAACATAAACATATAATTGCTAATTCATCCTTCTCTTGACTCTCTTTTGTGACTTCCAGATTTATATTTGGAACTTAAACATGAGAATGACTTTTATTATTATTGTTGTATCCTGTTGAAATTTATTTGAATAGGATATCCATATTGCTTTGAGATTCTGGATATTTCAGATAGAAAGTACTCCCCCGACCATTACCAGACCCCATCCAACATTGAGATCGTGTTTCTGGGGTCAGATTTGATACCTTAACCTTACCTGGGAAAGGGGGAGGCTGGGGATGGTTTTAAAATTTTGTTCAGATTTTGGGGGGATAAGACATTATTGGCCTTTTATAGCCAGTGGTTTTTTCCTTATTAATGACAAAGCTGTTCATAATTTCTGTTTGAATTTTTTTTTCGGTTCGTTACATGTAAAATGCATAGGATTCTTTTGGATGTTCATTTTCTCCGATGTATTTCATTATTTCTCCAACTTGTCTTGCACAGGCAATTGTAATTGGGTATTTGTTGTCGAATTGAGTATTGTTCCAATTCATTTTTGTCAGTCCTAGAACCTCTTTGCAGACTGTCTTTACAGAAGAAACAGAACTTACTATACGCAATTCCAATGGGGCTGGAATGTACATCCCAGGATATGTCTGATATTGATGAACTGAACCTCTTGTGTAAAGAATATGTCTTTTTTCTGTCAATGAAAACATTGACCCTCTTACTGGTGGATAAAGATTATTTCTAAAGAAACGCAAATCGGTTTCCATAATAGTTACAATGTCGTATTCCGTTATGCCCAAATCCTGCATTGCTTGAATAAAGCCATCGAGTTCATCCTCATAGTAGGTTGAAGTCTTGTGTAAAACTACTCGGCCTGGCATTGTGCCTGTCGCGAACTTGTATTTGGCCAAGGCATCTTTCAGAAGACTTATAGATTGCTCAAAAGTCAGGTGAGGTTTTTTATCGTCTTTATCTTCCTTTACAGGAGTTCCGCGAAGTATTACGCCTTTTCCATTTTCATTGAAAATTTGTGCTAAACTGGTTTGAATCGTTTTCTTGTCCCTGCTTCTGTAAAATCCAATTCCTACAAAACATACTTTTGGCTTGTTCTCGTCAACCTCTAACTTCCAGGGAATAGTTTGGAGTCCCTTGTAATAAAGAGCAGTGCAAAAATTCCAAGCCTTTGTTGCCACATCTTGTGATTTGTTGCTGTCGTGCATTACATATTCTCTCAACAGCTGAATTGGTGTGTTGTAGTTCATTGCACGGGCTTTTAATGCTCGTCTAAAATTCAGTTCCAATTCAGGCTCTTCGTTATCTTCAGCCACTTGTTCAACTGGTTCATCATCTTTATTTTCTTTTACTATTTTTCCTTCAAAGCTTTTTGGTATGATGCAAATTATTACGTCACAGTTTTTAATATCGGAGAGAAAGCCAATGTTCTCACCAAACAACTCTACTGCATCCAATACTTTCTTATCCCTGGCAGGTTCTTTCAAAATCCTTTTAATGTCATTGGGTGAGAGAATCCTCTCATAATTTGAATCGTAAATGAATTTTGCACAGAAGCCTTTGTCCTGATTGAAACTCGGAAACGATTTGAATAATCCTTTTTGTTTGCCTTTGGGATTTGCAGGAATATAACTTTCAAACCTTTTTAACCAATTTTTCAGGTTCTCTACATCTTCTTCAATACCAATTATGCCAAGGAGCAATTGATTTTTTCTCGCTTCAATTACCGTGTCATATACATTTAATTCGGCAATGCCTTCTCTAGGACAAATACTTTTGCCTTTGCCAAATAATAAAAAAGGTTCTTGTATATAGTCCGCTTTCATAGTCCAAATAAATCTACGTTACCGTCTTCGTCAGTGAGTCTTTTCTGTGTGCTAATCGCTTCCAAACTATTCCAGACAGTATCAGGAACAATTGGTGCAAAATCAAACTTCTCAATTTGCTTTAACTTTATAAAAAGATAGTCTTTGTAATCAGTGAACATCGATTCCATTTGTGAGGGCTGGAGATAGCGCAGAATGAAATTAAAATGGTTAAAGACATGCATATTCCGTTCAGTCTTTTTCAACCATTGAATGTTTTTGAAAGCGTAGTCGCAAACTGTCAAATCGTTCCAAAGGAAAATCCACTCAGGTTTTAAAGATAAATACCATTCGTTATCAAAGTTTTCAAAACCAGTTCTAAAGGCAAGGCATCTCAAATTATATACTTTTGTTTTATCTTTTAAATCATACTTTACATCAACAACTTTTCTGGTTGCACTTTTATTTATTTTAGTCCAAGAATGTGAACGTGGCTGCCACCTATCAAAGTCGTCCTTATGAATTGGAAGAAAAACAAATAGTTTCTCATCTTTAAACCATTTGATTTTAAGTCTATGTAGTTTAGCTTCAAGGCACTTCTTCAATAGATATTTGAACTGCGATAAATGGTCAGAAGATGTTTCATAAAACTCATCGCACGCAAATAGCTCTGCTGTTCCTCTATCAATAATCTTGCTTAAACCAACTGAATCATCTTGTAGATTATGAAAGGTGATGATTTTTCCATCCCAAACCAACCAGTCATGCGGAAACGAAATATTTTGCATATACAAGGCAGACACTGCGTAATCGTGGAGGCTCGGATTGAAAAATGGTCGCTTTCTTTCATTGTTGTATTGCCTTACAGTCTTTTTATCAATTTCTAAATCAGCAATGTATATATGGCTTGGGAATTGAATTTTTACTAAGTTGGAGTAAACAGGCTCGGTTTTATTGAAATATTCGTTTTGTTTCTTATCTATTTCAGTTTTTAAAGCTTGTTCTAATTCCTTTTCCAATTCAGAAGCATCCTTCACTGTTTTACGGAAGTAATTTGGTTCGACACGTCCTTCAAATTCCTTTTGTAATGGTTCTTTTTGATAGATAGTGTTGATTACCAAAACAGGGATATTCTTAGTTCTTGCAGTTTGATATTCCAATTCAGTTATGGATTCCTTGCCTTCGGGTTGCCACCCGTAGCGACCACCCAAAATCAGCACATAAATATCCGATTCCATCACTTTGCTTAGACAAGCAGTAAGCGAGTCGATGCTTTGAGCTTCCATTGTCTTTTCAGACATTACAGGAAAACCGCCAACCTTATTCACGGCATTGTATGCCGCAGTTCTTTCGTTCGTTAAATCGAAAACTGTGCTACTGATGAATATTTTAGGCTGAGTGATGAACATTATTTATGCCTGGATTATTTGTAGTCCAATTATCTGTGGTCAGAATTGCATTTGCTTTTTCATTTTCATTTGCTGTGCTAGCAGTCGTCCAGACATAGGATAAACTTGAAATTATTGCCCTCCCAAAAGTGCATTCCATTTTTCTCATGGTTGAGAATTTCAGTCATTCTATGACAAACAAAAACAGCACAACCCCGTCAGTCACATTGTCCATTACATCATTTCATGCGCTGGGAATCCGAAGTATTGCTAATGACTGACTCTCACTTTTCAAAAGACATTACAAGGTAAAAAACTTTCTGGATATAGGGATTGAAATTTCTTTTTTAAAACAGGAAATCTATCCGCCATCCTTCCTGAGGTAAAAAATCCACACTGTTCGGACAAGTGTCAATGTCGGACGGTTAAAGAGGTTGATTTCATAAACAAAACTTTATCAAGAAAAGGCACGGCGATGAATTTTGCGTGGTTTTGATGGGTTCTATTGGAATTTACACCGATTGGCCAGATATATCAATTTTCACATTCTGGTTGGCCCAGACCGACAATCCTCCCCCAGTCCTCACCAGACCCCATCCAACTTGGAGATCGAGTCTCCAGTGTCGGATTTGATGGCTTACCTTATGGTCAGAAAGCAAACAATAACACCACTTCCTCCAAAATCGTTAACTTTGATAGAACTCCAATTTAATATGATAATAAGGCACCTCTTACAATATCATAACTCTGAATATCAGGGAGGGTTTCCTTCATCTAATCCAGAAGATAATGAAACCAATGACAGGAATGATATTTCCCTGAAGAATAGAGGATAAAGTGGAAGTATTATAATAGGCAGACGCTCAGACTGATTAAGGAATTATGTGAAAGGCCCATATCATTAACATGAAGTATTACATCAAAAAAGAACTTGAAGAGGAAGGATTTACTGGATTCAATTCGATTTCCGACTTAATTGCGGACTCTTCAGTGATACCAAATGCCAGAGGAGTTTATTTGGTTTTGTATCTGAAAAATGAACCAGTCAAATTCATAACACCTGGATCGGGAGGTCACTTCAAAGGAAAGGACCCCAATGTGCCAATAAAGTACTTACATGAAAAATGGGTGGACAACGCCCTCGTGGTTTACATTGGAAAGGCTGGCAAGGATGGTAGCATCTCGACCCTAAGGTCAAGAATCAGGCAATATCTGAAATTCGGACAAGGTAAAAATACAGGACACTGGGGAGGGAGGTTTATATGGCAGATAAAAGACCACAATGATTTAGTTATCTGCTGGAAAGTGTTGGAAAATGAAGATCCACGGGTTTATGAATACACTTTAATCCAACAATTTATCTATAGGTATAACATGAAGCCATTTGCAAATCTTATAGACTGATGAATCCGCAGCAATACGAAGAGATGGTCAGCGATCATTTTCTTAAACAAGGGTACAGAACAAAACTTACACCCTACTCTGGCGATTATGGGGTAGATGTGTTTGCCATGAAGGGAACCGAAAAGATTGCCATTCAGGTTAAGAAATATGGCGGTGGGACAAGAAAGATAAACAGACAAATGATCATGGAACTACATGGCGCAAAGGATTATTTTGACTGCACCAAGGCTATAATGGTGACAGACGGTTGTGTTATGCCCGATGCATTGGATGTAGCAAAAAAACTCAAAATAGAAATTTTAAGGTTGATGCCCAATGAGCAACACAAAACTTCTAGCACTAAATCACCACCGAAATCATTTGAATCAATATGGGAACGTTTTATCATTCCCTTAGAGGGTAAGGTTCTTCATAGAATTAATGGGGAGACAAACCAAATAGAAAAAGTAGACTGGAGCGAGATACACAGAATTACCTCAAACGGCAGGAAAGGGAAAATAAAAATAGAAATCTTTAAACTCACTGTAAACAAGCTACTCAAAGATGGATTTGTTACAAGGGATTGGATTAATCAGAACTACTCAGGAAGGGCTTCTTCTGGAATAATTCTTATTCTATCTCAGGTCCCCTTCTTTTATCAAACTGAGAATCCAATTGGCCTTAGATATAACGGTTAGTGGGGCCGCGTCACATAGGCCGATAATGTTGACCACTTCACGCCGAACATACCTCCTTCATAAATAATCTGGTTGTCATTACGCAAAAACCTGCCACGAAATGCAGTTCAGAACACCCCCTTTCCTGGCCAGCTCGGTTATTTCAGGTATATCTACAGGGATGATCTGAATGGGAAGATTAATCTTCTCTAGCTCATATCTGAAGTCCAATAAAGGTTGTTTCGAAATTTCATCACTGTAGTACGGGAAGAAAATATGGTCGTTTATTCTTAGGAAGTTCACATGATTACCGACAGCACTGGAGATACCTTCAGAAATGTAATCTTCGGGCTCAGCGTTCATCAACCTTATGACTGTGTAATCATCGCCAAGGTCGGTTTTCAACTCACTGGCCAGTATCTCCATAAACATATGATTCTTACTTCCTGTTGGATATGCTCCAATAACTACCACTTTGTCATCTATAAATCTTACCATTCCATCCACATGTCCTGTTTCATCGTCTGGCTCCACGGGGATGAAAATGATATTTGATAGCCCAATAAAGACATGGAGTTTACCTCGAAGTTCATGGTCAACACCAACGTTTTCGTTATCCTTGATGAGTCGGTTGGTTATTATTGCTGTTCCTTTACCATTGTGAGTGAGGTTACCCATATCCCATCTGAAGTATAGGGAGAACTCTCCTTTATCAATACATTTCTCACCAATCAGCCGACCAGCTTCATTATCAGCTTGAATATACTTGGCATATTTCTCCTCAATATAGGATGGGCTGTATTCAAACTTCACAGGGAAATGTCTCCCAATTGCAGTTAGAGTCAATGGGGCGTAGTCTCTGATCCATATATCAGAAATCTGAGGTATCTCGATGAACTCGAGTTCATTGGTGACACCTTTATTCAAACATTTCTGCCTGTATTCCTTTGAAAATGACAAGTTTCTTACCACCAATATTATTTTGATGTCTTTCGGTATATAAGCCAGCAATTTATCGTAGAAGGGCATGAGGTATTCTCTGTCCTTCATCTTATAAGGATATACCAAGACAATTGCCCTGCATTTGCCCCAATCAGGGATAATACTATGCTTTACAACTAGCTCTTTCTTGCTCACCTTTTCTTTCAATTGCCCATTCGACGATTCTTCGTTATTAAAAGCAGACCGATATTTTAATAATCTGTAATCATAGGTTGAATTAATAATTCCCTGACGTACCATGTCCTTGTACTCTGGTAAACTGCCAATGTATATACTTGCGGACGGAGATGGTGATAACAAGACAGTTGACTGTATTACCGAATTTGGATAAACCATCTTGAAATGCTTCTCAACGAACTTGCTGGTAAATAACAGATGTTTGATATTCTGAGTTAAACACGTTGTGATTCCATCTGCATTGTACTCAATAATCTTCAGGTCAGAATCTTTGCAGCTATCTTGGGTCCTCTCAATTTTGTAAGCAATGTCAGTGATAGCGATATGGTTAATATCACATAACTCCATCATTTGCTCCTTGGTTTCTACAGGTAAATGGAAGATGTCTGATAAAAGTTTCCAGAAGTCGTTCCTTCCGCTTCCACGGTAGAACCAGTCTCCATAATCATTGCCGTTATAACAAGGGAAACTTCCAATTATCAGTTTATCGGCATCCTTAGGAGAATAATAGTTAAATGGATGTATTTCTATCATTTCTTTGAGATTAGGTTGATTCAGGATTGTGTTAACTTTAAACTTACTAAAAACCCCCGAATGATTCAATCCTATTTTAAATGAAGATGATAAACTTTTGAAATCTGGTTGGTCCATGCCTTCGAACCTCCCTCGACCCTCACCAAACCACATCCAACATGGAGATCGGGTCTACGTAATTATCAACTTTTCATTTTGGCCAGTTGAAATTTGTCATCAGCTAACCGAGTGATATCGACTATGTCCCCCTTTTGAATATGGTTTTCGATTAATACATCTGTAAGATTGTAACCATCTCTATCCAATCTGGCCGCCAGCCATATACAGGACTTAGTATTGTGAAAACCAATGGAATATTCCCTATCATTTATAATCACTTTAACAGGATAACCCGCAGGATCCGTTGTTTTCGGATACCCGAACCAATCTTCATCGTGTCGCTTTAGCCAAATCTCATATCGTTCCTTTGAAGTTTTTTTCGCTTTAACATCTGTTACTGTGCCGATTATCACTTTCTTTTGATTTTCTCTTAGGCCATTTGCGGGAATAATCCCATGGTCAGTTATTTGGATACCTCTTGCATAATCAGTGCGATGTTGCACTTTTCTTCTATAGCGGATAATCTCCAGGAAGTAGCCTCTTGTAACAGGAGTTTTAAGTTTCCTCCTTCGTGCTTCCTGACTAGCCACCGCAATCAAATCTTCCCAGGTTCCACCTTTGATGATAAGGTCATCTGCAAATTCAGTGAACGGCCTTCCCAAAATGGGTACTGGTTGCTGGAACTCACCTGTATTTCTTATTTTGTGAAGAAGATCGGGATCTCTTTTTTCAAGGAATTCGAATAATTGATTTAGAGGAATTTCCTTGTATTCAATCCCATGGTGATCCATGGCTTTTTTAAGATTAAGGGGAATTCGGTTGGCAATAATCATAACCCGAGAGGTCGGGTCTTTTTCGGAAAGTATATACCCTTCATATTCTAACACTTGACTTAGTGCATTTCTTTGAAGATTACCGATTTTAAGTTCAACTATTAATTTTTCCTTGAACCTATCCTCAAACAGAATATCAATTCTCTTTCCATAATGGGTCACCTGTCTGCCAAGAAATGTCAGTTTATCTTCTACAAGTTCAGGGTACTTGATGAGAATGTCCTCAAATAATTTTTCACTTAGCATTTGATTGTTAGTTGATTGATTAAAGGTAATTCATTCTACGGGAATTCTTGTAATGTAAATCAGTCTGTCAGCAATTGCAGAGTCCAACAGCTGCTCTCACACTGGTTGGCCCAAACCGTCGATCATCCCTTGACCATAACAAGCCCTTTCCAACATATAGTTAGGGTCTCTGGTGTCAAATATGAGAGGATTACGGTTAATTAATTTAAGAATGGTAGGAAGTCAAATTTAATCCAGATAATTACGGCATAAAAACGGACACAATTTTATAACTTTCAACATCCAATCGGAGATCTCTAATAATACTTTAATCATGAACGATTCAATTTACAGTGATTTTTATGATCCATCAGAAGATTACCTTGAAGAACCGAGGGCTTTCTGTTATGACATATCGTCTGACCTTATTAATCAGGCGAAGAATATCGCTGGTGGATCTTGGTATACAAACGATCTGACGATAAAGGGAATCCTCCTGTTGCTTTTTACATGGAACTTTGCATCCCCGATAACCAAGAAACTTGACTTCAACACAATCAGACAATTGTTGGGGAGTTCCCAGGATCGATTATTGTTTCTTGAGAATTACAGCATCACCAGTGCCGATGATAGGGCATGGCTTGTGGTAAAGCCCTTATTTGATGAGTTCAGTAAGGTATTAGGCCAGACTGGAGCAAGCAAAGCCTTAAGCCTTCTTAATCCCAGGTTATTCGTCATGTGGGATACTCGGATAAGAAAAGAATTAAAACAGACTTTGATCAAGGGGATTGGAAATGGTGAAACTGGAGATTCGTATGTAATCTTTCTGAAAGGAATTCAGCGGATCATCGAAGAGTATAATATTGAACGCAAGCTACCTCCAGATTCGATCATAGCCAAGAAGATTGATGAATATCACTTTGTTAAGTTTGTAATGAATAAGGTGGTTAAAAAGGAAAAGCAGAAGCCTGATACTGTAGGAAAGCCAGCTCCAAGGTTTGTCTTCCCAAATCATTTACGGGGAAGATCCATCTATGAAAAGGTTATTCCAACCGTATGTAATCTCAGGAATATGCTGGAAAAGTTAAGTGGCGTAAATGGTGATTATTCTCGATTAAAACCCTGGGAGAAGAGAAGCTATGAGGCTTACCAGCTTGATGGAGTAAAGGCAAAGATTCTTAGGTCAAAAAGCGAAGATTGGAAGGCCATTATCAGAGATCATATATTGAGGTTGGATCCACATGAGCTCGGGGCAAGTTGCATTGATATTTATCTCGTTGCTTATGTGTCAGAGAACCACGGTTCTGGCAAATCAAGATTCTTTCAGTTTATTATGGATTCCCGAATCTCTCAGAAAGAGAAAACGGCTCAGGCTATCTGGCAGGTTGGAAAGGGTGATGGAGTATTCCTTGACTTGTTAAAATCCGACGGAAGTATTAAGGATTACGAGTTCTTTAATAAATGGGTAATCGGATAATGATTGTCCTTAGTAGATTCAGACTAGGTAAGCTGAAACATTGACTAAATCTTTACCTTGTCAATCTCAGGCTGGAGTATTTTAATCAATAATTCCATTTTATCTACCGCCCATACTTTCAGTTCCTCAGTAATCTCTCCTGATGGATACTCCATATAAAGCCTTGCCCATTTCTGTCCCCAAGGACACTGAATGACAAGTTTTTCTGATGTTTTGCTTTCGATGGTCTCTTTAAACACAGCCAGTTTCTCAATGATCTCCTTGTTCAAATTACTATCCCTGCCTTCAGCGTGAAGTTCGACGCCAAAACTGTGTCTTGGCCTACCGTGGAATCCCCATTCGAAATGTAGGCCAGAAATTCCTGTGGGTATTTGGTAGTAGCTTCTAGTGTCTGGATCTCTAAGTGGTTTTGAGATTCGGAGTCTTAATCTTCGTATGATTTCATTATGAAAGTCCAGATACTCTTGTTTGGCAACGGTCATCTTCCCTTCTTGACTTTCCTTATGCTCCGTTTTGATAATGTAATCCTCAGCCTCAGGGATTGGGATAATGGTGTTGACCTCAATAACGATCTTGTCATGAGATAACTGGTATGGGGTTAGCTTGATACACTTTATGTCAAGGCCGTACTTGCGAAGCCACATCACCGAAGCCGTTACCTCCTGCCTGAATTCCTTTGATACCAGGATGATTCGTGGGTTATCGTTTATTTCCTCAAAATCAATATCAGTAATGAACTCCAGGATCCGTTTCCTTGCATCCTCTTTTGAGATGAAATGATTGCTCCGATCACAGTAATTTTTATAGATAGAGGTTAAGCCATCCAGAGTCAGTGTTGAACAGTAGGCTGCGTATTTCAGAGCCTGCAGATCAACATTTTTACCGCTGTCATCCCGCTTCAGTTCGATTACCACCACATTCCCCTCTCTGTCCAGTGCCAAGAGGTCTAACCGCTCCTTGGTCTTGTCGAACTTATCGTACTCATTGGTAATAATCAATAACTCTTCCCCTAGGAGATCTGGATTTTTCTCAATCCACTTTTCAAGGTGTTGCCTCTCCAGGATCACATGGCTCTTGAAATCGGTCTTTTCACAAACCTCAATCTCGTTTGTGGATTTATTAAAGCTGACAATCATTGTAAAAGGTTTAATTCGTGGATTTTAAAAACGGTGGGCCACTTGACCTTATAGTTTGCAGGTCTAGTCCTTAATCATGGTCTGAGAATACTCAACATCGTAAACCGTGTCCTTGTGTTGGTCTCCGCTGAACCGATTCTGCTGATGTGTAACTAACGCTTGGTGTGAACCTGCTGGCTTCCAACCTTCTTTTATCAGCTCATTAACCTTTGCCGACAGTTGTTCGGCCGAACTTGAAGTTACTATCTTGTAATTCATTGCAGTATGATTTACCTGAGGTATTAAAGGTAAGAAAGATTGACTGGTTTCTTTACCTCCAGCAAGGAATATTTCTATCCCTTGAGGATGACGATTTCCATCCGAATTTCAACAATATGTTTCTTCCTATCAGGTTACAGGAGGTTTGTGTTAGAAAGTGTTATTGTCAGGGATCTACTGATTTCTTCTTATAAATTTCTGCTTTACAATCAGTACATCCCCATTTAGGATCATTTCCCGAAATGACGCATCCACCAAGAATTATTTTACCTGCCTCTGCCTCAAGAAACGCCTCATAACTCGGCATACCATAGAGAATCCGCACAACCTTCGGAGATCCGCATGAAGGACATTTAGTAGGTTTATCTTCAGAGTAATATTTCATCCTGTTAACTCTTAACCGACAACCATATTATTCCAATACTCCCAAACCATAACCATTGCCAGAGTATCCAGCTCGCAGTATTTCAAAAGACCTTTGATAATACTCTTTCTTTCGGTTTCCGTAATACTGGCAAACTGCATCTTGGCATAAGCGGTCATTGCGGCACCTCCTTCCTGAATATTACTTTTCATCAGGAACTGCTCAATCTGATCATCATCAATCCCCTCAAACAGTGGTGGGAGAAGTTCATATGGATTGATTACACCGCCCGCTGGATCTTTTTTTATCCAAATCCAACCGTCATCATAATTCAAACTCCTGATCCTCGAATTCTTTCCGTAGATAGGCCTTGAATATTTCTCCTGGAGGTATTCAGACGAATTAAGGATTGCTGGCAGTACATATTTCAACGAATTTGACCCGCCCATGAGTGGATGATAGTAATATTGTTTTACCAGTTTCAGGAGATCAATCATATCCCTGTCGCCTTCGTGATTACTTCCATGGGTAATCGTTTTAATAAAGTCAATCAGGGATTTCTTATCAGGTACTTCTGACTTCGAAGCTTCTTCCAATTGAGCCATAATCTGGTTCAGTACCGTATTTTCATGGGCAGCGTAGCGAAAGATTGAGCCCTGGTCATTCTCAAGTTCAGCCTTCAGGTTCCTGACAAATTCAAAGTTTGGAAACACGCCCTTTTTATCACACAGGTATTGACCTTTATGTTCGATGGCAAAATCTGATTTTATGACATGATGTGAGAACTGGAAAGCAATCTGCTCATACGGTCGGCGTCCACAGAAGAAAGGAATGGCAACCATTGATGTCTCGAAGTCAATGAAATGCAGGGGATAAACGAATTTGTCCATTTCACGCTTTAATCCCTCTACATTAACATATGGTGTTGGATCGTTATCAACCGCCTTTCTTACCTGCAACCATTGTCTTTCTGTTCGGGTCATCGCTCCATCGGAGCTTGATTGAATATCTCCGATGTGATCTTCTCGAATGTCTTTCATCAGGTAGATACCCGAATCCATCAACTTCTGCTTGCTCCTGAAATCCCAAATATCCAGAATCCAGGGCAAATTGAAGGTTTCATCGTTCCATCCAAGTTGGGCTGACCAACACTCCTTCAATCCTGAAATCTTCCCTGACTGTTCTTCCTCAGGTGAGGCTTGATATTCACACACTTTACAGTCCTTGTGGATGGGAACAATGATTTTCTCGTCCCTTTCATACCTGTCTGCCAGATAATGGATGTAATCAACGAAACTTTGTGCTGGAGGTTCTGGAGAGTCTGTACCATCAAAAATCTTATCGATTAAGTCATCAATGCAGATCCGTATGAGGACTTCTTCACCCAGTGCAGATCTGGAAACATCTCCGACAACTTCGACAATCGTTCTTTCACCCTCGACAGTCTTCAATTGAAATTTCTGATTCAATCCATCAACCGTTGCCCTGGAATTCTTATCGGCCAGCATGAGGTAGGCATGGACATTCCAGTCGGGGTAAGCCTGGGTAATAACATACTTTTGAAAGGCGACATCATAGACATAATCATTCCATGCTGAGTCCAGAAATCCCTTCTTGGAGAGCATGTCCATGGAATCGCTGCCATCAAATGATTTTGATTTAACCTCAAGCAGACTGATGGTATTCCCCTTCTTTTCAATGATATCGGCACGAATGAATAGGTTCTTGTACTGGAACGCCCCTTCAAAGACAACGACATTCTTTCTTGACAACAACTCCCTGGTTTTTTGTAGTGGAATATCATATCCACGCTCTGGTACCTCTATTCCGTCAGGATAATAACACTTGGCAAGTGCACCGACCTGATAACCTCCCTCGGCAAGCGCTTCCAAAAAAGCGTCATCTTCGGAAGTATCGGGGTATTGCTGTTTCCCAGTGTAGAAGAGCTTTGCTGGGCAATCCAACCCCAATTTAAACCTTGATTTGGTAAGGTATCTGGGCATTATTCAAAAATTGTAAGTTATCCCTTAAAGATATGAAAGCCAATTGTAAGTATTTGCTAATTTTATGATGATTCACATATTACAGCACTAATTGTATTATCAAAAACAAATAGATCGTGAAATTATACTATTACTATTGGCAAGGTAAATTCGACATGGTTCTGGATATGATGTATAAAAACATGTCTTATTATTTTAAGAATTATGAGAAAATAAAAATTGGGATTACTAGCAGTCCAGAACGCCGAGTTATGCAATATAATGAAGCCGAATGGGATCAGATGGTTGTTAAATACAGAACGACATCTTTGACAGAAATTAGAAAAATTGAAAAGATTCTTGTCGAAAGTTATAGGCCATGGATTAACAATATGGTTGGTGGTGGCGGTGGCCATATAAAAAAAGGGCCATATTACTTGTACTTGGTATTAAAAAAGTAATCCACTTGGCTGCTTGATATTGGCATTCAAGGATTGTGAATTATTTCAGACTGTATTAAGTTTTCCAGCCTACTATATAGCCCGTCTGACACCGAATAGCTATGACTTTACTTAGACAGCCTAGAGTATTTTTGAATAATAGTGGATTTGCTAATTCAATGGGTGTTTGCTAACTTTCTGGTGCAAATCCAAGACCCAAAAACATTATGGCTCGTCCAATTGAATCTCAGCTTTATAGAGAGCTTGTTGATTCCTGCTTCAATTTTATTGAAAGAGGAACAAGAGAAATCAACGAAATCTATGATTCTGTACAACATAGATTCCCAACATTATGTGACAATGAATATCCTTGCCTTCATTACATCAATCGGGGCATTCATCAAGCTGAGTGGAAACATAGGGTAAGAAATGCACTTCAGAGATGCAAGCGGATAGGTGATAATGTAAACTTTAGTGGCAGAAGAGGATATTGGACGTTCTCTTAGGTAATACCTACTCAGCCGAAACCATTATTTTGGCTTATTTAATGTTATCCCACTTGGTTTTCTGCCAATGACTGATTACACCTTCTTCCTTGCAGTCAGGACAATACCAGTGAATTTCCTTATGATTGGGTGTTAATGCGGTTTGAACAAGACCATTGCATCCGCGATTGAAACAGCGTAATGTGCTTGGTACTAACTTGATATTCCTTTTCTGTGTTGTAATATCAACAACCATTGCAAGAAACCCAGCCATTTCACGGGCTTCACGTGGCATTTCCCCAGGAATATTTCCATTCTCATTCAGGAAATGAGTCAAATTTGAGATGTACACAGCTATTCAGTAAGATTATCGGTTGAATTAAACTCATAATAGACATCAACCGCCCATGTTCCAGTGGCACTGAAGATCCCGCTAACACGGTTCAACCCAAAGTAATCAGATGGTGGGAATTCTTCGCAATGTTGTTCTGGAGTCTCCAATGGTAGGGATATCAGTTTCTCCACTAAGGCCTGCTGCAAATTTGAAGTAATTATGGATCCTGCCAATATAATAGGAGGGATGATAGTTCTTAATTTGGGGTGAATGTCCTTCTGCATGGGTCTTAATATTAACATCCCAAAGGTCTTCCGCAAAAATATAACTCCATCTGCCGAAGAAGATCAAAGTCAATCGGTGGTAATACGTTATAAATCAAACTCAAACTGCAAAGTTTAATGATCTTCCCCATGACATTCTTTCCGAAGAAGTGACCGATGTCGTTTATCGAGTTGGATGCTATCATCTTCGCCTGTTCCCGTTGATACTTAAACCTGTACTGGTCACTCTTCTCAATCTCATTCTCAACCACCTCACGAGCTGCCATCAATTCTTTGTTCTTCGCTCCCCAGAATACAGCGGTCGAACCTTTGTGAAGAGTGGTGTTCTCCACGACATGGGCGTCGACTGGAATATTACGTAATAGATCCCCAAACGACCTATTCAATGTAGCCTTCTTCCATACTACCAACAACATATATTGGACGTTGTAGTCATAGAAATCCTTTCGGATGAACTTTGTATACTCAGGGAGCAGGCGGTAACGGCGTTTACAAATCTGTCCGTTGTTCTCCTCTGAGATCATCTTTTGAATCCGAATACAGTCAGGATCTTTGCTTGCGTAAGCTCCAGCAATATAGGCACATTCCGAGTTGGCAAAGTTCAACCCACCGAGAGTAAAGGGGAAACCATTGCACATGTTACCGTATTTCAGACTTACACCGCCTCGGCAATCCCCTCCTTTCCGATAACTCCATACGTTTATTTTTGTACAATCGTAATCTTCATCCTTGAGAAGACTTATCGTACTAATGAGCTCTTCAAACTCAATTCGCCTTTGATTGTCACTTAATATCGTGATATCACTGATTTTAAAACCGTTGAACTCAGCCATATTATTTCTGCCTCCTGGACTTGTGGTTATTTGGAATAAAGTAACGCTCGCCAGTATATTCATCAAAGGGTCTTAATGTTTCCATCATGACATGGCTATCGACCTGCTTACTTAAAATAGCTAGGATTTCATCCAAGGTCAATGTCGTCTTAAATTCAAATTCAACATCTGGCAACTGTCCCACTTGGAGAATTTTCATTTCCGACATATTCGTTGGTATCCTATGGATAAATAGAAGAACATCGTCCAGACATTCTGCTCTCAGTTTATAATGTCTTTCACCGTCAAAGTGATGATTTTCAGTTGGTATCATAACTATTTAATCTTAATTGAAGAAGCTTAATTAATTCCGTACTCGACTGGGGTTTGATTTTCAGCTTTATACGGATCTCTTAATGTGTAATGAACATTGACACACCTTTTCGGCCTTCGATTACTCTGTCGGCTGTAACCATAGAATGCATCAATCTTAATATCAAAAACCCTGACCAGTCCATCTTTGCAGGGAACACTTATGGCATGAATGGTTTTTCCGAATTCAGTAATCATATTCTCGGAAAACGGACGCCTATTGGTTTGTAACTGGAAATATTGACTGTCCTCTCTCCATTCCAGTAAGGTAGGATAATACAATCCTATATCTTTTATTGCTCCTTTTACCGCAGCATTTATTATTGATTTGGTTGCCTTAATACTTAACTCCCTTTCGAATAATAAGTCATCTATCATCCTTTGATAGAATTTTTTCGAATGTTCATTGGTAGCATTCTTCAACTTGCCATTATAATCGGCAATGGCATCGTCGATCTCCAAGTGGGGGACATGTGTACCTCCTTCATGGTTACTTACATTTTTGGTGCTGAGTGATTTTTTCATATTTTCTATTTTTAAAATTGGGGCGCAAGCATAAGCGCATTTTTTGAAAGGGCCAAATATTTTTAACGATTTATTTAGCTGGACCCTAGCATTTTAACATATAAAGACAAAAACTTTTTATTCTGCAACAGATATTTTTTTGTGCAGCAGATTGGCATAATATGATAGTAGTGTCATCGGTTAAGGTCAATCAACTATATATGATCCCTGACAAAGTTCGAATAGATCTCTTTTTGTGAGACCAGAACGATCATTGTTTCTTGACAGGGGTCAACTTAGCCAAAGAAGTTTCGGTGTCACCAGTGCAAAATCTGAGTGGTCTGGGTCAATATTTTCAACTGTTATTATTATCTGATGAAATTTGTCGGAATGGCCCATTAAATCTGGCTATGATAATATTTGGAAATATCAGAATCTGCTTTACATTGGCCCAATGAAAAGCCTCGTCATACACCCCACAGACCAGTCGACAGACTTCCTTTCACCTATCTATGCCAACCTCACTGACAAGACTGTCATAACAGACGGGATTACAAAAACAGAATTGAGGGTACTTATTGAACTTCATGATCGAGTTATCATGCTCGGACATGGGCATAAGGATGGACTTTTAAATCCAGGACAATTCCCGAGTGCAGGCTTATTCATTATCGATGATTCCATGGCTCCTATTTTGAGGAAAAAATCAAGTGGCATTTTCGTCTGGTGTCATGCCGACCACTATGTCAGAACACATGCTCTCTCAGGGATCTGCAGTGGAATGTTTATCTCCCAACCTGATGAGGGAACACTTTTTGGATTTGAAAATATCGCCAATGACCTGATTGACCAATCAAATAATGGATTCGCTTCAATCATGGCACAATGGATCAACGAGTCGCTTAACTTATTGTACGATAGGTTACTCTTGGAATATAGCAAACTGGCTAGAATCAACCCTATCGCCAAGTTCAATTTTGAACGACTGTGTCTTTGCGGTTCAGGGGCTCTTTACCGAGCTAACTAGGAAGAATAACCTCCAAAGGATTTAAGTTGATCCTGAATTAAACTAAATCCCATTAAAGGGTATTTCAACTGTATACCCTTGCTTCTTTATCCTCTTGATTTCCTTGAGTAGTTTCTTTTCATCCTCATTTTGAGGAGTTCTGGAGCCAAGCGTCAGGTAGACATAAATCTGTTCGAGATCTAGGTCGGGGCTGTTGTAATGAAATTTTTCCACATCCAATGTTTGGTAATATTTTATATTAACGATCTTCCAGATTTGGTCAGAGAGTGAGCAACTGGAAGCGTGCCATCCAATTGACGAGGAAGGCTTTTGCAGATAAGTCTTTAGCTCGCCTTGTTCAGAATAAGAAATTTACTTTCATCCCCTTCTCTAACAAAAAGTCTTGAAGTTTTTTTAATGATTCCATTCCGTTCACAACCACTCCATAACTATTATCTCCAGGGAAATAGCTATCGATTAAATCAATTTCTATGTAATCTGGGCAGTCGAGGCAATTTTCTTCGAAGAATTGAAAAGCTCTACCTTCAGGAGATGACCAGATCATAGGCGAATCAGCCTCATGCTCCGTTTTATATTCTCTAATGCTTTCTATATTTGGAGATCCGTCTTCATTGCGATAGGAAGAATCACCATTGTCGTCGTCATCTTCAAAAAGGCCATAATCGGTTGCCCATTCAACTAACTCTTCGTCAGTCATCATGTCAGCTTCACTGAAAAAATCAGTACCTAATTTCAAAGAGATTTCTTCGTCTAAGACCTCTGCAATAAATTCATAATCTGCTTTTTCGAAAAGCTTTAGTTTGACACTTGGATTTTGCTGTTGTTCTTCCATATCGCTTAAGTAAAGGTTACATTCTTATTCAAGGGAACAGTACTGTTCTAATTTTTCGGATACATTCGAGTTTACTACAAGATCACAAAAACTCTTCTTCCATATCGTATAACTTTCTTCGAAAAAACCGACGAGCTATGTAGTACCAAATTGTTTTCTTTTTACCATGATTTTTTTGATACCATAATTGATCTTCAAGGCTACTAATCCTGTCAAGGACTTTTGAATTAACCAGGTTTTCGAACTCCAATATTCCATCTTTGAATTGAAGGTATAACTCATCTTCTGAATATGAGGGACCCACGTCCTCCTTCCTAATTAGTTGATCTGTAGTTTCTAATCTGAGCCCACCTGTAAACCAGTCGGTAAAGTTCTCCTTTTGTCCTGGGAAAAGAGTTTCTAATCCAATATTTTTAAAGTAATATTTTCCCCCCTTATTATAAATCATGTTTCCCGCAAAATTTATCAAGAACAGTTTATCTCCCCTTACTTCATAGACTGCATCATACCCCTTTTGATTTGCCGTATGTACTGAATGAAAGTATGGCCTTTCTTTTGGGGCGAGGCTGCTTAGATAATCCTGGAAAGGATCAGAGTAAGTATAATAAGTTTCTCCTTTAAATAATACTCGATTGCCTTGCTGGGTGGTCATATTGTTTGGACTTGATTTTTGATATTGAAATAACTCGCAGGTATTAGAACCCATGTAATAACCTTCTAATTTAGATATTTCTGTCTTTGAGCACAAACTGAAAGTTAATAGTAGTTCCTTCATTCTTCAATTACAATAATGGATATGTATTCTCCATAATTTGAGATGGGTGAGACATATTATTGAATGGTCTTGAATTACAATTTTCGTTTTTCATAATTGGCCAGAGACACATCCAAAATTTCCAAAATCTTCTCCCTATCACTATAAGAGTCTTTCAACTCGGTAAAAGGTAACGCGAAGATTTGATGTTCAAAGAGGTGATCTTTGAGGTGGGTTTTGATTCTGTCTCGAATTGTGGGATTTGTAATTTTATCCACTTCCTGAATTTGCTGCCTATACTCCTGATACTCCTTTGTAAAATTATCGAGCTTTGAATAGATGTATTTGGCTTTCTTATAACTATCCCCCAATGCCCATGTTGCCCACTCCACCCCTTTCTCAGAGCGAAGGTCTTTATAGTACCTCCAGCCACCAAAGGAGCTTATCAACATGTGCTTCTTCCAGCCAGGGTAAGGGGAGACGGATACTATACGCAAGGAGTACCAGTCCCACTGGGTTACTTCACCGACCACAACTTCGTCATCGACGATTGTTATTAAAAACGAATTCCTTTTGTATTCCATAATGTAAAAAGTTGTTGTTAAACAATAAGTTACTTTTCACATCAAGAACAATCTGGAAGTCTTATTTTAACATTTTTGGCAGACTGCCCACATCGTTTTACCACCGTGGTGTTAACTCGGTTGGCACCCATTTAAGGGTTCTTGATGCTTTGTATGTGTAAATATGAGAAATTATCCGATAATTTCCTCACCCGAGGCTATGTTTTATGAAAGAAAGTTAATAGCAGGAATGATGGAATGATTCCGAAGAACTAAGAGCTGTACATCTTTTTTAGTGATGTGAATAAGAGAGTTAATATAATTTATGGATGTTTAACTCCGTAGTATTTCTTTGCTCGTCTAAACCCTCGCTGAATCGCATCTGCAACAGTGAAAGCATAAATATCACCCTTCCGCTTGATGGTAGTTCTATCATAAAGCTGATCAAAGGGAAGGTGGTAAATTCTTGTTTCATTGCCATCAGCATCTCTGTTTGTATTGCATTTGATTCTCGGATAATCGCCTAAGGGGAAAGATTCCAAATATGCAACTTTTAAATAATCAGCAAACGTTTTGGCTGTATCTGACAACTTTGTGTTAGTAATTAAAACGGGAATTACAGTCCTTGTTTTGTCTGGATTACTAAGTAAATATTGAATGGAAGTACCATAAAGCTGGGCAATATGGTTCTCTCTTATAAACTTATTCTGCGCCCAGTATTTGCATTGAATTATCTTAGTAATGTTATTTTTCTTTGCTATAATATCTCTCCCCAAATCATTTATTCTCTCCTCAATTCCGAAATATTCTACCTCATAACCATCTTTTTCATAACGATATCCAACATACATCTCATAATCTCGGCCTATTTGCCAATTGGATTTAGCTCCATTTACATACCTATCCAAGGCTAGCTGATTTCGAACATCTTCTGGCAAGGAATGGTATTCCTCCCTGCTTAAGAAATAAACTGCCCTATCAAAATCATCTTGAACTTCAGTTAGACTATGATTTGACTCTTCATCAAATGATCTTAAGCTGTCGATATTATCAACAAATTGTTCAAGTTCAGGGAAAACGGACAAAAGATAGGCATATTTATACTCCATGAGTTTGTATCGGGAGACCGCTTTTTTAGCTTGAGCCTTTAAAGTGCTAATTTTAACGCTGTAGTTATGATTCTCCCTAGAGCGTGAATGACTGTAAAATTTCTCTGCTAGATCGAATTGTAATGTCAGATGGTCAGCATATAATATTGACAGGTAGGTAAAGTTTTTCTCATTTATTTCTGATAGGCTTCTGTACAGTTCATCCTTTTCTTGTATAAACTTCTCTAAGGATTCTATCCTTCTGGCATTTCCTTCCTTAAGTTTTTCACACTGCTCTAATAGAACACTTGCCTCCTTATTATACTTGTATCCCTGCTCAAGTCGCTCTTGCAGTATTTCATTGCTTCTTGATTTTATATACCACGCCCTCATAGCAATAATTAATAGTAGGCTAAGACATACAATAGCAACTATCATGATTTAATAATTTTAACTCTGTTTCATCACCAAAGATTGGAGTTCGTGTCAGTTTTAAAAATAGTAAAAGATGATGGAATTGCAAGCCCTTAGGGTCAATGAGTCATGGATTTAGTATCCCCCCAATTGAATTTGTTTTTCATTAGTGGATGTTGTGACTTTAATTGGGCCAATGCAGAACTTTCATCTTTTCTGAGCCTGAAAGAACTCTTCTGACACCGTTATTAAGTATGTACGATCAACTATGAATAGCTTATGAAATTTCCAAAACAATAACAATGTTTCATTTCGTGTTTCCCGAATTTAATCAGACCTAATTTGTTTTTCAAATTATGTCCAGCTATTTTGGGGGGTGGGACAAAATGGTGTCAGTTAACACCAACCTCTTCTTGGCTTTAATGATTGGATAGAGATCATTCTCCTTTAAGATTGATTAACCATTCTGTTCTTACGATCTGAACTGGAGGAATCTCCAGCCCGCTGTTGTGGGGTACTACCTTAACTCGTCCACCATCAGGGTCCTCAATTAGGAGATAAATATACTCTTCGTCGCTATCTTCATAATCAGGAAGAAACCTCACTAAATCGCCCTTTCGAAAGTCACTCATAACAAATTACCTTGATTGAATACTCTGAATGAATTTGATAAATGTGCCTAGCGTCATTATATGCGGGCGGTACTGTTTGGGGAAACTTTCAATATATAAACCAGGAACAACTAACTGGACATTGTACTTCATCATTTCCTCTAACTGGTTTGGGGAGATTCCCTGTTGAAGTGTGAATAGATGCTTGGTTTTAATCCTGTCAGCCTCATTGAGGATTTGCCGCCATCTATCTTTACAGGTTGTCTTAGCAGCGAGAACATTGAGCTTACCACTGTCATAACTCGGATTTAAATACGCCTCCTGACTTGGAAAAATAAAGTCTGGCTTCTTCTTGTCCTCCGTCATAACCTGACATTCATAAGTGACTTCAAATTGGTTGAATATCTCAGCAAGATGATTTTCCAAAGATTTTCCCGCCCTGCTCTTGCGTCGATTTAAAATCGTATTTGCAGTCTCTACTAATTCGCCGACAGATGAAAAAGGTGTTTTAATTCTGACACTATATCTGTCATTCTCGATTGTTTTAAAAAGCTGAAATTCAGCATTCAACCACTGAAGTAATCTAATATCAGGTAATTTAACAATCTTATTATGATTTATTTGAAAGGCTTGATTAAAACAATTTCTGGCATTGTCTGAGAGGTCTCGTGAAGGCGGAAAATCTACTCTGAGTGATTTTATATACTCCGTAAAACAGCGGAACATTGTATCTTCAGGTGGAAGATTTGCCCCCTTTTGGATAATTTTATTTGTGTCGCTAACAGATAAATTCAGAGAAGCAAGGAATTCTTCAATTTCATCATCTCTTTGAATAACAAATGCCTCATAGTAATCTTGAGACTTCTTACATAAAACGAGAAGATCACCCACATTATCGTCTGACAAAAATGGGAAGCCCCTACCAAATCTCGTCAACCTGTATTCATCTCGCGTGCCTACACCATAGTAAATGAACCTGCTGGCAGTTTCAAAATCATTTTGCCATTTAATTGTAATCCATTTTTCGGAGTTACCTCCCTTTTGACCTGGGCTTTCGAAAAATAACGGCCAAGCCTGCTTATGAATATGGTATCCTGACTGATGACCCCCAGTCGTTCCTGTGTCATTTGCCGTAATGAATTTTGAGAAAGAAATTTCAGACTCTTGAGCTGTCTGGATGGCGTATTGGAGAATACTGCTTGTCATATCTGATAAGTTCAGAGACTAATTGCCGACCAACATACTTCATAAGTGGTACTACCACGGAATTACCAAACTGCCTGTATGCCTGATTATCCGAAACAGGAATGATGAATTTGTCTGGATATCCCTGTAATCTTGCACATTCTCTCGGAGTTAATCGCCTAGGGTTCTTGTTTTTCTGCGGGATGAGAATTTCGGCTCCATCCTTATAATATCTTGCACTTAGGGTTCTCGAAATACCATCTAAGTCCGTCATTCCATAACCAAATCCATTCCCTTTGGCTTTATGTTTTTCCGCATACCTGATAAGGTACTCCCATAAATGATCAGTCAGAGTATATTTGGCATCGGGTTTCTTCTCAAGTATATCAATTATTTTATGATTAGCTATTGGCATCTCAGGGAACTCGAACTTCTCGTTTCCCTTGAAAAAATCATTTGAGAATCCTATAATTACAATTCGCTCTCTGTGCTGAGGCACAAAATGTTTACCGTCGAGTACCTTGGGGTAAATTGAATAATTAAGTTCCCTTAGGGTATTTGAAATGATCTGAAATGTCCTACCTGAGTCATGTGAAAGAAGGTTCTTGACATTTTCCAGTAAAAAGGCCTTGGGCTTCTTCTCATCTAATATCCTCGCGATGTCAAAAAATAATGTCCCCTGAGTTTCATCTTTAAAACCATGATTTTTGCCTAATGCATTTTTTTTTGATACCCCTGCAATTGAAAAGGGTTGACATGGGAAACCTGCTACAAGAACATCATGATCAGGGATTTCCTTTTCATCAATCTTTGTTATGTCACCGAATGGAACCTCACCAAAATTAGCCTCATATGTCTTCTGGGCAAAGTAGTTATATTCACTTGAAAACACACATTTACCACCCAACTCCTGAAATGCCAGCCTGAATCCACCTATACCTGCAAATAAATCTATAAAAGTAAATTTGGGTGATTCCACAGGAGGGAATGGCACATCCCATTCAATGGGAAGTCTGTCCTGAAAATAGGGCTCATCAAGAGGTGGCGAGTCAAGTTGAAGTGAAAGGATATACCTCATGGCCTCCTTTTCGTATAGCCCAGCAGATCCGTTGTCCCAAGATTGCAGAAAATGAGTTAGATGAGCCAATCCATTTAATTCGGGCTTATTTACGTTAATATTTAATTTCTTCCGAAAATCGGAGTACTTAGGCATGTTGCTGTTCGTTTATGACTGTGTTTATTTGATAAATACAAAGGTTTAAATTTTTACTCACATCCTGGCTCCAGAAGCGTAAAACTTTCCAGCCATGGTTCACCAGATATGTGCTTACCAACTGATCGCGATTTTGATTTGATTCGATTTTGTTCCACCAAAACGCTCTGTTCGTTTTTATTCGGTATTTTTCAGTTTCCCAGTCCTTCCCATGAAAGTATTCACTGTCCACAAAAATGGCAAGCTTATATTTTTTTATAGTTAGGTCGGGCTTACCAAAAACCGATTTATCATTCTTTCTATACCTTATGCCCTGTGCCCATAAAGCTTTTGCCAGAAGTATTTCCATTTTGGTGTTTTTACTCCTGATTGCCTTCATATTCCTTGACCTTTGTTCAGGCGTCAGTACATCCATGACGACAAAAGTATATTATTAATGGAATGTTTTCAAGGCTATGATATATTAGTGCATATATAGGAATACACACATCGTATGTTATAGTGTTACATAAATGACATTATATGTTCTACAATAAATCAACAAATAAACTTGCAATTCTTCCAAATTCTGGCTAATATTGATTCGCTAAACTAAAGCTGATGAGAAATGAACACTAAAACTAAGCGAGAAAGATTTGTTGAGGTGGGTGGGAACAGAGTTCAAATGGTAATTGATAAAATCGAAAACCTTTCAAAATGTGCTAATAAAAGGAACTATGAGTTCACTCAGCATGATATTGATAAAATGTTCAAAGCTATTAGTGATAAACTCAAAATTGCTAAAGCCAAATTTGAGTCTGAACTAAGTTCAAGTAATAAAGGGAAAAGAATTTTCAAATTTTAAAATACTCCAAAATGCCTGAATGGAAATTCCGTGAGATGCAAAAGTCTGAGGTGGCTGTGGACCCAGTACAAACTCAGTTTTTCACCACCAATATTGTTGGTGGCCTTTCCTCTGCTCTGGTGCGGGAATCGCTTCAAAACTCATTAGACGCCCGCTTAAAATCAACAGATAATCCTGTATTTGTTGAGTTTAGGATCATTGAAGTTGAAGTAGATGAATTTGTAGTCGGCCTTTTCAACGGATTGAATGATCATCTTAATTCAAGGAAGAGTGGGATAAATCCAGAGAATGTACCAGATTTCCATTCAAAAATTAAAGTACTTCTCGTCGAAGATTACAATACGGTAGGTCTTCCTGGGGATTTCATGGAAAACAGGGATCCTGAGGAAAATGATCTTGGCCAGCATAACTTTTATTGGTTTTGGAGAAGAGTTGGAAAGTCTGGTAAAAGAAATGAAGAAATTGGAAGATGGGGGCTTGGTAAAACAGTTTTCCCCGCCTCGTCCAAAATAAATACCTTTTGGGGATTAACTGTTCGGGATGATGATAGCAACAAGTTCTTGATGGGCTCATCAATTCTTAAAATTCATCATCTTGATGGAGAGGAAGTGAGAATTTCTCCATATGGATTCTTCGGTAACTATACTGATGACGAAGACCCATTTTTTGTATTGCCCGCCAATGAAGCTGAAAACGCTGATTTTATTGAGGAATTTGAAAGAAAATTCAAAATCCAGAGGAAATCAACAGATTCAGGAGATAATTTGGTTGGCTTCTCGGTTATTATTCCGTTTATATGGGAAGAAATTACCTCAGGTGATTTGATTAGTGCCGTGATTGAGCAATTCTATTACCCTATTCTTACTGGTAATCTGATTATTAAAATTGAGGATGAAATTGAGAGGAGAATAATTGACATCAATCAAGATAATCTTGATCAGGTTAGGGAGATAATTCCCCTCGACACACTAGATGATCCACGTACTGACGAAGTAGAGAAAAAAATCTCTTTATCAAAATGGGCTATCAATCAGACTGACGAAGATTTTGTAATTCTAAATGAGCCGAACATAAATTCGGATCCAATGTGGAGAATGGAATGGTTTCTTGATGACACGTTGAGAAATGAAATCAAAACCAAAGCTTCCAATTTCTTTACAGGGGAACGGATTTCTTTTAAAGTGCCCGTCAAAGTCCATAAAAGAAACCAAGCGGCCCAATTTTCATATTTCAGGGTTTTCTTTGAATATGATCGTAGTTCTAACCACGGGGAGAATTATTTTATACGCGATGGTATCACCATATCCTCTGTTAGGCCACTAATAAAGAAAGGATTACGGGTATTGATAATTATCGAGAAGAATGATTTGGCAACGCTGTTAGGCGACTCGGAAAATCCCGCACATACCGAATGGCAGAAGGACACCAAATCATTAAAAGAAAAATACATAGACCCTGACAAGACAATAAGTTTTGTAATTCGAAGCTTATCATCATTATATTCCCTTATCATTCAGCCTAAAAGCGGGCTTGATTATGATGCTCTTCAGGATGTCTTTTTTGTTGATAATGAGGAAGAAGAAAATGTTATAACTCCTCAGATTGAAGGTGGCAAAAAGAATACCTCTTCAAAACCGAAAATAGAGATTGAAGAACCACGAAGCCCTCAGCGGTATTTTCTGACAAAAATCAAAGGAGGTTTTAAGATCGTGGGCAATGAGGATGTAAACCAAATTGGCTTAACACTTAGGATTAAAGTAGCTTATGCGATCACTAAGGGTAATCCAATAAATAAATATAGTCCGTTTGACTTCGATTTATCCACAAATCAGTTTGTAATTAGGAGTGAGGGAATGATTCTTAACAGGTGTTCACTTAATGTAATTGAATTTACCTCTATAACCCCAAATAATTTTTGGCTCACAGTTACAGGCTTTGACGAAGAACGTGATCTGTTCATTAAAATTAAATAAACTATGATTAGAAGGCTTAATTATACTGGCAGGAAACTCATTCCTCATGAAAAACTGCTAATCAATGTGAGAAAAATAGATGGGAAAAGGGCGTTTAATGCTGAACTTGAATTGGATGCTTTAGGATTCCCTGGGAGATCCAAAATCTATATAGAGCCTTATTACAAGTCATCATATATGAGATTTGATTTCGGTACCATTGAGAATTTTTCACCGCCAATAATCACTTATTTGTCTGACATTCCTGAAACAGAACAAGTTCTCTTCAGGGTAAAAGTAGTTGATGTTGAAGGGAAAAATGGCAGATTACTGGGCTTGGCAGAGCGCGTAAGTCCCAAGAGCTCAGAAATTGAGACAATTGGACGAACTCCTTTATTACCTGTGGATTTTTCAAAGGAACTAGGTCATCAGATATATCAGATCTTCTTTGATGAAGAGGGGAATCGTGTAATTCTGGAAATAAATTCAAGAGTTGATAATGGGCCAGAGTTTATCAGGAGTAATGAATTTAAATCTTTAATCCTTCCAGGTATAGTCAGGCTAATCGCTGAACGGATTAAATATCAGGAGTATGATCCTGAATCTACAAGGTGGGAGGACGTTTGGCTAAAGTTTTTTTATACAAAGTTAAATGTCGAGGAAAAACCCGAATATGATCAATATAATGAAGGCATAATTGATGAGTGGATAGAAAGCCTGGTTAATACCTTCTGTAGAAAATTTGATGTTTTTCAGAACTTCCTTAATGTTAAAATCAATTGATATGCGACTACACACTTTTACAAATGAAGGATTAGCTGAATTTAGTCAGAATCTGCTATTAGTTAAAACGGGAGCTGCCACCGATCTGGACAAAGACAATTTGTTTTCAGCCATTAATATCAGGAAATACAGAATTGATATTGACCTTCCTGAATTTGATCCACTAACATCAAAGAATGAATTCATAGTTACCCTAACAAGAATATTAGAACCTATTGAGCTTCGTAAAGAATTATATAACTCATATTTGTGGTCATGGCTCTCAGCATATTATTTTGACCTGGTCTGTCCGTTTGAAGTAGATCGGAGAAATCCCAAAGCTGAAGAAAGGCATATTTTGTCATCTGAGAACTGGCGTAGATACTATAGACATTTAATTGCTGCACCAGTGAGGTTATATACGGAACTTGGAGACTTGGCGGTGGGTTATTTAGACGGGAAGATTGATGTACATGGTGAATACTTCGAACAGCTTGCCTCTGCACAGGATATCGCAACATCACCAGGAATTATTGAGGCAGCGAATATCCTGTTCTGGGATTTTAATGGAAACAGATTTAAGCATGGATCCAGAGGCAAAGATAAACCTGGGACAATAAGGCGATTCGCAAGGGATGTTATTCCACAATACCAGATGACATATGATCTTAATTCAATGAGAGGGCAGGAAATTGTATCACTTCTACCTCACGAGTTTGACAGATGGTTGGAGGATTAAGCGAAAATTTGAGGAAATTCCGAGTAGCTTATGCAACAGTTAAATTGACTTCACATTAATTGGATTTGTAAATTTGTTTAACCGACAGATATGACATATGAGAGATTCAACACAATTCATAACTAAATGTATAATTGGGCCAAATCCTAGACCAATGCCTGATGGTATGCTCGACCCGATGCCCCAGGCAAAAGTCCAGTTTAATGATGGTAGTGAAAAAGTCTTATTCGAGTTTTATCCTGATGAACTCTCTTTCACTGAGGATGAGTTTATTGGTCTCACTGAAGAACAAGCCCATGAGCTGAGAATGAAGAAAGACATTGAATTTCTTCAATCGTAGCGTTTCATAAATTTGATGTAATGGTGAAATGAACTATTTTCTATGCCTACCGCTTTAGAAAGTCTGAAGGAATTCTGTAAAGTAAATAAGAGAGTCTGTCCTGTTCCACTGCGATGGAATGATTTATTCAATCTTCTCAAAAATAAGAAGCCCAAAGAACCATCGCCTCCATTGATCCTTGCCGTCTGGTGGGAAGTAGGTGCAATATCCAAACAAATGAGGTTTTTTGAACACCTAGATTGGGCTGAGAAACAAAACCAGCTTGAGGAGATATCGAGTTTCATCTATGGTTTGTCTGAAAAGGAGTGGTTCCACTTTGGTGATTGAGACCTGAAATCTGGGAATTTTTTCGCAAAATTTTTTAAAGACAAACACCCAAAGTCAGATTTCCCAACATTTCTGGGCAAAATTTTTCTTTGAGATATTGATATTAGATCTAACTAACAGAATATCAGTATATTAAGAGGGGATACCCGAAGGAAGCCCACCGTACCAGCCTCCCCTGGGACGGGAGGAACCCACCCATGGTAGATTATTAACTCAAGTGGCAAATTATGGAAATCCTTGTTATTCCACCTAGCCAAGATGGTCATAGTTAGTACCTAAGATGTACTTTCTCTCGTAATTGGAATGGGTCTCTGGTGATATATCAAGTGGCACTTTTGCCACTTGACATCTCAGCTCCCTGGGACCCACATTCGCAACCAGAAGCGCAATTATAGCAGATCAAAATGCCAGCAAAAAAGAAGCGGTACTCCCTGCATCTCCGTGGTGCAAGATGGAAGTACCGCCTCAAGTCAACTGTCTGAAAAAGAAGAAAGGAGAAGCCTCAAATGTTCAATCGAATATCACCAATTTCGTGTCTGGTACTAATTTACTTTTAATGTGAGCAGCAGATTATCGTACTAATTTAAATGAAATTTTGGAACCCTGCTTCGGGTTGATGACAAAAAGATCATTGACGATAAGCCGTTTTATAGATTCGAGAAGACCTCACATAGTTTTTAATAAACCTTTCACCATCAGGGGTATATTCTTGGTCTTCGAGGTTTACATTGAATCTCTTAATTGCCTCGTCAAGGAGTGCAGAGGCGATTCCCTTCCGTCTTCTGTCAGGTCGAACCTGGAGGTTAACGCTTCCTGCCTTTTGGTGTGGTGGCATGTCGAAGGGGTAGTGATTCAATATTCCATGCAATTCATTGTCATACCCGTAATAGAGCAAACAGTCCACCCACATGTCATCCTCACAAACACCTTTGAAGTACGTAATACCTGTACCGTATCTCGGGTATTGTCTGGCTTGGTTCTGCCAGAGGAATACAATACCATTTGTAAGTGTGGCCTTTTTTATTGTCTTTTCCATATGATTTCAGTTTGGTTTTCTATTTGGAGAGTAGCCTCTGATTAAATGATATAGCCTCATAGGCTCAGATTATCATAGATGTCAAGTATCTCCTTCTCACGCAACCCCAAATAGCGGCGGGTTATAGCAGGACTGCTATGACTGAATAGTTCCATTAACAGTATGACAGCCTCATTTGAATAACCATTGAGTTTCAACACTCTGTTGCCAAGTGTTTTACGAAACATGTGTGATGAGATGTTCCCTTCAATTGGTATCTCGTACTTCTTGAAGATTTCTTTCAACCTGACATTCGCATAGCTTTGGTCGATGGGCTTAGTCAAGTACCTGTTGAGGAATATATACTGGGAAGAATCTGTAACTCCCATTTTTCCTTTGACCCGTTCAATAATAACACGGAGATCAGGATTGATTTTAATTCGACGAGCCTTCCCTGTCTTTTTCTCTCGAATCGTCAGGATGTCTGAGTTTTCGAACTGACTGAACTTTAATTGAAGTAGGTCGCCTATCCTTAACCCCGTGAAGCAGCCGATTGATATCAAGAGACAAAATTTGAATTCTTTGTCCCTCTCGAGCTTTGCGATAAGAGATCGGAAATCACTCCAGTCCATCGCCGATGTTGTTGTTCTTTGACCCTGTAAACTCATAGTTCCAATTTTTTGAAAAAGGGCCGCAATGATACAGCTTTATCTTATACTTGCCGCATGTTTTTATAAAAATATAAGCTGAAATTCAGCGTTTTACAGGCAGGAATGTATAAGGCTTTGTGGTCCAATCAAAACCAGTTTTACTAGACCTTCGACTTCTGTAATAAGTGTAAGTTTAAACAGAATGGGAAGGAGCATTCTCGATCAAGTCTGCCAAGAAGTCATGGTCGACCCCATGGATAAGAGTTGTTGGTAAACTCAAGTAGCAAATGATTATGCGCCACTTGACTTGACAAACAAAATTGGGTGCCGAATTCTGGATCCGATTGGATCAGACATGGCAAATGGCTGATGATATGCTCAACTGGCCTTAAATTCAGATTCATACTTCCACAATATTGAAGCTAGAAGGTACTTAAGCAGCTTTGATTTCATTGGCTCAAGTGCTATAATATCGTCGTCCTGTGCATCAGGGACAAGGAACCTATTGATGAAATCCTCTGCAAACTTAACCTTCCCCTGATCCTGTGGAGGCATAATCGATATTAGAAATTCTATGTGATCATAATCCAAGGCTACCTGCTTCTTACTTCTTCGTTTCTCCATTCCTGGTTTGTTTGTCTTTGAATTTATTTGCTTTCTCAATTATAAGTTGATTCAGCGCCTGCCGAGTGATTTCAGACCGAGTTCGCTGTTCTTGAATCACCATATCTGCTAGGAATTTTGCCTGCTGTTCGGTAATTCGAATTATTAATTTTTCTGATTTAATTCCCATGCCTATAAATATCAACTGTATTACAAAATATCACATTTAAAGAGGAAATATTTTTCGTGTTTAATCAGAGAGTTTTAATTACGAGACAATATCCTAGCCCGCAATTGAAGATCCTATTGCATCTCGTAATTCTGAATTTATTACTCTTTCTCCAGCTGTAAATTAAGAATTGATGATTATTCCAAGACTCTGGAAGGGTGAATGTCCATATCGGTATTCTACGACAAAAAAAATGATGGTTAATCAGTGCCCTGCAGCCATGGGTGTATTACAGAACTACTGGCTGATCTGACATGTGTTATTCATACTGGCGGTAGTATTTTTTATGGGTACAGAGTCATTGATCATCTGAACCAGTTCATCAATATCAATTAATTCTGAATTCAGATGTGACCGAACTGTCTTAGGTGAGAGTTTTGCTATTTCAGCAATTCGTTTCTGAGTGACTTTCTTTCCTTGGTTTTCCAATTTCTGCTTAGCACTAATAATCTTTTGAATGGTCTGATTCTTCCGTCTTGCTCCATTAAGAGTATTAGCAATTTCGATTCTTTCTGCTTTGGATAACCTGCAATCAGGATTGAAATGGACATACTTAATCTCCTTATTTACATAGGACAGGCCAGAGTTATTAATGCCGTCGAAAACAGCATCAAATAGCCTTCTTAGTTCCCGCTTATCCATCTTGGGTCTGGCGTGCTGCTCGTTGATGAAATATAGGTATGAAAAGATATACTGCCTTTCTATACCTGGATTAAGATGTACCAGTGTATGGATCATGGATGTATATGTTCGGTGCTTCGAGCCGTCTGGGATATTCTTCTGGAAATACACCTCTGTATATTCCAGTGGCTTGAAATCAACTACTGGGCTAGGATTCTCCAAAGTAGTTCTAGTTCTAATTTTACCCAGTACAATATCAATATCTAGAATTGAAAAAGGGGAATTCAGTCTAAAATTGAATTGAGAATAGGTTTTACACTGATTTACCGTTTTTTCAACCTGGTCCTGAATAGGTGCACTGATATCTAGTTCAATCTCATTGTCGAAATTACAGTAAACCTCTGGGTCATGAGAAATAAACATTGCTCGGCCCACTCCCTGGCAGCTTGGATCAACTGTTTCAGTTGATAAGATTGTATTTCTGACAGCAGTCCAGATGTTATCAAAGTTGGCCAGAGTGATAGTGTTTTTTATTTTAAATAGGACAGAGATACCACCAGCACTTGTTGATAGGCAGATCAGAGAAGCTAATTGGCCATACCTTTCAATGAAGCACCGCTTGTATTCTTCGGGATTACCCTGGCCATCAAAATCAAAATACATGTACTGAGAGAACTGCCTGAAATTCTTTTCTAGATTTTCTCCTTTAAGAGATCTTACGTCCAGAATACAGTTTGGAGTTATGTAAGGAAGCTCTTCTTTTACAGACTTATATTCATCTCCCTTCTTTCGCAGGTCTCTAATCCTGGTTATCTTTTCAGCATTCGGATTATTTCGTATCATCTGCCTTAATTCTGGCAGACCAACGATCTTCTTACATTTTGTATCAAAAATACCACCTTCAAAATAACTGAACATCAATAAAAAAAGTCCTCCCCAATGTCACTGATGATGGCAGCTAATCAGGGAGGCTCTAGAATATCTTATGAACTTATATCAAGCCATCATCATTGACAATGTTCAAATAAAATATATGAAATTTATTTGTAAAAATCAAGGGTTGCTAAGATTTATCTTTAAACGGCTTCCAATACTTACCCAAGGAAATCATTGAATTAGAATTCCATAATATGGATTAGATTGCTAATTTTAAGACGGATCTAAATTTAGAGGTATGAACGTTCACATTACATGTACACTAGAGTTTTCTGAGAGAAAATTAGACGAGATTGTCACATTGTTATCGAGCATTCCAGGGGAGATAAAGTTTTCTAAGGGGAAACGTTTAACTCCTAGCCAGTTTAAGCGGATTAATGCCAAGTTGGAGGATATCAATAGCATCTCAGGATTGACCTTTGAGGAATATTTCGATTTGGTACAGGGGTATAGAGAAACATTGGTGATAAGTGATAATGATTTCGTAATTCTCATATCATCGATTAGGAATACAAGAAATTGGTTCAGTGCTTTTAACAACAGAAACATCTTTGTCCATGGGGTCGAATGGGATTTATTTTCCAATGTGGACTCAAAATATGGGATAGCACATCAATGTGTTGAAAACATGTTTCAATCACTTATAAGTCTTGATATTACAGACACTTACACGAATCCATATATTCATAGGACCCCAATTGGATGCATTAATGATTATTGTGGCTTCAAGCCTGATATTATTAAGAAGCTCCAGTCTGCCAATATTTGTAATTCATGTTATGAAAGATCCATAAAAATGGGAGTTAGTACTTTTATTATGGCTCATATCGTGGCGATCTTGGAGGAAATAAGAAAAGAGTTTGTTGTTTCTCGGAGGTTTACGAACCAGGTTGATCTAAGGAAAGTGAGGATTGATGAAATGGGAAATGTTTTAATTGGAGATAAACCTATAAAAATGGAAATACTTCCGAAGGTAATGTACATTGGCTTTCTGAAGAATATTAAAGGTATCCCATCTGACCAGATTTGTGCATTCAAAAGCCAATTTGATAAGATATATAAGTTGGTTAAGACGAATCCAGACGAATATGCAGTCAGGAAGATGTGCTGTAATACAATTGAGTATGGAAATAGAGTTGAACAGATCAGACCAACATTCCATACCTACAGGACAAAAATTAAGGAAGCTTTGATTAAAGAGTTAGGTGAGGCAATTACGAATTTCTACCATGTTAACCTAGTTGAGAACCAACATGGACTCGGATTATACAAGATCAACCTGTCAATCGACAAAATTGACATTGATGTAAGGTTCTTAGAATAAGACACATATAAATTTCGAAATATTTCGGTTTTCATTTCGAAATATTTCAACCACCTCACAATCAATACATTAGAAATATTTTCGCTCCATAACTAAATCCAAAATCGTTATGGAAACAAAAATTTCTAACTCAAATGTCTGTCAGATCAACATTAATGATGTTGTAGTATCAGAGGTAACCAGGACCATTTTTGACTATTCGAACAGGGAGGACGAGATCTCTACCCTAGTTGAGAGTATTGGTAGAATCGGTCAACGAGAACCGATCATAGTCCTTAACCACGACGAGAAGTATATCGTTCTAGATGGTGTCCTCCGTCTGGAGGCACATATACGTTTAAATTTGGACACTATCAATGTCATCATCGTTGAGTACGAAGAATCAGATGAATTCTCTCTGTCTGATCTGATCATTCACCTCCAGATCCAGAAACAGAGGACACCTCGGGAACGGTTAAACGTGGTCAAAACCATTCTCCGAATTGACTCCAAGAACCCCAACCCACTGAGAGACAAGGAAGAGAGGGTGAAGTTGGTTTCTTCACTACTTGGTAGTAAAGGATGGGGACGGAACAATGTCTTCACACTGGAGAATATCCTGAGGTGGGAAAAGAAGAATGGGACCGACCTCCATCTGTCCGAAAAGGTTCTGTCGAACGAAATTTCGGTCAACAGGGCACAGGAGACCATACGTCTTATCGAAGACCCGTCCTTTGACAGTGAAAAGGAGAAGGAGTGTAAGGTAATCGAAGGTTTCCTGAAGGGGGATTACAATGCTGCTAAGGCAGTTGACCTTCTTAGGGTTTATGACAGGAAGAAATCAGAAAAACCGTCAGTCATCAACATTTACCCAAGGGACGAACAGAACTTCACCATCATCCCAGGAAATATTGAGGATATCGAACTTCCTGAAGACCTTCTGGTTGATACGGTCTTCACCAGTCCCCCTTACTATAAGTTGGTCCATTACGGGGATGACCCCAACGAACTTGGATGGGAGAATACTCCTGAGGAATATGTTGTGAGATTAAGTAACATCCTCATGAAGTGTTACGACCGTCTGAAAGACACTGGGTCGATGTTTGTCAACATCGGGGAAACCTATGAGGATGGTCAATGTCTGGGGGTCACGGACATGTTGGTTCTGGAGTTAAAACGGAGAGGTGTCAGGTTTGTTGACCGTATTATATGGAACAAAGGGTCGGTTTGTAAACCCTCACCAAATCAGGTGAAAAGACTTAACTCGGGATACGAGGTAATACTACAGTTCTCAAAAACAAGGGACTATTATTTTGATCGGTTCAAAATCAGAAGTGAGAAGGTACTCAAGGTCTCCCGTGGGTGTAAGGAGAAAGATAGTGATAAAGTAAGGTTTCACATTCCGAACAATTACAAACAGTTCCGTAGTGTCTTGTCTGAGAACGAGGTCTCGGACATTATATCGGTTCAAATCAATCGTAACCGTACCAAACATACGGAGGGTGAGGAGGTACACCCTGCAGTTTTCTCCAACAATCTACCTGTCATTCCACTCCTCATCTCTACCCCCAAGAAACGTGACTCTGTGGTGATGGATCCATTCATGGGTTCGGGAAGTTGTGGTGTGACTGCCCTCCAGTTAGGTTTCAAGTTCGTCGGGGTGGAACTCTACGAAAAGAATATCATGACTGCCGAGAGGGTTATGTCTGATGCCCAGGAGTCGTTTGATGAAGAATCACTAAACTCCTTGTTTGATGACTTTGGAGTATCGAGGAGTTCTGTCGAGAATCCAACCGAAGGTAATATAGCTGCCTAATCTATAGTGAAATAGGGTGACCCGACTTATACGGGTCGGGTTACCCTTTTAAACTCATTAAGAGGTTGAAATACAGAACAATAAAACAATCCTAACATTAAAAACCATGGTAGTCCCATCAATGAATTCAACGGAGTTATACTCGGAAATCATGAACGATCACAAGATCGTTGAGAGGAAGGCTTATTATCTGGCCTTAAGTCTCAGGAGGCCTGCACTGAAGTCAAAACATAAACAAGTCAGGGAAATATTTGATTACCAGACGAAACAGCGAAATAACTGGATTATAAACATTAACTGTTTTGTAAAGGGCTATGAGTCCTGCGCTACTGTTTATTACTTAAATGAACATGGGTTGAACGGCATGTGCGTAAACTCTGACGGAGTATCACTAACACATTATACCCCTCATTTTCTCAAGCGGTATAATGAGAGATTTGTAAAGGAGGCAAACCTTTCAAAGCTGGAACTATTGAAACAATTCATAATCAATAATCAATTGGGATCCATAGGTGAAGTTGCTGATTGTGAGTCAGAGCAATATGAGGTTGTCGGAAGGTTCAAAGAAGGTGTCGGCTTAGGGTTTAAAGAAGTCATCGGTGATGACGGCCAGGAGATTATACATTTTAAAACCTTCATATCCAATGAAATGATTTTTGATGGTCAACGAGAAGGGTTCAATGCCCTTGGAGAATACTATGATGAAGTTTTTAACGAAATCCAGAGAATCAATAAGAGGAGAGCTTAAATTATTAATAATCATTCAAAGCGGGGGACAGCGATAGTTCTGAACACATGATAAAATGAAGAAAACTGATGAAATAGATATAATTAATGACATTGATTCATTGATATTATCAGTGGTATTTGATCATTACAAAGTCATAAAGGCACATTCTTTTGATGGTGTTAATAAATGGAATATTTATCTCGACTCGGGTAATGTGATAAATATAGATGTAGACATAAATGGTGACACAGCTAGTACGAGAATAGTACCCAAAGAAAAAATGACAGTCCAGGAAAATTTGGTGCACAATGATTTTTTACGATTATTTGTTCAGCTGCAACAAAATAGCCTTACTAAATCAGAATTCAAGCTGAGATGTAGTAATGCGGAAATCGTACGCAACGAGCGCATAAAAGCTATTGATTATAAAAGAGATCTGAATTGAAGGTACAGAAGATCTTTAATAAGAAGTTGTTAAAAGTGTCATGGTGAAATGTTCTTCCCAACAGGAATTAAGAGGACAAGCAAATGAAGGCAGTCCAGAGTTCCATTATAAGTAAGATTTGAACATTCACCAATGATCTGGCGTACAGCAACATAGAAGTATTAACTTAGCAATTGTCAAGATGGAAAATAACAAATACATGGATGTAAAAATGGTCAGTGAATATATACATGTCTCAACTTCATTGATTTACCATATGGTGAACAAGGGTCAAATTCCTTTCATAAAGGTGAGATACAGAACCATATTTGAACGAGAGCAGATCGATAAGTGGCTTCATAATAACTGCACAATGGTCGAAGATTTACCCGTCTTCCCAAAATTTTAATCACCATGCCATCAATTAAGATAGTCTTAGACGGCCGAAAGAAGTTAAAAGATAATATGTTCAATCTTTCTATTCGGGTATGCCACAAAGGAAAGGTTCAGTACCTACCAATGACGAAAATAACCGTTAAGCAATACAACCAGGTCTTCGTAACAAAATCGATGGATAAGGAAAGTATTGAATTTCGGGCAAAGGCCGATGAATTCAGGGCCAGATGTGAACGGATCTTCGGCGAGATGTCCGTTTTTAATCCGACCAAATTCCGTGAGAAGGTCTACTCCAAGGAGAAGGAATTGCCCAAGACACTGGTATTGAAAGATCTGTTTGATTACTACATCGAGAACTATAGGGGTATTACCATCCGAACACGGAAACATTTCAGGCTCTCGATTAACCTCCTTGAGTCATTTCAATCTGACCTGCGAGTTCATGACATAACGAGTGAGTTTCTGAAGGACTTCGAAGCCGTCAAGACAAAACAGGGTTTGTCAAAGAGTACCATTGAAGGTGTCTTCCGTAACCTCAGGAGGATTATCAACTATTTCATGCATGAGAAAAGGACCATACCCAGTACTTTCCCGTACCCTTTTGGAAAGGGTGGCTACAGTATTGGAAGCACATGGCCAAAGAAGCAGGTTCTGAAGAACTCAGAGATAAGGAAGATCATAGCTCTCAAGGATTTCAAAAACGCCGAGCAGGAATATGCCAGAGACATCTGGTTATTCCTGTATCGGGCCAACGGTATAAATTTCGCTGACCTGTTAAGGATGAGATGGGACAATATCAAGGGGCATCATCTGGTATTCTTCCGTAAGAAAACCGAGAACACCCGAAAGAATAACATTAAGCCGATCACTGCTCCATTGACACCAAGATTAAAGAAACTGATTGAGAAGGTAGGAGTGAAGGAAAGTCCATTCATACTGGGTATGCTGAAGGAAGGGTATTCGGAGAACACCTTTGAGAACCTATCCCATAAGATGAGATCAAAACTAAATGAGCAGCTGCTTGAGATTGGTGAAAAACTTGGGTTGTCTGTACCCCTGAAGTTGAAAACAGCCAGGGACTGCTATGCCAGCACCTTGAGACGGGCAAAAGTGTCCAAGGATGACATTGGCGATATGATGGGTCATGCGAATTCCATTGTCACTGAGCACTACATAGACAGTCTGGATCTTGAGGAGACGTTTGAGATCAATAAGCACATCCTATGAAAAAATATTACGCTAATTATGCAAATAACGGAGAGGCAGAGAATTAATAACTATAACCAAAAAATTGATATGAGATCCAAAATGATGAATTACCAGCAATCAAAGGCCTTCATGGCAGACAAAAACATTAAATCACCCGAGGAATATCAAATATGGTATAATAAGAATCGTGAGTACCTCGAAAGCATCGGGCTTCCTGAACATCCTGAAAAGTATTATAGTAATCCAGAAAATGTAAGGACTTATTTTAACGATATCGCAGAAGATAACGTAGAGATTTTTGCTCTGCAAAATCAAGAGGAAGGTTTCGAAATGGCGAGATCAATTATAAATAAGGCTGTCAATGAACATGGTAGACGCCACAAAGACCTTGTTGACATCATTATATTCGAAATGGACAGGATACAATCCAAAATCAAGCATCAGATACGTGAGGAAATCAAAAGAGACTGTTCCTCTTCTACTTAGCGAAGAGCTAAAGTACCAAAAAGCAATATTGGAGACAAGTTAGCTCCTTTCAATTCCAAAGTTTTGAGCCTGATTTGGCAATTTTGGACATTGAACAGATACATAATATCAATTAACGATTCATTGAGTTAGGCAAGGCGTTTATACAAAGGAGAAAGCGTCCCAGAACCCTTTGTTTGATGAAATATGATTAACTTTAATACCTCACAGTCAATTTCCGATTATAATAAACACAGGTTATATGGCAGAAAGGTATTGTTTCCCGTTTGGCCAGGAGCTAAGAAAAGTCGAACAGAAAGACAGATCTCCTAAAAGGGCATTCGTACTCGGAGTATATGCTAGTGCAGTCCACGCAAGATGGGTTGATAAGGAAGGAAAACAAGTAGTGTCGGCCCTAGCTGTTGCCAGTGAACCCGAAATCTTCTGGAGAGGGGACAATGCAGAAACAATAATCAGTGAGATAAGAATTCCTGAGGAGCTTGGAACATTGACAGTGCCGAAGGATTCAAGACTGAATGGGCCGTCAGGGAGAGCTCTTGATGAGAAGTTCCTTAAACCACTTGGTCTCAATAGGGATGATGTTTGGCTATGTGACCTTCTTCCATATTCTCGGGTAAATGAGAACCAGAAGAAGGCAATAGATAGCCAATATAAGCAGGATCTGATCCAGAAATATAAACTATCCCCTGCAACGATTCCTCTATTTGACAAGAAAGAATTGAATTCCCCATCAAGGCGGGCTGAAATTCTTCAAGAGCTGGAGTATTCCAAGGCTGACACCTTAGTTCTGCTAGGAGATCTCCCTATCTATTGGTTTTTAAGATACTTTGACAAGAGATATTCACGTCTGGCACAATTTGGTGAAACTCCAGACACTTATGGGTATCCGCATACGATAAGAATCAACGGGAACCTTTACAATGTCATTCCACTTTGTCACCCAAGACAGGCAGATAGGCTTGGGACTTCAAATAGTAGATGGGGTTTTCTGCATGACCATTGGATCAAAGTGCGCTACACTGGAAAAGATAAAGAGATATAACAATTGACTTCAAAGTGTCCTTCAAGCCTAGCGGAGCATAGTCAATCTACAGAGAAACCATTGGGTGCTATAGTAAATATATTCAAGCAAATAAAGGTTCGATTTATTTCATAAATTATGGCCATTGGCGTTTTTCCGAAGTTTTCAAACATCTTTCCAAATCAACCTGTTCCCAAACCCGAGGACTTATTGAGAGATGTTCCATCCCAAATGGTGATTGGTATCCTTTCCTATATTAATGGAAGGCTTTACATTAATGAATCTATTGAGGAGCAAGAAACCTTATTTGGCTTACTCATCGAGAGATTACCAAAAACGGATTTTAATTCTATTAGAGCCAGATATAATGACTTTGTGTCTGGGTTTTCAAGGCAGGATCTATTTATATTTCCATTACTCACCCTGCTGCAAATAATTGAATGGGAAGTAGTTAATTATCGGAAAATTCCTTTCACAACCTCCACTGCAGAACAGGAATTAAAAATTCTACAAGTAATTCTAATCTATAATCAGCGGTTAGATGAAAGCCATCTCCCAAACAGCACTGAGACAAATAATTCCAACCAGCTATTAAAACTACTATGGGAAAATTCTCTCCCACAATTAGAGTTCACCAGGAGAAAACTATTTTTCAGTCAGATTTTATTGGGTTTCAAATTCATTGATTATCTGGATGCAAACCACCAAGCTCATCTGGAGTCATACTTAACGTACTTGGGAATCAACCATAAGGAGGACATATTTAAAGGGGTATTTGAATTATTGATAAATGGGTATAATAAATCGGACAGAAGCTTCAGACATAGCTTTCCTGTGTCAGTTCTGAAAAGGAATAAACTGTTAGAATCTTTTGTCCTTGATTTGGAAACTCTAAATACTCAAGAATATATAGATTGCGGAAATGCCAAGTTCTTTAAAGGATTGCGTAAATACCCCCTTCTTAAACATGATGAAGAGACATTCGATATAGTGAATTGGAATTTCGTTTCGGATAAAATGACAACCAATGCACTCATTTTTGATTTTTATCAAAACTCTACCATTAAACCAAAAATGAGATTTGAGGAATACAAATCAGAAATCGGATTGCTGTTTTCAGAAAAGAGCTTCTTGGTTGGCTTTTTAAGAAATACATTCAGAAATTCCAAGTACACACATCTAACAAGTGAAATAAATGAGGCTATTACTTCAGATTATTATTTAAGAATTGACAATAAGATAATCATTATTGAATACAAAGACTGCACAATGGCTGATGCAATAAAGAATAGCAGTTATGATCTAATAAAGGAATACTTTGAGACAATTTTTATACAAAGTAAGAGAAGTAAGCCAAAAGGAGTTACTCAACTTATAGCACAGATAGATAGGATTGACAAAGAGTATGACAGGATTGAGGATTTCGTTAAAATTGGAATCGAAAAGTCAAGATTGATTATTTTCCCAGTTATAATTACAAAGGATTTCTCGTTCACGGTGAATGGTCTTAACCATTTTCTTAATGAACATTTTAGAAAAGAATTAAGTAGAAGGAAGTATCCCTTCTTTTTAATTGAGGATATAATTCTTGTCGATTTAAAGCGGCTTATGGATTGGAGCGATGACCTGGAGTGTGGAAGGATTACCCTGCCCTCACTGTTAAATAATTATCTTTTAAAACTGAGTTTCTATACAGAAGCAATACAAAAGGAGGGCGGTCAAAAATATGTTCTTGACAGTATCGCCAGTTTTAACCATTTAATGATACCACAAGAGACAAAAAACATAACTGAGACCAATGCTTTCCAAGAGATCCTGAAGTATTTGAAATTTAAACAATAGTACTTATTTGAAGGTCTGCATAAGGTGCCAGTTTCGGGGCCAGTATTTTGACCATATCGGTGTAATCCCGTGAAATCTTTTACAATTAAGTTGCTACAAAAGTAATTGGTACAAACAGATACAAATCTGTACAAACCTATGGAAACCCTCATATTTACCTGTTAATCAGGGGGTCCTAGGTTCAAGTCCTAGCTGGGGAGCGAAGAGGGTCAACCACTTACACGGATTTCGGGTAAGTGGTTTTTTCTTATGGGCCAGTTTTGGGCCAGTTTCTGGGGGAAATTCACCGTTTTCGGGTCATAAGTTAATGACGGTCTTAAAATAAAATGGCTGTAGTTGTTCCAGTAATGTGGTTATTCTTTCTTCTTAATAATACTGAACTCTGAAAAATTGAACCCATATCCCAAGTCTTTTCGTGGGAAGAATGTCATCCTGAGGTACAATGTTTTTATTATTTCAGATTTAGTCCAGGTAGTGCCACCATCCAAGGTTTCATATGATATGCTCCCTCTATAGGTAGGGAAATCGAGATCCTCATATTCCGCAATGGGTTGAATATTAAAACCCTCATTTTCAGATGAAAAATGGAATGTACCAAAGTAATTGAACGGGAAATCGGTTTCCTCCCAATTTACTCCGCCATCAATTGTTTTATAAATATGTGATACGCCATCAATATAACCGATATTCTCGTTGTAGAAATAGATGTTTCTGATATCATAATTTGATTCAATTGGTGTTGAGATAGTTTGCCAGGTCTGACCATGATCAGAACTTTTAAAAATCTGATTATTTTCACTTGCCACAAAAGCAATATTATCAACAAAATAAAGGCTACTACTGTAACGCTTTATGTCCAGGTCAAGGAGATTCCAATTAGAGCCTCCGTCAGTAGTTATGGCCACATATTCATCCCTTGAGTTAGGAATGTCTGTCTTATGAATGATTGCAATTCCATTCAGGGGATCGAAAAACTTCAATGACAATATTCGGATGTAATCAGGAAAGTATGTCTTCGTCCAGGTGTCTCCGCCATTTATCGTTTTTAGCAGAACACTTCCTTGGTCGCAATCTGCATCCAGGCAATCACTCATTGCATGACTTGACACAAAGCCCACATTTTCATCAATAAAGTAGACCGAATGCAGATGTAATGTAGTGCCCGAATTCAGTTTTCGCCATGTAGTGCCCGAATCGGTTGTTTTATAAATATCGCCGTTGTATCCGACAACGAAGCCAATGCTCTCGTCAACGAAATACATATCCCTGGGATTGATGTCAAAATCATAAGTTGATTTTAAAATCTCCCATCCCTCCAGTTCAATTGTCAGATCATCTTCAGAATTATCTGGCACTTCTTTGCAGCCACACAGCAGAAATGCTGTCATTGAAGCTATCAGGGCTAATTTGTTCATAGTCAATTTTTTCACATGCAATTAGAAAAAGAATTATGGTAGCGAGTAGATACTTTATGGGTTTCATTGTTGGTCGGTCTCTTGATCAAGTGTCAATTTTATCCCAATTGTCCTTGATGAGATATATCATTAATACGAGAATGGACGCCAATTCGCTGCAGACAGTATCCATTTTTTAAACCGAAATGTAAGTTTTCCTATTCTGGTTAGCTCAGACCTTCGATCTTCGTACGACCCTCACCAGACTCCATCCAACCTGAAGATCTGGTCTCCGGGATCAGTTTTTATACTTTCCCCTGACCTGAGAGGGGGAGGTTGGCGATGGTTTGAAGCCAGGTCCGGATATTAGCCTGGATTAAGACATTGCTCTGAATGGCTGCCGGTTATTTTTGTGCCTTATAGTCTTCATATCCACTGCGTTCAAAAATCTCATTTGGATTCATATCCATGAGATCCAGGGTATTTGTGGCAGGATTTCTTTCCTTAAAAAGCCTGACAATATTAAATCCGATATTATAACCGCTCCCAAATGGTATTTTATCCGTTCCAAACATTACTCCGTTAATTCTGTCATGTCCCTTCCCGAAGATTTCATTTTTAATAAGTTCCCAGACTTCGGTTTCCTGCTCTCTGGTTAAAAAATTTGTGAGGGGATTTGAAACAGTTTTATATTGTTCTGATGCAAACAGATCTGCCCGACCTTCAAATACGAGGTACTCGATAAGGCTGAAGTCTGCTGATATCCAATTTCTTGAACACCAGGTGCTATGATGATACTCATGTGCTATACAATAGGGTAAGAAATCTGTCCAGTTTTGAAAGGTGGGATCAATTGAAAGAATGATTTTGCCACTTCCAAGAGTGATTCCGCTTATTGGCAGCTTAATCTTTTCAAGCGCTGGCCGGTTCAGTGAGCTTGCAGGCAGGATAATAATTTTAGTGTCTGGTCCGGGAAGTTCTTTTGTAATTTTGGTGAAGGATTCCTGTATAATCGTTAATAAATCAGACGATTTAAGTAATTGTATTTCGTTTCTTAAATAATCATTTGTTTCATAAGGTACTTTAATGGTATTGAAGAGGAAGGCTGCTTCGGCATCATCAAGAATTTCATCCCGGATTGGTTTATAAATGTATTTATCTGAAGATTTGACAATATTCCCGTTAAACTTACCGGAGTGTGACAAGTAGTTGTCAATCAGATCAAATGTTGTCAGGACTTCTATCCTTTGGTTATTTATGGTGAATGCAGCCCTTTCAAAATCAGGAACTTTGTTCGTGCAACCAATTACCGCAAGGCCAACCAGGGTGAGGCTGAGAAAAGGACGATAAATTTTCATTTTGTCAATTCAGAAAGCCAATTATCTTAATTCAAGTTACATAAGCGAAAAGTCGAAATCAAATATATCAAAATCATCCTTGAGCACCAATATGATTGTCGCACAGAAGGAAACTAACTCAGAGAAAATTTTACCAGGTTGTCAGAAAGAATAATTCATCCGGGTCTTTGAAAGAAACCAGTCAGTTTAATATCGGTCAGGTTAGTTGATTATTCCTCGTTTGTATTTATTTTTTGTTTCGCACGTTCTTCCAATTGGCTTATGTAAGTTTCCAGGTATTCGTCAATATGAACCCTTTTTTGGTTTTCGTAAATGTCGACGAACTGGCTGAACTGGAAGTAGCCATATTTTTCGGGTTGGGGTCCTAACTCCCAGTAGTGCTCGTTAAACCATGCAATAC
>MTKZ01000934.1_pt2 | contig 58977 bp, 54 predicted proteins | sample 1042781 | NCBI WGS metagenome assembly MTKZ01 (sample SAMN06212207, study PRJNA360539) | anaerobic digester metagenome | biome: Wastewater treatment plant; material: sludge; isolation source: anaerobic digester fed with sludge from wastewater treatment plant | place: Denmark: WWTP Viborg ... | reverse complement strand
GGTTCCCGGATCATACTCATAGAAATCACTTACATCGGCAGATTTTTCCTGAGCCCATCCAACCCCAAGGTAGCCCTTGCCATTTATTGTGAACGCCGAACCACCACCAAAATATCCGAGAGCTTCAGGGTACGACTTTTTTGTCCACTGGTCAGATGCAGGATCATACTCATACATCTCTCCTCCTGCCGGGACATATGCCTTTCCGTTGATTACAAATCCCGGAGAATCCATAGCCGAGGAATTAACAGGGTTTGAACGCATTTGTGTCCATAAATCATCATCAGGATCATATCTGTAAAGCATATGGTAGTAGACAGAACCCTGTTTGCCCATGGTAAAATATCCTGTTTCTTCAATTGAGAAGGCTGTGGCATAGGTAATCAGTACCGGGAAATCCATCTTCCTTGTCCAGGCAGACGTCGCAGGATCAAACTCCCAGAAGTCATTTTTATCCTTAAGATTTGGCTCCAAACCAGTTCCGAAGTAGATCCTGCCTCCTGCTGCAAAACCTGCAGCTGCAACCCGACCGCTTGCCGGAAAATCCGCCAGCCTCGACCAGACTGACTTGACAACCTCAATTTCTTTGTCCCAGGTTACCGGCGATCCGGCAATAGTGGTTACTGATACCCGGTAAAATCCTTCTTCAAGTTCTGAAGGTATGGAGACTGTCATTTGTGTGGCGGTACAATTGGTTACGATCGCAGTACTGCCCCCGATCTCGACAATGTTCATCTGAGGGTCGGGATTAAAGTTCTCACCAGAAATGGATATCATATGCGAGCTTAGTATTCTTTCAGGAAGGACATTGGTTATCACTGCCTGCTCAAGGGTGAACTTGTCGGTCAGTGACATGTTTTCTACACACTTAACTCTGATTGTGACAGGTGAAACATTATTTTCGGTGGGCACCATTACTTTGCAGGACGTTTTTGCAACCTCAGTCACCACACCCCTGGTGCCATTAAAGTATACTTCCATACAGTGAATATCCGATGGCATACCGCTTCCTGCAATGGTTACAATATCACCAAATGTCCCGTATAGAGGAGAAAAGCCGGTGATGATTGGCGGGATAAGTTGCAATGGAATGCTAATGGAAGATAATATACCGCCAATAGCCACCCGGATATTCATACTACTGTAAATTGAACATGGGACTATCACCTTAAGCTCTTCGGTGGTTGATGATTCTGCCATCACTTTAATATCATCAAAGAAGACTGAACAACTTGAAGGATTGCCAGTAAAATACCTTCCTTTTATGACCACTGTATCACCTGGCATTGCAGACGCCGGAGTGACAGATATTAATTCAGGTGTTTTACTTCCCTTGCCGGTAAAAGTAACTTGATTTCCGAAGGAGGTGATTCCACCCGCCTTTATAAAGGCCCTGAGCGTATAAACCTGATCCTCCACAATAGTACTGTTCACAGTCACAGAAAAATGAGTCTTACCCTCTACAGGTCCAAGGATTACATACTCCATATCTTCGGGTGCGGGATTCTTTTCACTAGTCCAGTAAAAACCGTGACCGGTAATTTGCTTATCCCCGTCAGAAAGAATCTCTCCGTGAAATATAACACCATCATCCAGGACCTCGACGCCTAAAGTTCTGACTTCGGGGATACCCTTATCAGTAAACTTTTCGTTCTGACACGCCTGGAATAAACAGACGGTCAGCAGAGATATCAATGTAATTCTTTTTGCCTGCTTCATATATCAGAAATCTGCCCCTATTACAAGACCGAATGATCTGTAACTTTCGTAAACCGGGGAAATGAATAACTCAGAATAAATCAGGCCGGCTGACAGGATAACTTTCCCGGAAGTCTCAAATGAGAGACCAGATGAGGCATTCAGTCCCATGCTGGTCTTCTCCTTTATTGTTACGCTGAAGGTATCAGACAGAATTTCTTGCGGAGTAATCACATCTGTATCTATTCTGGAGTTGTCTGAAATTATAGTCCGTGCGCAGAATCCTGCTGAGACAAAAGGCTTTATCCGGCCATTGCCGGAATTGTAAATAAACCGGAGGCCTGAAAAAAGGAGAAAGTTATGCATATGAAATTCATTAACAATCTCAGTTGCCGGCGGAATATCCGCAGGGGAGCTGTAAAATCCATAACCGTATCGTTTCCCGGCAGACAGGTCAAGGCTGATTGAAAAATTTTTACTAACCCTGGGGAGGAGGGCTCTGAATGAGATCCCTGCTGAAGGGAATAAAGCAGGATCCAGCTTGAAGTGACCGAAGTCCTCTGAACTGCCGATATTCAACATATCAACATTGAACCCGGCAAATAAACTGATGTGTGGCACTAACGCCGGCGGCGGTAACTCATATACAATTCCCTCCTCAGATCCTGTGACTGCAATATGATAGTCTTGCATCAGCTCTGTCAGATCATGTCTGGCAAATTCACATAAGTCAATGCGTTTATGCAGGCCCGGAGCTTCATTCATAACAATTTTAAGGACAGATACAACTCCCTCTCTCCCGGACCAGGTTGCATTCTTGCCAACCTTCTCCGGTACAGAAATGGTAAACAATCTGCCGTCAATGTCTGTAATGTAATAGTAATTTGTTATACCGTCAGTCTGACAGTAAAGATCTGCAACCCCATCGAAAAGTACCTGAAGAACCTTGCCCTCCAATTGGGGTGATACTGATTTGCCGGGGATCATATGCCATTTGCTTCTTGTCATACCCTGACCTTCAGCCTTGGTGTGGATAGTAAAAATACCTAGCAGAATAACCATCAACCTGACAGCTATGCTACACTGACAATTGAAACAGGTCATAACTAGAATAACACTTGGTTAGTAGATTCAATAAAGTTAAAAAAAAATAAATGCTTGATGAAACCAGAGTGATTATTCCCATATTTGAGAAGAAAACATGAACTGCCGTGAACATTCTTTCAGTATTTCCGAATATTCTGAATTCACTTTCAGGTTTTGACCCGGGGTTTCTGAGTCTGGTTAATTTATGGATTACCATATTGATTATTGTAGTGCTTACCTGTTTCATTGTAAGTGAGATAACCCGCAACTACAGCCAGGTAGACAAGCTCTGGAGCCTTCTGCCGCCGGCCTATGCATGGGTGACAGTGGGCTCATTCCACACCGCCAGAACGGTTATCATGGCTGTGCTGGTTACACTCTGGGGACTTCGGCTTACCTATAACTTCCACCGCAAGGGAGGATACAATATCATTCCATGGAAAGGTGAGGAGGATTACCGCTGGAGCATTCTCAGGAAAAGCTCCGCACTTAAAGGCAGACTCAGGTTCGGGGCGTTCAACCTTTTATTCATCTCACTTTACCAGAATGTTGTCATCCTGCTCTTCACGACACCAATCCTCATGGCAGCACTTCATCCTGAGAGTCCCCTGGGTGCAACTGACATTCTGGCTGCAGCGCTGATGATCACCTTTCTGATAACTGAGACTGTTGCCGACAACCAGCAGTACAGGTTCCAGACAATGAAGCGATCTGCCTCAGGCGGGGAACACGAGTACCGCGACTCGCTGAATAAGGGTTTCCTGACTGAGGGCTTATGGAAATATTTGCGTCATCCGAATTTCGCCTCCGAGCAGGCAATCTGGATCAGCTTTTATTTCTTCGGAGTAGCTGCCTCCGGCAAATGGATCAACTTCACACTGCTCGGACCTGTTTTGCTGGTGCTGCTCTTCATCGGCAGTTCCATCATGACCGAGAACATAAGCAGCAGCAAGTACCCGGAATATTCAACCTACCAGAAGGAGGTTCCGAAATTCATTCCGCGAATCTTTCGCAGGAAGTAATTCGAGTATCCTTACCGGAAGAACTATTAACCGGGCCGATGCAGCACCAATGCCTGCATCTTACGACTCTGATCTCCTAAGGAGGAAAGTCTCAGTTATGTCAGTCCGCCCTGCCGTCAGGCCTCTGCCTGCCTGAAATACTTCGTTTTCAACCTCAGAGCGACGTTCACCAGTGCAATCATCACCGGCACCTCTATCAGAGGTCCTATCACCGCAGCAAAGGCTTCGCCGGAATTAATACCGAAAACAGCAATTGCTACGGCTATCGCAAGTTCGAAGTTGTTGCTTGCTGCCGTGAAAGACAGTGTTGCAGTCTGTTCATAGTTCGCCCCCGCTCTCCTGCTCATGAAGAAGGAGACAAAGAACATTATGACAAAATAGATAACCAGCGGGATAGCTATCCGTACCACATCAAGTGGTATCCTCACGATATATTCGCCTTTCAGCGAAAACATTACGAAAATTGTAAAGAGCAAAGCAATCAGGGTGAGCGGGCTGATCTTCGGGATGAACTTTGTATGATACCACTCCTTATTCTTCACCCTTATAAGGATGAAGCGTGTCAGGAATCCTGCAATGAAGGGTATACCAAGGTAGATGAAGACACTTTTGGCAATCTGACCGATTGTGATCTGTTCAACAGCATCATTCACCGGTAAGCCGAACCAGCCGGGCAGGACGGCAATAAAAAAGTATGCATACACTGAGAAAAAGAGCACCTGGAAGATGGAGTTGAAAGCAACCAGTCCAGCTGCGTACTGAGTATCCCCTTTTGCAAGGTCATTCCAGACAATCACCATGGCTATGCACCGCGCCAGGCCGATAAGTATCAGACCATACATATAATCGATGTTGAACCTCAGGAACAGTATGGCCAGTAGGAACATCAGAACGGGACCGATTATCCAGTTCTGCACAAGTGACAGACCGAGCACGCGGGTGTTCCTGAACACATCCGCTAATTCTTCATATTTCACCTTGGCCAGAGGCGGATACATCATCACTATCAGGCCAATGGCAATTGGTATATTGGTCGTTCCACTGGAAAGATTGTTCCAGAATCCGGCGATCTCAGGGCTCAGCCATCCGATAATCACTCCGGCCGCCATAGCCAGGATGATCCACAGGGTGAGATACCGGTCAAGCAGTTTGAGTCGTTTTTTTGAAGGCATATTCAGAATTTGAGATTTGCGATATGCGATTTGCGATTTTATAAAGTACTGCACAAGTTTTTGGCTGCTGATCAGCTGATGATTCCGGGCTTGATGGCTGATATGGTAATGCTGTATACTCCATTGTCGTCCTGATCTTCCGTGGGGTCAATAATGCCCTCCGGCAACTCAATCCTCTTTTGCTTGTGGAAGTTTATGTCATTAAATCCGGCTTTCTTTATAAACGTGAGATACTGATTCATGGTTGAAGCTCCGGAAACACATCCGGCATACAACTCTGCATCGGATCGCGCCCTTTCTGACAGATTTCCCTTTACCACCACATCTGAGACGCTGAAATGTCCGCCACTCTTTAAAACCCTGAAAATCTCACTGAACGCCTTCTGTTTATCAGGAACCAGATTGAGTACACAGTTTGAAAGCACTACATCATAGCTGTTGTCAGGTAGTGGCATCTCTTCAATGTCTCCTCTCAGAAATTCTACATTTGAGTACCCCAGTTTTTTCCTGTTCTCTTCTGCCTTTAACAGCATCTGCTCTGTAAAATCAATACCTGTCACATGACCTGTCTCACCCGTCAGCGCCCTGGCAACGAAACAGTCATTGCCGGCACCGCTGCCAAGATCAAGAATACGGTCACCATGCCGGATATCTGCATAATCAACCGGCACACCGCATCCAAGGCTCAGGTCAGCGTCAGGAACATACCCGTCGAGATGATCGTAACTTTCATTGAAGGTACTTATCTTTTCTGTTGAGCAACATCCGGTTGTACTGCAGCAGGAGTCTTGTGAAGCTTCATCCGACGATGCTATTTTACCGTACTTTTTCTGTACAATAAGTTTCAGTTCTGCGGGATTCATGACTTGTTACTGATGTATTCGTTATAAAACTGCAGGAATGTCTCACGAATCTGATCGCGTATCCTGATATATTCACTGTGAATGAACTCCGGTGTTCCGGTGGCATGTGAGGGATCCTCAAATCCGAGATGGAGTCTGTTCTTCACCATGCCGAAAAATGCCGGACAGGTTTCATTGGCATGATCACATACAGTGATCACATAGTCCCACTCCTCATCAAAATATTCATCAACAAGGTGAGGAGAATGATGGCTGATGTCAATCCCCAGGTCAGCCATCACCTCAACTGCCTTAGGATTGATCCTGGCTGCCGGCTCCGTACCCCCGGATCTGACATGAAGATTGTGGTCAAATGATTGCAGGAAGCCGTGAGCCATCTGGCTGCGGCAACTGTTGCCCGTACAGAGAATCAGTATTTTCATTTTGTGCATATCATTTTGTCAGGTCTGAAGGTCTGAAGGTCTGAAGGTCTGAAGGTCTGAAGGTCTGAAGGTCTGAAGGTCCGTATATTGCTTATCATTGCCTTACGCTGCAGCCAATTGCCTCTTGCCTGATCTGACTAATCAAAGATAATCATTTCGTATATTTACGAAATTCTTGTAATAAGAATTTCTCCAAATCCGGATCAAAATCATCAATCAGACTTTCTCAATTTCGAGCTTGTAACCAAGTGTCGGTATGGTGACAATCCGGACAGAGGGATCTCTCTTAAGATAACTTCGCAGTTTGGAAATGAATACGTCGAGACTCCGTCCGGTATAATAATCAGCTTCGCCCCAGACGCCGATCATAATCTCGTCACGTGTAACGATGTTGTTTACCGAAACTGCAAGCATTTTGAGTATTTTGCACTCCTTTATTGTCATTCTCTGCGTGTTGCCGCCATGAGTCAGCATAAGGTTCTGCGGATCAAAAGAGAACTGGCCGATGCTGATGACGTCAAATGTCTGGAATGCAACCGGGCCTGATTGGATCGTTCTGTTGAGCACAGCACGAATTCTGTAAAGAAGTTCCTCCTCTTCGAACGGTTTGGTTATATAGTCATCGACTCCCAGGCGAAAACCCGCGATCTTGTCTTCCTTGAGTGAACGTGCAGAGAGTATTATCACGGGGATCCTGCTGTCAAGTTTCTTTATCCCGGATGTGAGTGTGAAACCATCCATGCCGGGCAGCATGATGTCAATCAGACAAAAGTCGGCTCCGGCTCTTGAAAAACCCTGCAATGCTGAAAGACCATCACGATACAGTATCACTTCAAAACCGTTTGACTCAAGGAAATCAACCAGCAAAAATCCAAGGTTGACGTCATCCTCGGCAAGGAGTATTCTTGTGTTTTTCACGTTGTTACTCATTTCCCGGTGCCAGGGGAAGGTCAATCATCACGGCAAGACCGCCTTCTTTCCTGTTTGAAATTTTAATATTGCCTTTCATTCCCGCAATAATTCCCCTTACCTGGTAAAGTCCAAGCCCGAAACCGTCCACATTATGAGTATTGCCCGCAGGAACACGGAAATACTTCTCAAATACTTTATCCCGGAATTCCCTGGCTATTCCGGGACCTTTGTCATTAATCTCAATCAACAGCCTGTTATCCTTAGAAATCAGTTTTACGAGAATTTCAGGTGGTTGACCAGAATATTTGACTGCATTATCGACAAGGTTCCCGAGGGCAATGTAAAACAGATCCGGGTTGCCGGTAACCGTGAACCGGCGGCCCTCCTTTTCGATGTCCAGTTTTCCGCCTTTTTGTTCAATCTGTACCCTGAATGTCTCAGCAATATCTTCCACGGCTGCGCCGGCATTTATCTCCTCCAGGGTCTGGGATTTGTCAATTACTGCAAAGTCAGTCTTAAGCAACTTCTCCACCTTCTCATTCAGCTTGGCCTGTTCGGTTCTGATGACAGAAGAGTAAAACGACAGTTTCTCATCACTTTCCACTTTTTCATTCTTTGAGAGCATACTGTTGGCAAGTGATATATTGGTCAGCGGAGTTTTGAACTCATGAGTAACATTGTTTACAAAATCGACAATGCTCTCCGAAAGGAGCTTTTCTCTCCGGTAGAAATTATATATGATTATGAACGAGATTGTGACAAGAAACAGGAGGAGCAGCGAGAAGATAAAGATATCGCCCATCTGGGCGATGATGAAGTCCCGTTTCTCGGGAAAGCGGAGGCTGAGTCTGTAACCGGATTTTTCAAGCATCTCCTCAAGGCCGTTGCTGAAATAGGTGTTTTTAGGCCGGGGGATGTTAGCGGGCAGGTCCGAGCTCACGACATCAAATTCAAAGTCCAATCCAATTCCATAGAAGTTCAGGTCCTTCCTGATCAGTGATTTCATGCTTTCCCACTCCTCCCTTGTCTTCATCACAAGCATGCACGACTCATTGCCGCCATGCTTCAGGCAATTGTTTACCTCGCTGCATATTGCTTCGTTTCCTGACAGGGTCTCCACGATTCTCATCATTGCCATCTCAACGCTGTGGTTAAACTGAGCTTCCTGCATGCGGGCCGCTTTCAGGATCCATGAGAACTGTATGGCGGTAAGGGCTATAAGGGCGCCCAATGCCAGCAAAAGAATCATCAGTTGTGCGCGCGATCTTTTCATAAGCTCAAAAATAAGGAGTTTTTATGATGAGGATTAAGATTTAACATCGGGGTAACACGATTTAACAACAGAATAACCTGATTAAAAATCCGTCTGCCTAATTTTGACGCAAACAAAAACTATTAAAGTCATGAAGAAATTCATCCCTGGAATCTCAGCTCTCATAATTCTGTCGTTTGTTGTGATATCAGTTGTAAATGCACAGAATGACCAGAAGAAGGAAAAGAAAGCCAAAACGGAATCCGTAAAAGACTGTTCAAAATGCCCCTCTGCAGCCAGCTGTGAAATGGCCGCCGGCGAAGCTCCGGTACCCGGGTCTCAGGTGAAGCATGCTTCAGCAAACTGTGATCCGGCAAAATGCAAAGAAGGGAAGTGTGATGCTGCCTGCAAGACCGCCTGCACCAAGACAGGACCGGATGCAAAATGCGACCCGGCAAAATGCCACTCAGTTGCTGAGAAAAAGTAAAGTCCGGCTATTCTGCCTGATACCTTACCCTCTGTTTCGCTTATCCGTTGCCTCAGAGAATTGCACCGTAAACCAGTCCTGAGATTGTCGCCATGACAACTACAAGACCCACATATACGGCAGTCTTCTGAAACCCGATAATATCTTTGATCACAAGCATATTGGGCAAAGAAAGCGATGGTCCGGCCAGCAGTAGTGCCAACGCCGGACCTTTCCCCATTCCGGATGCTATCAGTCCCTGTAAAATGGGAACCTCTGTCAGAGTGGCGAAATACATAAATGCGCCAACCACAGAAGCAAAGAAATTTGAGAACACCGAGTTACCTCCCACAAGCTTCGCGATCCACTCATTCGGGATGACGCCGGCGATGCTCTGTCCGTCATGAGTCGATCCAAGCAGGAATCCTGCAATGACAACCCCAATTCCCAGTAGCGGGATAATCTGCCTGGCAAATCCCCATGTGGAGAGTGTCCACTCACGATTCTCCTTGTCTCTTTTGTCGTAAAGGGTGATAACACTCAGGGCTGCGATACCCACTACCATCGGTATCAGCGGTTTCAGCTTCGAGCTTTCGATAAAGGAGTTGGTCAAAAACACCGAAAGAACCGTTATTACCAAAGCAGCGAGTACCCACTGCCACTTAATTTTAAGGATTTTTATCAGTGACCATGCCAGAACCAGGCCGAAAAATCCCGTTATATACCATTTGTATGAAAAAATATAATACCAGGCGCTGGAGGTGTCATCAGCAGCCGGGCTGCCCCAGTTGGCAAATACAAGGATCAGCACCAGGGTAAAGAAATGTGTCATCGTCTGCCACATGGGTCTCTTCTCCGGAGCAGCAACAATATGCATCTGATCCTCCTTTTTCTGCATTTCCTCCTTCCGATATATCACCGACATTATCAGTCCTATCACAATACTGAACAGAACGGCCCCGATGACCCGGGCAACGCCCATCTCAAAACCTAGAATTCGGGCAGTGAGTATGATTGCCAGTATGTTGATAGCCGGCCCAGAGTAAAGGAACGCAATGGCCGGACCAAGGCCTGCCCCACGCTTGTGAATGCTTGAGAAAAGCGGTAGTATTGTGCATGAGCATACCGCCAGTATAGTACCTGAAACGGCAGCTACAGAGTAGGCCAGCCATTTTTTCGCATTGGCTCCGAAATACTTTATAACCGAGCCCTGACTGACAAAAACCGAAATGACCCCTGCAATGAAAAAGGCCGGCAGGAGGCACAGAATAACATGCTCCCTTGCATACCACTTAACCAGATCGAAAGCCGCTGCAATTGCAGTATTGAAACGTACGCTCCCTATCGGCATGAAAAACGCAAATATAAAAACTGCAATGATCCACAGCAGGATCTTTATCTCCTTCCTTGACTCCATTTCAGATTAAATACTTTTATTTCGCAGAATCACGAAATATATGATTAAAAAATTTAAAACCAGACTGACAAAACATACCAGATACCTACCCCGATGAAGAGTACAGCCACAACCCTCCTGAACCACAGCTCAAATGTCTTCAGGCGGCTGTAAACCTTGCCGACATTGCCAACCGCATAGGCCAGCAGCCAGGCAAAGATGATCACCGGGATACCTGTTGCGACTGCAAATACAAGCGGCAGATAAAGGCCTTCTGCACTCGCCACCGTCATAGGGATAAGCATTGCGAAATAAAGAACTCCGCTATAGGGGCAGAAGGCCACGGCAAACAGTATCCCGAGAAGCAGTGTGTTCAGATAGCTTTTCCGCCCCTTCTCTCCGATTCTTTCCGTGAGTGAACCCACTGAACCTGGCAACTTAAACCTTATGAAATCCAGCATGAAGAAACCAATAATTATAAGCACCGGACCAAGGATTTTCTCTCCCCATCGCTGGAACCAGCCTGAAATATCCATCTGACTGGCACCGAAGAAGATTATAAGTGCAATCCCTGCATAGGTTATCGCCCGCCCCAGGGTGTAGACAAGTCCGTTGAGGAAGACCCTCCTCCTGTCGTCAAGATCACGACTGATATAGCCAATAGCCGATATGTTGGTCGCCAGCGGACAGGGACTGATGGCAGTCATCAATCCCAGAATTGCCGCCGTCAGGAATGAATACTGTGAGTTCTCAAGTATCTTCTGCAGAATCTCCATCAGCTGCTTGTTAATGCCTTAAGCAACGGATCAACCGCTTTCTTTATCTCTTCCTTAAGTTTTCCCGGACTGTTACGTGCATTCATGAAGCCTTCGCTGGTAAGATCAATCCTTGTATCTCCGCTGACAATCAGCAGGCACTGCCCGGTGGCGTTTACTCTTTGAGCGTCGGCCTCCGAGGACTTGTCTTCAATGTTGAGCGACCTGAAAACAACCGTTCCCTTTTCGACCTCTGCCGGGTAGAGCTCTTTCACGGCATCCCTGGCAACGTTCTCAACTGCCTGGCAGGTAACACATCGACGGGTCAGATGAAAATAAATCACTTCTACCTTATCTGTTGAAATCCCGGAGGTATCCCCTGCCACCTGTGACTCACTTCCCCTGAAAGCGAAAATTGCTATTGCTGCCGTAATTATTACTACGACAGCCAGAACCGGAAATAACTTTTTCATATTGGTACTTTATTATGTGGTTATCAGTTTCAGTATTTCTTCCGCCGATGGTACCCTTCCCTTCACCACAACCTTTTCGTCAATGACCAGCGCCGGCGTCGTCATCACTCCGTAATTCATGATCGCAACAATATCATCCACTTTTGTGACATTGGCATCAATACCGCTCTTTTCAACCACCTCGCGTGTCAGTTTCTCCAGGGTTTTGCATTTGGGGCACCCGGGGCCCAGAATTTTGATTTCCATTTTTTTATCCCGCTTATTTCGTAAAACGTCGAAATGTTATTTTAAATTTTTTATCTTTTGAAAAACCTGTTCAGCAGAACCTTAGCTTCATCCCATTTCTCACGGTTAATACAGTATTTGATATAGGGAGGATTGATCTCGCCCTGTATGAGACCGGCCTTCTTCAACTCCCTAAGATGCTCAGAAAGTGTTGACCTGGCAATCGGCAATTCCTCAGCCATATCACCACTGTAACAACACCTGTCAAGATTGTTAGCGAGAAAATCCATCACGAATACCCTGGCAGGATGCGACAGGGCCTTCGCATACCTTGACAGCTTTTCCTGATCATCAGTATAGTATTTTCTACTTTTTGCCTTTCCAGCCTCCATTTCATTTCGGGAAATGACGAAACAAAAATAATGTTTTATTGAATACAGGGTATGGTGGCAGAAAAGAATTATTAATCTCTGCTGATTATTCAACTGTGTATTGTTGTCCGGATGTGATTGCTGAACTGCCCCGGGTTGCCTTTTTATACTTCTTCAGCAGAAGTGATTGCGTTTATCCCCATTTGGTGCTAAATTCACAGTGACCAAACCAGTGATGTTACTGCACCCATGAAAAAAGTCCTGATGAAGACCGTAATCCTGGCCGCTTCCCTCATCGGCCTGTTCTGCACCTCGTGCAACAACAGCCCGGACAATATCAGGGATGCGATACTGAATCATAAAAACAGCTTTTATTATATCAATTTCAGGAGTTATCCCTCGAATGACGAATCCCTTCCCGTCGGGGTGTTTGACTCGGGAACGGGAGGACTCTCGGTACTGGCGGATATCGTTCAACATGATGGACTTGCAGCTGAATCGTACATCTACATGGGGGATCTCGCCAACATGCCCTACGGAAGCTACTCGCTCGAGAACAATACGGATCTGCTTATTGAGCATGTTATGAAGGATGTGCAGTTCCTGCTGGGAAACAAGTACTATCGATCGGGTAATGCCACCACCCCCGAGACTGACAAGAAGCCGGTAAAGGCAATAGTCATTGCCTGCAACACGGCCACTGCCTACGCACTGGACACGGTGAAGAGATTCCTCAGAGAGGCAGGGTCTGATATAGGCGTTATTGGAGTGATAGATGCGGGGGCCAGGGGAGCATTTGGGAATTTCACCCCCGGCGAGAATGGCAGCGTCGCCGTGATGGCAACAGACGGCACCGTGAAATCAGGCGCATACCCACAGGCTATTATGCTGGTAAACAGGGAGGACGGCCAGGAGGAGAAGATAGCCGTATTCCAGCAGGCAGGGATTGGCATTGCCGAGGCAATTGACGGGAGTCCCGATGCCATAGACATGAAGGCCACCGCCCCGCGGGCGGATTACAAGGGACCCTCGGAAAACGGCTCCGGCGACATGAAGATTGATCAGGAACTCCTGGAAAGGTATGATTTTGACCTCAGCAACGGGGCCATTCTGTTTGAAGGTGATGCCGAAAATCCACGCAATATCCAGATCAACTCGGTGGAAAACTATATCGCATTCCATGTGGTCTCACTTATGGAAAAGATAAGAAAGACCGAAGGAGCGCTGCCCCTTGGCTCGGTTGTTCTTGCATGCACCCACTACCCGTTCTTCACGGAGATCTTCCGGAACGAATTCAGCAGGCTCAGGGACTACCGCGAAAACGGTGAGTACATCTACAGGTCGCTTATTGCCGAAGACCTGATCCTGGTCAACCCTGCCGTGGAGGTTGCGGACCAGCTCTATGAACACCTTGCTTCCAGGAATCTGCTGTACGAAGGTACCGGCGAAGGAAGCGAATTCTACATCAGCGTCCCCAGCCTGACCAATAAACAGGTCAAACTAAGGGATGACGGCTCATTTACCTACGATTACAAATACGGCCGCAAGGCAGGCGAGATACAGGAATACGTGAAGGTGGTACCCTTCAGCAGAACATCAATTCCGGAGGATGTGCTGAACCGCCTTTCAGTTCAGATACCCGGGGTATGGGCACTGATCACTGAATTCAACTCCGCCAGCCCGAAGGCCGGGTACCTCTCCCCTTCTGAAAAGATTACAGTCGAATAAACATTACATTTGTGTTTAAATAATTATGCTATGAAAAGGTTCTTTCTGCTTATCATCGTTGCCTTCCTGTCTGTCTCTCTCTTTTCACAGGATTTCTTCAGGGGCGATTTCAGCAAGGATAAAAAGTATGTCATCCTTGTCAATCCCACCGCAGGTAATATTGGCGTGGTGACATTCCTGATGGATAATGGCATCCTGAAAACCGACCCCGGACTGGTTGACTTCGTCGGGGTATATCACTCCAGCCAGGAATATGACTTCAGCAAATCTGCTGAGTATATTGCCGCCAATGGACTGACCCGCTTCCACCTGCACGAAGTGAACGCACCACTTACCGAAGAGATGGTTTACAGGCAGAATCCGTGCAGTGACGACTTCCGGAAGATATTCAGCAATTCAGTGGGAATCATATTCTTTGGCGGACAGGACATACCCCCGGCCATCTACGGGCAGGAGAACTGGTATTCGGAGACCACCGATCCGGGAAGGCACTATTTCGAAGTGAGCTTCCTGTTTCACCTGTTGGGTGGTACACGAAATTCAAGCTACAGACCCATTCTGGAAGACAATCCGGACTATATGGTTACCGGCTTCTGCTTAGGCCTGCAGTCGATGAACGTTGCAGCCGGAGGAACCCTGTGGCAGGATATCCCCGCGCAGGTATACCAGAGCACAAAGCCCGAGACGAATGTGCTGATTGACCGCAAGAACCTGCACCGCAATTACTGGCAGAACATCAGGGACGACAAGGACTTTATGGGAATAAGCATGCATCCTGTGAGGTTTACTGAAAATATGTTCTTCGGGAAGACAGTAAAGGTTTCACGCAAGCTGCAGCCAATAGTCTACAGCAGCCATCATCAGGCAATAAATGAGCTGGCGCCGGTATTCAATGTGACGGCAAGGTCAAACGACGGCAAAATAATTGAGGGAATTGCACATAAAAAGTATCCAAACGTCTTCTCCGTTCAGTTTCACCCGGAGGTCTCAGCCCTGTACGAGGATCGTGCCCTGGTGAAATTTGCTCCTGATGACACCCCTGCCAGCCTGCACTCAATGCTTGACAAAAAGAGCCTGAAGTTCCATCTGAAGTATTGGGGACACATTTCTGATGTAATTCTGGAACGTTCAAGATAAAAGTCAGCACGCTGCCGACTGATCTATAGGGCTTTCACCTCATTGATCAGTGCCTGCAGTGTTGATTTGGCGTCACCAAAGAGCATCCGGGTTTTGTCATTGAAGAAAAGCATGTTGTCTATGGCAGCATAACCCTTCCCCATACCGCGTTTCATTACGATGATATTTTTTGCTTCGCGGGCCCTGACAATCGGCATTCCGTATATCGGGCTCGAAGTATCATCCTCGGCTGCCGGGTTGACAACATCGTTGGCTCCTATGACTACGATGACGTCGGTGTTGGGCATATCGGGGTTGATCTCATCACTCTCGACCAGTTGTTCATACGGTACATCAGCCTCGGCAAGAAGTACGTTCATATGACCGGGCATGCGTCCGGCCACCGGGTGAATGGCATATTTCACCTCCACCCCCTTTTCGTCGAGGAGCTTGTCAAGCTCATGGCACAGATGCTGTGCCTGTGCCACTGCCAGACCGTAGCCGGGGACAATGACCACTTTTTTGGAATAGCTCAGCAGTACGGCAGCATCAGTAACCGACACCTCCTTTATGCTGCCCGCAGCGGTTGCAGTGGTTGCCCCGCCACCGCCGAACACACCAATGATGACGTTCAGCAGCGACCGGTTCATTGCCCTGCACATAAGCACTGTCAGGATGGTTCCGGCCGACCCGACAAGTATACCGCCGGTGAGCATCGCCTGGTTGTTGTACAGGAATCCGCCCATGGCGGCTGCAACGCCGGTGAAGCTGTTAAGAAGTGAAATGACCACGGGCATATCGGCCCCGCCTATTGGCATGACAAACAGCACACCATAGATTATTGCAACACCGAACAGTATGATCACAAGGTGTATCAGTTCAGCGGATGCCGTCACTTCACGGGTCATGATAAAGACAATGAATCCGATAATGGCTGCAAGAATGGTAAGGTTTACATACTTCATGGCCCTGACCCTCAGGTCGCCAATCCGGCCGTCGAGTTTGCCGAATGCAATCATGCTTCCGGCCCAGGATACCGTTCCGATCACCAGGCCGAGAAGGATGGCCAGAACATGGCCGTTGGCCATGCCTGACTTCATCATCAGTTCCTGGCTCACGTGCGGGAATTCCATCAAGGAGATCAGTGCGGCTGCCGCGCCGCCCATACCGTTAAAGAAGGAAACCAGCTGCGGCATTGCGGTCATTTTCACCTTTTTTGCTATCATCCATCCGATGACCGTGCCCGCTGCCATGGCGGCAAGTATCCAGCCGATGTTGCCGATAGGTTCACCTTCCTTCCGGTGAAACAAGAGGGTGGCTACTATGGCCAGTCCCATACCTGCCGCAGCGATAAGGTTTCCCCTGCGTGCCGACAGTGGATGACTGAGCATCTTCAGGCCAAGGATGAATAATACCGAAGCCAGTATATATGAGATCTCGAGAACGGAGATTCCGGCAGAAAAATGTGATACGTCGTTCATTGTGCCATCGTTTATCAGGGTCAGGGTCTATATCGTATCAATTTTTCTTTTTGAACATCTCAAGCATCCTGTCAGTAACCACGAAACCGCCCACAACATTCAGTGTGCCCAGTACCACTGCCAGGAAACCGAGTATCATTGCCCCGGTTGTGTCTGCATGTCCCATAACGATGATTGCGCCTATGATGACTACACCATGAATGGCGTTTGCCCCGGACATAAGCGGTGTATGCAGTATGGCCGGGACGTGGCTAATCACCTCGATTCCAAGAAAGACCGAGAGGATCACCATATAGATTGTTCCCCTGTTGGCCATGAAGAATTCAAGTATTCCTTCCATAATCAGGTCAGTTTGATATCAAGCATCTGTTTCACTCTCTGGCTGCGGTATTCGCCGTCATGAACGGCAGCGGTACCGGCTATAATCTCATCGGCGAGATCAATTCTCACCTCTCCCTTGTTGTCAGTCATGATCCTGAGCAGGTTGACCAGGTTGTTTCCGAACATCCTGCTGGCGTCGGCTGACATCATGGATGGGTAGTCAGATCTCCCTGCGATGGTTACACCGCTTATTATCACAGTCCTGCCGTTCTCAGTAAGCTCGCAGTTTCCACCGGAGGAAGCGGCCAGGTCGATAATCACGGAGCCCGGCTTCATTTTCCCGACTGTTTCCTTAAGTACAAGCACGGGGGCCTTTCTGCCGGGTATTTGTGCAGTAGCAATGATCACATCGGCAGCAGCAGCACGCTCCTGAATAAGTGCCTGTTGTTTCTTCCGGAACTCCTCACTCTGTTCCACAGCGTACCCTCCTGCCGTAGCATCTTCTCTGGCTCCCTCTACCTCAATAAATTTTCCGCCGAGGCTTTTCACCTCGTCTTTCACGGCTGACCTGACGTCAAAGACCTCCACCACTGCACCCAGCTTGCGCGCCACTGCAATAGCCTGCAATCCCGCCACACCTGCGCCAAGGATGAGCACCCTGGCAGGTTTTATGGTGCCGGCAGCGGACATGAACATGGGGAAAAACCTGGGCAGCATGGAAGCTGCCTCAAGCACGGCTTTGTATCCTGAAACAGTTGCCATTGATGAGAGGATGTCCATTGACTGTGCCCGGGTGATGCGTGGCACCAGGTCAAGAGCCATGATAGAAAGTTTTCCTGTACGTGCTTTCTCAAGCCACTCCCTGTTGGAAACAGGATCAAGAGCAGTAAAGATTATCTGCCCTTCCCTGAAGAGGGTGATATCTTCACTGACGGGAGGATTGACTGTCAGTAGGAGGCCGGACTCCCTGATCACCCCGCTCCTTTCTGCCACGGCAGCGCCGGCAGCAAGGTACTGGTCATCAGAAGCAAAGGCTTCTTCGCCGGCGCCGGTCTCAACGAGGACCTTCAGTCCCAGTTTGACCAATGCAGCCGTTTCGCCCGGGAGGAGGGCGACCCTTTTTTCACCTCCTGTTTCTCTGAGAATACCTGCGATCATAGCCGGAATGTTACATATTGTTTATTTTTCAGCCCTTCAGGAGTGAGGCAGCTCCGGTATCAAGCATCCATACCAGATGCCCCGAGCCGGGCTTTATCCTGGCTGCCGGATAGAGTTCCGAGCCGCTCCTCCCTTCGAGAACCTGTGATACGACCGGTGCCTTCTCCTTACCGGTAACAATGTAATATATTTTTGATGAATTGTTTATCAGCCGGCCCGTGGCTGTAATTCTCTTTTGTTTCTTATCGGGCCTGGCGGCCACCTCGAAGAGCTGACCTGTAGTGAACAGGTCCGGCCTGTCAGGAAAGATGGAAGCTATGTGACCATCGCTGCCCAGACCGAGCAGCATCAGGTCAAACTGCGGGATGCCCCTGTATTCCGGCACCATGCTGGTCACAAGCTCTGAATATTGCCGGGCCTCTGCAACAGGGTCATCCTCGCCACGGATCCTAAAGATGTTAGCATCGGGTATCGGGACGTTCTGCAGGAGGCTTTCATAAGCCATCCTGTAATTGCTTTCATCGTCATCAGGGGAGACACATCTCTCGTCAACCCAGAAGACCAGCAGCTTTTCCCAGCTTATTCGTTCTGCATAGTTTTCTGAAAGATAACGGAATATGTATTCCGGGGTAGAGCCTCCGGAGAGAGCAATTGTATAATAGTGATCAGGCTCTATACGATCGAGATCCTTGATCAGCATCGCCGCGATGCTTTGAGCCAGTGCCTCACGGGTGGGGAACACTCTGACTGAATGTGACATGACAAATAAACAGTAATCTTGATATAAAACTAATTATAATTCACAATAAACACCATCATCTGCAAGATTTTTACACGGATAACGCCATGTAAGCTCCGGTTCTTCAATCAGACTATCAGCCGTCTCAGGTCCCCAGGTTCCGGCAGGATAACCATATACCGGTATGGAAGGATCATCTTTCCATGCCTGCAATACCGGATCAAGGAATTTCCATGCTGCCAGTACGGCATCAGACCTGGTGTAAAGCGTTGAGTCACCATTCATGCAGTCATGGATCAGCCGCTCATAGGCATCAGGTATGCGGTCCACGGCAAGATCGGAGTAATGGAAATCCATGTTCACGTTTCTTACCTTGAATCCTCCTCCCGGGATCTTCATCCCAAACTTGATCAGTATCCCTTCATCAGGCTGAATACGGATTATCAGCTGATTGCATCCCTCGCACGCACTCTCTCCCGAGAACAGGTAATGAGGTGTTGGCTTGAAATGGATCACAGCCTCCGTAACCCTGGTGGGAAGACGCTTGCCTGTCCTGATGTAAAAGGGAACCCCTCCCCACCTCCAGTTGTCTATATGGAATTTCAGCGCTGCAAATGTCTCGGTCATTGATGTCTTGCTGACACTCTCCTCTTCCCGGTAACCGCCAATCCATTCACCTTTGACATGCGATCCGGTGTACTGACCCCTGATGGTCATTTTTCCTACATCTTCCGGTTTAACGGGCCGGAGTGACTCAAAGACCTTGACCAGCTCATTCCTGATTGATGTTGAGTCAATGGATGACGGGGGTTCCATTGCAATAAAACCGACAAGGTGCAGGAGATGGTTCTGGACCATGTCACGCAATGCACCGGTGCCTTCGTAATACGAGCCCCTCCTCTCCACCCCCAGGCTCTCGGAAGATGTGATCTCGACATGATGAACATAATTCCTGTTCCACAGAGGTTCAAAAATGCCATTGGAAAAGCGGGTCACAAGTATGTTCTGAACAGTCTCCTTTCCAAGATAATGGTCAATGCGGAAAAGCTGGCTCTCTTTCCAGTGCTCCAGCAACAACCTGTTCAGATGCATAGCACTGGCATAATCATACCCGAAAGGCTTTTCGATAATCAGACGCTTCCAGCCATCAGCCTCGCTGTTCAGACCCTGACCGGCAAGACCAGGAGAAATCTCGTCATATATCTCTGGCGGAACGGAGAGATAAAACAGGGTGTTGCCCTGAATTTTCATCTCAGACCTTAACCTGTTAAGAAGCCCTGCAAGCTCCCTGTAATCACCCGGAACCAACGGATCAAGAGTCGTATAGAAGAAAGCCCGCATAAAATCATCATCGCCTTTTCCCCCTTCTTTCCCGGCCTTCCCTGTGAGCGCACTACTCACCTCATTTCTGTAGACCTCATCATCAACCTTGCTCCTTCCTGTGGCCACCACCGCAAACCTCTCCGGCATCAGTCCCTGTATAAAAAGCTCATACAGAGCAGGAACAATCTTCCTCATGGCAAGGTCTCCCCTGCCTCCGAATATCACAATTATCTGGTTCTCCGCCCTGTTCATCAGCTTCGTTTACAGCCTTCCGCAGACATCATTCATAATTGCCCCGGTCAACGGGATCAACACATAAATGTTCAATCCTTGCATTTGCAACAACAGTTAAAACAAATATAGAAAATTGAGCCCTTCTCTGACATCATCATCATCTAAAACAACTGATACTGTTTAAAAGTTTATTGAACAAATCATTACATTGAAGCTCCCGGTCCTGAGACCTTACATGTTAATTCTTCAAAGTGTTGCATTTTTATACATATGTATATTATTTACACATTGTCTTATCAGACTGATTCTATGTGCTTTATATCAATAGCCATTATTGCCTGTTTAATTTATCAACACTTTGTAGGAACAATACAGACCTCAAAGTGCTTTATATTATTGGTTCTCAATATATTACAAGCTTTGGCATGCTTATTGGTATACATTATTACAGACAATATAAAATACAACTATATGAAAAAGTCAATCATCTTTATTATCAGCCTCGCCTGCCTGAGCGCAGGATTATCAGGCTCGCAGTATGCAGGGCCGGAGCAGGACGGCAAAAACACCGATGCCGTCACAGTAGCTTCCTCACCGGGGCTTAAAGCCCTGGCTCAGAGCTGGATTGACGCCTACAGGGTGGAAAATCCCGGCCGGAATGTGTCGATGCTGCCAGTTGACGAGTATAACAAAGCTGATATCAGGATATTTGAAGGTGCCTCCGCAGGGACAGCCAGCGGCGAATCGGAATGGAAAATGGTTGTTGCGCGTGATGTGATAGTTCCTGTTATGAGTACTGACAATCCATTCTACCAGGTCATAATGTCGAAAGGCATCGCCCCCGAAAAGTTTGGTGCGCTTCTCTCCTCCCCTACAGTCACCTGGGGCAAGATTCTGGGTACGGAAGCCAATGTCCCTGCAATGACAAATGTTGCTGTTGACGGAGCAGCTCTGGGTTATCTGGCAGGATTTGCCGGGATCGACGCTTCGCAGGTCATTGCACGGGAATTGCCAGTCTCTGAGATAGCATCGCTGCTCAGGAATCAGCCTGCCACTGTCGTTTTCTGCAAACTGTCTGACATAACAGCTCCCGGTGGTACCGGTTTTGCTGAAAACCTGATGGTAGTTCCGATTGACATCAATTCCAACGGTCAGTCAGACTATTTTGAGCAGTTTTATGCAGATTTCAACAGCTTCAACCGTGGCGTATACATCGGCAAGTATCCGAAGGAGCTCTGCAACAGTATCTTCTGTGCCACGGCCTCGCAGATGGTACCCGAAGCCGCTGCTGATTTCATCCGCTGGATTCTGGCTGACGGCCAGGAGATAGCAGCCACCTCCGGGTTGACTGCCCTTTCGGGAAGTGAAGGAATGATCAGAAGGGAGATGCTGACACCTGTGACGGAGATAGTGCAGGCAGGCAACGAAAACAAGGCAGGCGTCAGCATCCTGGTATGGGTAATGGCAGTAATCTCCGCCATCTCACTCCTCGGCTTCCTGTTGTATCGCATCACCAGGGCCGGCAAAGGAAAGATCAGCCTCCTGGAGGAAGAACCGCTGAAAGCATTCAACCCTAAAACCTTTGTGACACCTGCAGGAATCCTATTCGACAAAAGCCACACCTGGGCCTTCATGGAAAAGAACGGCACGGTAACAGTCGGTATTGACGACTTCCTTCAGCACGTAACCGGTATCGTGACAAAAATCACACTGAAAGCAACTGGTGAAAAGGTACGCAAGGGCGAAAGGATAGCATCACTCATTCAGAAAGGCAAGCAGCTTGACGTCCTCTCACCCGTCAGCGGAACAGTGGTCTCACGCAATGAGACCCTGGCAAACAATACTGACCTGCTTCACAGCGGGCCCTACTCGGAAGGATGGATGTGCGGCATAGAACCTGATAACTGGTTCAATGAATCACGCCTGATGGCTGCCGCAGACAAATTTGCAGTTCAACTTCGCGAAGAGTTCGGCCGCATACGCGACTTCCTTGCCACTGTGGCCGGTGCAAACGACATGAGACTGGCCCATGTGGTGCTTCAGGACGGCGGAGAACTGAAGGAAGGCTTCCTCGAGGAGTTCGGACCTGAAGTCTGGGAAGAGTTCCAGATCAGATTCATCAACAGGTCCTGAAAAGTGCAGCCTCACTTGTCCTGAATACTTTAATTTCGTATTTTGTAGAAAATTTAAACACAATATGTGATCGTCCACAACTGTCGTGGGCGTTCACATTAGTTTGTTTTGCACCCAACTAGGATAAAAATGGCTCAACGAGGAAAAACGGACAGCCCGCGGGAATCCCTGGGAGAAAAGATGCGAAGGTATTTCAGATTCAGTTCAACCATTTACGGCAGGGTTGTGACCATAATCACCCTCGCTGCAGTTGTATTGTTCATATCGTTCAGCGCAATTTTCCGCACGGTTTATATCAACTATTTCAACACCGTTCTGAAACAGAACGGGAATAATGTAGGTGCTATAGTAGAGGGCTCTCTGTATAAATCGATGCTGGAGAATGACAAGAGCACCCTTCATGGTACTCTTGACATCATTAACACCATGCCCGGTATTGATGACGTGAACCTGTATGACCAGAATGACAACCTGGCCTATTCGTCATTTGCTGCTGACGCCCGGAATCATAGCAACCCCGATTGCATCTCGTGCCATACTGACCTCGGACAGATGTTTTCAAGGAATGAGAGGAGCTACATGATAATTGATGCGAAGAGCGACTGTGCAATGAACCCCAACAAACCCGGAGAGAGGCATATGCTTATACGCAGGCCCATACTCAACGAGCTTTCGTGCTACACTGCCGCATGCCATGCTCACAGCAGGGACGACGAAGTCCTGGGGTCTCTCATCATCAGGATGCCCCTCCGTGATCTTGACAGCGCCCTGCGGAAATCTTCCGTGCAATTCCTCCTGATGGCTCTGCTCATATCCGGAATTATCGTAATGATCCTCATCTGGTTCACCAGGAAGAGGATCAAAGCCCCGCTTCTGGGCATCATCAGTGCCAGCGAGGCTGTTTCGCAGGGTGAGGTGAGCACAAGGCTCGACATCAAACCCAACCTGCTGGATGACATGAAGATGGTCTCCATGGCTTTCAATAACATGCTCGACCATATTGACAATGCAACGAGAGAACTTGAAAACTGGTCAAAACAACTCGAGTACAAGGTTCAGAAAAAGTCAGAAGAACTCTCCGAAGCACACAACGAGCTGATGAATGTCGAGCGTATCGCGTCCCTGGGCAAGCTGTCAGCATCTGTTGCACACGAGATCAACAACCCGCTTTCAGGCATCCTGATCTATACCAAGCTCGTGCACAAACAGGTGGAAAGCCAGGACCTGACTGCGGCCAAAAAACAGAATATCCTTCGCCAGCTGAAGCTTATTGAGACTGAAACAAAAAGGTGCGGAGACATTGTTAAGGGTTTACTTGACTTTTCACGCAAGGACCAGGAGGACTTCGAGGAAAGGCATCTGAATGAAATAGTGGAAGGCACCTATGAGCTGATGCTGCATCACGTGAAGATCTCCAATATAAGGTTCACCGTTATGACAGAAGCAAAGGCTGACCTGGTCCGATGCAGCGCAAACCAGATCAAGCAGGCCTGTGTCGCCCTCCTGGTCAATGCCTCGGAGGCTGTTACCGAAAACGGGGAGATTTCAATCAGGACCAGGAACAGCGACAGCACCACGGTTCGGATTGAAATATCCGACAACGGGTCAGGCATAGCCCCTGAAGACATACCCCACATATTCGAACCCTTCTTCACCACCAAGCAGGATGCATCCGGCATTGGACTGGGGCTCTCGATAGTGCACGGCATTGTGCAGAACCACAACGGCAGGATCGAGGTTGATTCGGCAGTGGGCAGGGGAACCACCATCTCAATTATTTTACCATTGAAAACAGAATAAACCACCGGGTATGGCAGATAAGATTTCAATTCTGATTGTTGACGACGAGGACTCTGTAAGGGATTCCCTGCTTAACTGGTTTCTTGAGGACGGTTATGAGGTGGAAGCCGCCGAGAATGCAAAAAAGGCACTGCAGCTTCTCGAAGAGAGAAATTTCAACATAATCCTTGCCGACATCAAGATGCCGGGAATGGACGGGCTTGAACTGCACAGAAGGATCAGATCGCTGAACCGCGAGACTATCGTAATAATAATGACAGCCTTCGCCTCTGTTGAGACAGCGGTACAGGCACTGAAAGACGGTGCCTTTGACTATGTGACAAAACCGTTCGATCCTGATGATCTGTCGCACCTCATCCGGAATGCAGCAAGTCAGATAGCGCTTAGAAATGAGAATGAGGCGCTTAAGGAAAGGGTCACTACCCTGGAGGAGGTTGATGACATCATCGGCCACAGTGAAGCAATAGTCAGGGTATTGCAGCATATAGAGAGTGTAGCCCAGTCAAATGCCTCAGTCATTATTACAGGTGAGAGCGGCACCGGCAAGGAATTGGTTGCCAGAGCCATACATGCCAACTCCTCCAGAAAATACTTTCCCATGATAAGTGTCCATTGCGGAGCCCTGACCGAAAGCCTGCTTGAAAGCGAGCTTTTCGGACACGAGAAAGGCGCTTTCACAGGCGCCACCTTCAACCGGAAAGGACGCTTCGAGATGGCTGACGGAGGTACGATCTTCCTCGATGAGATTGCCACTATCTCCCCGAAGATGCAGATAGAGCTGCTCCGTGTGCTTGAGACGAAAAGCTTTGTCAGGGTAGGTGGCAACAGGGAAATTACTTCTGACTTCAGAGTCATATGTGCAACCAACCGTGACCTGGCAGCCATGGTCAGAAACGGTACATTCCGTGAGGACCTCTACTACAGGCTTAATGTGGTCAACATTGACATTCCTCCCCTGAGAGAGAGAACTGACGACATTCCGCTGCTGGTCAACCACTTCATCAGGAAATACTGCACTTCAATGAGCCGTGATCTCATCACCATTGAGCCGTCAGCGCTGAAACATCTTGAAAAATTTGAATTTCCGGGTAACGTCAGGGAACTGGAGAACATGATTGAGCGTGCCATCGTAATTGGCAACGGCAGGGAGATTAAGCTCAAGGACCTTCCGCTGGGGGCAGAAACACCCGAAAATTCCGTGGAGAGTCTTGACGAACTGGAAAAGAGGCACATAGAGCAAATACTTCTGAAATACAACTGGAATATATCCCGTTCAGCCAGGGCGCTCAGTGTTGACAGGGTGACTCTCTATAACAAAATTAAAAAATATGACCTGAGACAGAAGGAGTAACTGTCACTCATCCCCGCCCATTGGAAGATAAAAAGATCATATTGCTTTCCTGCGGCTCCTTTGACAGGGGGTTCCTGAAAAAGGTCTCCGGCGCAGTGGAAGATGAATACAGGTGTCAGGTCATAACCGAGGAGTGCCACCTTGATCTCAGCCCCTATTACAATCCGGCCCGAAGACAGTATGACGGAGACAGGTTGCTGAACCAGATTCCGGCCTGCACCACCTCTGAATATTTCAAAATTATCGGGCTTTTCAGGGTTGATCTTTACATCCCCATACTTACCTACATTTTCGGACAGGCAATCCTGGGCCGGCAATTAGCCATAGCTTCGGTCTTCCGTCTTCGTAACGAACTGTACGGACTTAAACAGGATGATGACATTCTCCTGTCAAGAACCATTAAGGAAGTAATACATGAACTTGGGCATACCTTCGGGCTGGTCCACTGCCATAACCTCAGCTGTGTGATGCGCTCCAGCACCTATGCCGAGGAGATTGACCTGAAGGGCGCAGCTCTCTGCCCCTCCTGCCGGTCAATTTACCTGAGCAATCCTACTTTGCCTTGAAACCGAACATGATTGCCACGCAACCGCTGACCGGCAATTGTTCTCTTGTACCGAAGGTTGACACTTTTACGACCACTTTCAGTTGCTGGCTTGCCTCGAGCCTGAAGTCCCATGTTTTGGCCAGACCCTGATCCTTATTGTTGTAGAGCACTTTACCGGTGGCATCATAAACTGTGAACTCCACCGGAGGCATACCGTCAGCCGAACAAATTGCAAGCCGGTACTCCAGGTCGGAGTAGAATGTCTTATAGAGTTCAGCCTCTTCACCTTCAACCAGGACGGCTGCATGGTAGTTACCGTCATGAAGGTAGGCGCCCAGTTCCTTCTTGCATAGTGATTTGGCAAATCCCTTGCACTGCGCGGCAGCTTCCCCGGGAACAAGGAGGGAAAGGAGGACCGTAACCAGTAAAATCTGTATAAGCTGTCTCATCGGTATCTATTTTACATATGAATTTCTGATCTCTGCCACCTTATCCTTGATTGCCAGGAAAACCTCCTGCTTCATCTCCGATTTTGCCGCACCGGTGATCTCCGTCATGCCGATCTTTTCATTGTACTGGGCAGTTGAGGGTGTGGTTGACCTTTCAATCCTGTCGAAGATGGCCTTCAGTTCGTGTATGGGCCCGAGGAGTTCCCGTATTGCAGTATTGTCAGTATAGGTTTCCAGAAGGCGTATCATGTCATCAACTGACATCTTCTGATCAGCAATTGTTCCGACCAGCTTGTTGCCCTTGTAGTTCTTCATATCAACCAGGCTGGTCGATATGTACAGCCCTTCGATGAAGCCTCCCGCAATAATTGTAGCGGCCACGGCATGTTGCTCATCATCCTCAAGATAAGCCTGTGAATTGAGGAATGTCTCCGAGACTATCTCCATGATAACGTCGCGGTTATTGATATTCTGCTCAAGGCGCTCAATGGTGGTCTCGTCGATGGCGTCGAGAATGCCAAGGCCTGTGGCCATGTCCTCAGCAGCCTCCATATAATTGACCAGCAATGAAGTCTCATCATACATGCTGGCAAAACTGAGGTCACAAACATATGTGCCCAGGTTCAGCGCCATACTTTTGCTGGAGGTGTAGTTGCTCTTGTTCTCAACAGGATTCAGCAGTGTAGCATCGAACTTCGCCCCTGCCTCCTTTATCAGCTGAGCCACCTCGAGCGGTGTGGGCAGCGCATTGAATACCTTCTCGGCACTCTTTATCTGCTCCATCGTCTGCTCATCAGGACTGACGGCCTCCTCCTGGCCCTTGTTTGCCTCACCCCTGGTTTTTCCCTTGCATGAGGTGGCAGCCAGGCAGAATGCCAGAGCGGTTACGCCCAGAATCAGTGGCAGAATCTTAAGCTTACTGTTCATAGTATTTGTAGTTTATGATTTCACAGGCCTTCTTCAGACCAATTTACACTTTTTTAATAAACGAATTTGCCATGAACTTATTATTTAGCCATAAATTTGTTCCAAAGCAAACCGGATGGAAAGATCAGAAAAGAAACTGGCCGAACTGGGAAGGATACTCGAAAAGGGCACCGGAAGAGAGATTAATGACCGTATCAGGCTGCTCCGCACCGAAGTGCCTTTCGGGGGTGCGCTGAAGATGCTTGCACTGTTTTATGACAAGACCGGCGACCATAACCTCAGGGCCGCAATATCAGGCCTGTTCAATGACATGAAGGAGAAATCGGCCATGGCCGAAGTGATTGACTCGGTCTCGGCAGTTAGAAAACCGGATTCCAGGGTAATGCTCATCTCATCATGCTGGCAGTCAGGACTCGATTATTCCCCGTTTGCTGTGCCACTTGCCGAACATTTTGTTTCAGGTGATTATATGACTTCTCTCGAGTGCTTCACGGTACTCGACACCTGTGCCGCATCAATAAGCCACAATGACCGCGCCAGAATAATCATCACCCTGCAGGAGAAGAAGGAATCATGGGAAACGCCAAAGCAGAAACTTGCCGGTGAGCTTATCACATTGCTGAAAGGATAAGGCCGCAGGAACCTGCAGGACAGCTTTCTATATGTAGGAGCTGTAATGCTTCATAAACTGCGACCGCTCAAACAGTGAGGGATTATCAACATTCCTGTAGTTGAGCTTTCCCCTGAAGTCACTTATGCTTCTGAACTCCTTGTTGTTCATCCACCTGGCCAGAGTCTCATTGATCTCTGACACAACGGTGAATCCCCTCTTGTAGAGGGCAGAGCAGACCTGTACAGTGGTGGCCCCTGCCAGCAGGTACTTGATCGCATCCTCACCTGTATATACACCCGTGGAGGCCGAGATGTCAATCTTGATATCCTGGGCACTGACCATACCCACCCAGCGAAGGACATACCGCTGTTCAGCGGGATTGGAAAGCACCGAGGCAGGCACAATGTTAAGGTTATTGATATCAAAGTCAGGCTCATAGAACCTATTGAACATAGTCACCCCCGCCGCTCCGTGGTTATACATCTGCCATACGAAGTTCAATATGTTTGAAAACTTCTGGCCGATTTTAACGCTGACCGGAATCTTCAGCTTTTTCTTCAGGTTGTCAATTATCCTGAAATAGACCTTCTCCGAATCGGTGCTGTTTTCGTGCTTGTCAGTGGGAATGAAGAAGATATTCACCTCCAGTGCGCTGGCACCGGCCCTCTCTATCTCAAGTGCAAAATCAATCCATCCCTTCGGCGAGAAGCAATTGATGCTTGCTATCACAGGTATCTTCACTTTCTTCCGCGCCCCGGCTATCAGGTCAAGATAAGCATCAACACTGTTGGTGCGGGTATAGTACTGAAGGTAATCGTCTGCTTCGGGGTATGATTCACGTGACGACATTGAATGGGCCTGTGAAACAATCTGCTCCTCAAACAGGGATTTCAGGACAACTGCACCGGCTCCGGCCGCCTCGGCCTCAACGATTGATTCCACCTTTGAGGTGAAATTGGAACTGCCGACAATAATGGGACTGCTGAGGTCGAGTCCCAGGTAACGTGTGTTGATTGTGCTCATCTTGCTTTAAAAATTCGTTCTCCAAATATAAGTGTTCCTACGCGAATCATGGTACTCCCCTCCCCGACAGCCAGACGCCAGTCGCCTGACATTCCCATGGAGAGCTCCCTGAAGTGGCTTTTGCCGGTGAAATACTGCTTACGCATCCTGCTGAAGAGATCGGAAAGAGACCTGAATTCAGACCGGACCTTCTCCCTGTCATCCGTGAATGTTGCCATTCCCATCAGTCCGCATATCCGTGCTGCCTTAAGCGAGTCAGATACATGACGCCAGTCTGTCTCTGCCATCTCCTCCAATGAGAATCCCGATTTGGTTTCTTCCGTGGCGATATGAACCTGCAGAAGGCAGTCTGTACATTTTCCCTGTGCCAGCGCTTCGGCATCGATCAGCCGCAGAAGCCTGACTGAATCCACCGACTCAATCACAGAGGCTGCTGCAACAGCCTGTTTCACCTTGTTTGACTGCAGGTGACCTATGAGATGCCATGAGATATCATCAGGAAGCAAGGGCCTTTTTGTCATCATCTCCTGCACCCTGTTCTCACCAAAGATGCGGAGGCCTGCCCTGTATGCCTCAAGAGCCTCCTCAGGTGTCCGGGTCTTGGTTACTGCAACCACGCTGATGCCTGAAGGCAGCTCATCAAGCAACTTCCTGATGTTTTCTGCAATAATGTTATTCATGGCGCCTGACTACCATCAGTCGAGTTTATGAATCACCAGTCCGCTCCTGAGCTTGGGCTCGAACCATGTGGTTTTTGGAGGCATGATGTTCCCGGTGTCGGCTATGGTAATCAGCTGTTTCATGGATACGGGGTATAGTGCAAATGCCACCTTCATCTCACCGCTGTCAACCCTTTTCTTCAGCTCCCCAAGGCCCCTGATGCCACCAATGAAATCTATCCGCTTCGAACGCCGCAGATCCTGTATGTCAAGCAGAGGCAGCAATACCAGTTCGGTAAGGATAGTCACATCCAGAACCCCGATGGGATCATCATCATAATACATACCCTTTTTGGCTGTCAGGCTGTACCATTTGCCGTCCAGATACATTCCGAAATTGTGAAGTTTCGTCGGCCTGTGCGTCCTGGTTCCCTTCTCTCTGACGTCAAATGACTCCTTCAGTTTTCCGAGGAACTGCGCGGGGGTCATACCGTTGAGGTCCTTCACCACCCTGTTGTAATCGAAGATCTTAAGCTGGTCATCCGGGAAAATAACTGCCATGAAAAAGTTGTACTCCTCATCGCCCCTGTGGGCCGGATTCTTATCTTTCTTTTCCTTGCCCACAAGCGCAGCAGCCGCTGTACGGTGATGACCGTCAGCAACATACATATAAGGAACCTTCTCTGCAAAAAGCTTCTCGATTTTATCGTTGGTCTTCCTGTCCCATACTACCCAGAAGTGATGACCTATCCCGTCTTCGGCAACGAAGTCATACTCGGGTCTCTCATTCTTCACGATCTTTTCAACAATCTTGTCAAGTTCCCTGACGGAAGGGTATGCAAAGAACACCGGTTCAATGTTGGCATTGTTTGCCCGGACATGGACCATCCGGTCTTCCTCCTTGTCAGGACGGGTCAGCTCATGCTTTTTGATTATGCCTGAAAGGTAATCGGTCACTGCTGCGGCGCCCACAATGCCGTATTGTGTACGACCTTTCATGGTCTGGGCATAGATATAGAAATGTCTCTCGAGGTCACCAATCAGCCAGCCCTTCTTCTGCCAGGAAATGAAGTTCTCAAGGGCTTTCTGGTATACCTCCTCCGAGTGCACGTCAGTGCCATCGGGAAGGTCTATCTCGGCTTTGGTGATGTGTAACAGTGATTTTTCTTTACCCCTGGCCATCACGGCCGCCTCTTCGGAGTTCATCACGTCATAAGGAAGGCAGGCAATCTCCGATGCCAGATTGGCCGGGGGCCTGAGCCCCCGGAAAGGTTTAACAACAGCCATATCTGAAATTTATCTGTCTATTTGGGTTTATTAACTCTGAAAGTCTGGTCACCGGTTGCAAAGAATGAAACTATCTGGCGTGCAGCAGCCACTCCGGCATTGATGTTTGCCTCTTCTGTCTGGGCTCCCATTTTCTTCGGTGTAAAGAAATAGCGGCCGGCAAACTTCTGTGCGAACAGCTCTGCATTGTCGGGGGCTACATCAGAGAGATACTTCAGGTCGCTTCTCTTTTCCATCACGGCAACCAGTTCTGCCTCATTGATGACCTCCTTGCGCGCGGTATTAACCAGCACTGCTCCCTGGGGCATCAGCGACAGAAGCCTTTCTCCTATGGAGCCCTTTGTCTTTTCATTTGCAGGAATATGCAATGAAACATACTGGCAGCCGGAATAAAGAGCCTCCATGGTGGCTAACGGGGTAACGCCGGCTTCCTCAATAACCTTGCTGTCAACAAACGGGTCAAAGGCGCAAACCTTCATCCCGAATCCTGATGCAATGCGGGCCATGCACCTGCCCACAGCCCCGAAGGCATGCAGGCCGAGGGTCTTGCCCATCAGTTCGGAGCCCGACTTGCCGTCGAAGCCTCCGCGTGCGCCATAGACCATCATCCCGAATGCAAGCTCGGCAACAGCATTTGAGTTCTGTCCGGGAGTGTTCATGGCAACCACGTTGGCTGCCGTGCAGGCATTGAGGTCAAGATTGTCATAACCGGCTCCGGCCCTGACAACTATCTTAAGTTTCGGGGCAGCAGCAATAACTGCTGCATCAATAATATCAGAGCGGACTATCATTGCATCGGCGTCAGTTGCCGCTGCATGAAGCTCCTGAGGGGTCTTGTATTTCTCAAGGAGGGCAAGTGTGTGCCCAGCATTCTCCGCCACCTCACGGATCATTGTTACCGCAACGGGGGCAAATGGTTTGTCAGTTGCTACAAGAATCTTCATGTCGTCCTCCTGTTCTTTTTAGTATTTGTTTGCAAATTCCTTCATGCATTCTACCAGCGCCCTTACACTCTCAATCGGGAGAGCATTGTAGAGAGAAGCACGGAAGCCTCCCACAGAGCGGTGACCGGCTATGCCCACCATGCCCTTCGACTTGGCGAAATCGCCGAACTCCTTCTCGAGCTCCTTGTAGCTGTCTGACATGACGAAACAGACGTTCATAAGCGACCTGTCCTCAGGATCGGGCACGGTTACCTGGAACAGCTTGTTGCGCTCGATCTCATCATAGAGCAATCCTGCCTTTTCCTGGTTGATCTTAGCCATAGCTGCCAATCCGCCCTTCTGCTTCAGCCACTCGAGGGTCTTCAGAGCTGCAAAGACAGGAAGTACCGGAGGTGTGTTGAACATAGAACCCTTGTCGATATGGGTCTTGTAGTTCAGCATCGTGGGTATCGGGCGGGTAACCTTGCCAAGAGCCGAATCCTTGATTATGACGAAGGTGACGCCGGCCGGTGCAAGGTTCTTCTGGGCGCCGCCATATATGATGGAATATTTGGAGACATCAACCGGACGGCTGAAGATATCCGATGACATGTCAGCCACAAGTGGCACCTTCACATCCGGATCCTTTTTCCACTGCGTTCCGAAAATGGTGTTATTGGTGGTAATGTGAAAATAGTCAACGTCCGAGGGAATGTCAAAATTCCTGGGTATGTAATTGAAATTGCGGTCTTTTGACGATGCCACCTCGACAACCTCACCGAAAAGTCTGGCTTCCTTGAGTGCTTTGCCTGCCCACTCACCGGTATTTATGTAGGCAGCCTTCTTCTCGAGCATGTTCATCGGAAGCATGGCAAACTGCAGGCTCGCGCCTCCTCCGAGGAAGATGACGGAATAACCCGCAGGAATGTCAAGCAACTCCTTTATGTGACTGACTGCACTCTCCATGACAGCCTCGAACTCCTTGCTGCGGTGAGAGACCTCCATGATGGAAAGTCCGGTTCCTGCAAAATCCCTGATAGCTTCAATCACCTTTTCATTTGTGTACTGGGGCATGATTGAAGGTCCTGCGTAGAAATTGTGTTTTTTCATTTCCTGATTATTTATTTGTTTTAGTAGTTTTTCGCGTCTGTTTCTGCCGCCGGCTGTTACCGGCTGCGGCAAAAGCAATGCTCAGAGGGCAGTCAGCCTGTCCCCCCGGAGCACCGGTATCACCTCTGTTACATCAAATGTATGACAATAAGGAATACAATCATCCAGTCCCTTGTCTCTGAGCCTCGATCTCTGGGCTGCCTTCTCCATATATCCCAGGAGGTCGGTCTTTGCCATGCTCCATAGGTCGGTGGCGGCATGCACGGAATCACATACAGTGCAGAATTTCCCGCTTTCCAGGAGCCTCGCGGCCAGAGCCCCTGCACATACCGCATCCTCGAGGCTGAAGCGTTTCTTCCATCCGGCGCACACAATCACCACTTTACGACCCTGTTCCGCAACCCAGTCACAGAGGGCAGACATGTTGAGCCATGAACCTATGACCACGTCATGGCAAACAGAAGCACGTTTCATGATCCCGGTGCCGTTGGTGGTGCTGTAGACAACGCTCCTGCCCTTCACCTTTTCAGGAGTGAAGTTGAACGGAGAGTTGCCGAAATCGGCGAAGTCAAGCACGTAACCATCGCGCTCGGCGGCAACCAGGTGGCCCCGGGCTTTCATTGCCCTGGCTTCTTCAACTGTCTCAACCGGAATTATCTCCGTGACTCCGTTGGCGAATGCCGTGCAGATGGAACTTGTAGCCCGGAGCACATCTATTATGACCACCACAGCCTCGCTGTCAGCATGAGCGTCAAAGGCTGCGGGGGTAAAACATATTTCCAGGCTGTTCTGTGTCATGGGCTCAACATTCCCTGGTGAAATTCACTGTTTGTAGAATGGTAAGGCTGTGACCTTTGCCTTAAGGTCCCTCCCCCTGACACGGATGAATATCTCAGTGTCATTCTTCCAGAAGCCCTTGTTCAGGTATGCCAGGCCTATCCCCTGCTTCAGTGAGGGGGCCATGGTTCCAGAGGTGACCTCTCCTATCAGGTTGCCCTGTGCATCAACCACCTCATAATGCTGCCTGGGAATCCCCTTGTCAATCATGACAAAACCCTTGAGACGTCTATCGGTTCCTTCTTCCTTCTGTTTCAGGAGGAGATCCCTGTCAATGAAATCCTTGCCCGGAACAAACTTTGTAATCCATCCCAGACCGGCTTCTATTGGCGTAGTGGTGTCATTGATATCATTTCCGTAAAGGCAGAATCCCATCTCTAGACGAAGAGTATCCCTGGCGCCAAGGCCGATAGGCTTAATCCCATACTCTTCACCTGCCCTGAAAACCTCTTCCCAGAGACGGGGGGCATCGGCATTCCTGATATAGATCTCGCATCCGCCTGAGCCGGTATATCCTGTAGTTGAGAAGATAACATCATCTATTCCCGCAAACTTCAGCACCTTGAAGGTGTAATATTCCATGTCGGTGACAGGTTCACCGGTCAGCTTCTGCATGGCTTTGAGCGCCAGCGGACCCTGCACTGCAAGCTGGGCAGTTCCGTCCGAGGCGTTGTTAAGCTGCCCGCCCGGGCCTGCCGTGATTCCGAAAGCGGCTGCATGCTTAACGCACCATTCCCAGTCCTTCTCAATGTTTGCCGCATTGACCACAAGCAGATACTTCTCTGCGCTGAAGCGATAAACGAGAAGATCATCCACAATGCCTCCCCTGCCGTTCGGGAAACAGGTATACTGTACCTTGCCGTCAGTCAGGGCGGAAACATCATTGGAGGTGATATGCTGAAGGAAATCCAGGGCACGCGGACCGTTAACCCAGAATTCACCCATATGCGAAACATCAAATACACCAACCCCGGAACGTACCGTGAGATGCTCTTCCGTAATCCCCGCATATTCAACAGGCATATTGTAGCCTGCAAAAGGAATGATCCTGGCACCGAGGGCCTCATGATACTTTAGAAAGGGAGTATTTTTCATATGATTAAGCTTTTGGTTTCATAGCAAAAGTAGGCATTTCCGGACGATAAAAAGCTGCCATAAATCATTTTTGCCACCGGTTCTTTAGGTCGTTACCCATGCTGTGATGGTTGCATAATGACTATATTTGTAATCTCAAAACAGCGGAGAAATGGAATACAGAATATTCAAACCCGAATACCTGCTGAGTATCACGGGAGGTGATATGGAGACCATGAGCGAGATTGCCGGGATATTCGGCAGCCAGGTACCGGAGTTCCTTACCGGCATGAGGAGCCTGCTCAGCCAGGAGAAGTATTATGAACTCGGTCTGCTCGCTCACAAGGCGAAAGGATCGGTGACGGTCCTTGGCATGGATGAAACCGCCAAAATGCTCAAGGAGTTTGAATTGCTGGCAAAAGCCGGGGATCAGAAGGAGAAATACACCGGGTTCATCTCCAGGTTTGAAGCCGATACAAGTACAGTCATGACCGAGGTGGAAGACTACCTCACCAAAAACAGGTGATTGTTTATGGTGGTTACCGACAGGACAGACGGGATTGAGATCCTGAGTTTCAGGACCGACCGTATCAATGCTCTCAACGTGGATGTAATCAGGCCCGTTATCCTGAAACTGTTTGAGACTCCGTATACCAAAGTTGTCATAGACATGGAAGGTGTGAGCTATCTTGACAGCACAGCCTTTGCCATGTTTCTCTACCTTCTCAGGGTGGCACGGTCAAATTACTGCACTTACAGGCTCTGCTCACTCACCCCGGGAGCACGGGAGCTCTTCGAGATGCTCCAGTTGCACCATTCGCTGGATATTTATCCTGACCGCGAGACCTGCCTGGAAAGCTACCGTCAGAGTTCGCCCTATTAGGCGTTTGTGATTACCAGCCCGCCTGACTGCACGTCTATCCTTACTTTTCTGCTTTTATCGATGGTCCCGGCAATGATCTTTTTGGAGAGCTCATTGACTATTTCCTTTTGAATAAGCCGTTTCACGGGCCGCGCCCCGAACAGCGGATCAAAGCCCCTGTCTGCCAGCCAGGCCACAGCCTTCTCCGTAAGTTCACTGCTTATGCCCTTCTCCTCCAGCATCTGAGCCACACGGCCGAACTGCATCTTTACTATCTCCCTTATCTGCATGAGGGTCAGGGGTCTGAACATCACTATCTCATCCACCCGGTTAACAAACTCCGGCCTGAGGGTTGTGCGAAGCATCTGCACCAGATCGGCCCTGAGCGCCTCAGCCTTCTCCTCTGTCATTGCACCGCTGCTGTCCTCAATGCTCTCACGGATAAGCGATGAACCAAGGTTGGATGTCATGATAATTATCGTGTTACGGAAGTTTACAGTCCTTCCCTTGTTGTCTGTCAGCCTGCCGTCATCAAGCACCTGGAGAAGTATGTTGAACACATCCGGGTGGGCCTTCTCGATCTCATCAAGGAGCACCACAGAATACGGCTTGTGCCTTATGGCTTCCGTGAGCTGGCCACCCTCGTCGTAACCGATGTATCCCGGAGGCGCCCCGATAAGCCTTGAAACGCTGTGACGCTCCTGGTATTCGGTCATGTCAATGCGTGTCATAAGGTTCTCATCGTTAAACAGATATTCAGCCAGCGCCCTGGCCAGTTCGGTCTTGCCGACACCGGTGGTACCGAGGAATATGAATGAACCCACCGGTCTCTTCTCATCCTGCAGCCCTGCTCTTGAACGGCGCACAGCGTCGGAGACTGCCCTTATGGCCTCATCCTGACCCACAACCCTGTGGTGAAGCTCCTCCTCCAGTCTCAGGAGCTTTTCCTTTTCACTCTCAAGCATCCGCGAAACAGGTATTCCTGTCCATCTCGAAACAATCTCGGCAATATCGTCTGACCTCACATCGTCGCGTACCATGGAACCGGCGTTCCGCTTTTCAGCTATCTCGGTATTCAGCTTCTCAATCTCCTTTTCATTGTCGGTCAGTTTGCCATAGCGGATCTCGGCAACCCTTCCGTAGTCGCCTGCCCTCTCGGCCCTCTCAGCCTCGAACCGGAGCTCCTCTCCTGCCTGTTTCTTTTTCTGCAGATTTTCCACCAGGTCCTTTTCGGCGCGCCAGCGTGCCTTGAGCTCATCACGCCCTGCAGCCAGGTCAGCTATCTCCTTTGAGAGCTCCTTCTCCTTGACTGCGTCACCGTCACGCTTCACTGCCTCCCGTTCTATCTCAAGCTGCCTGATCTGCCTGTCTGCGGTATCGATCTCCTCAGGCACCGAGTTCATCTCGAGCCTCAGCCTTGCTGCTGCTTCATCAATGAGGTCAATGGCCTTGTCTGGCAGGAACCTGTCTGTGATGTAACGGTATGACAGGTCCACGGCAGAGATTATAGCCTCATCCCTGATGATCACCTTATGGTGCGTTTCATACCTCTCCCTGAGCCCTCTGAGGATGGAGATGGCATCTGCCCTGTCAGGCTCTTCTATCATCACCACCTGGAACCGTCTCTCAAGGGCTTTGTCAGTTTCGAAATACTTCTGGTATTCATTCAGCGTAGTTGCACCTATGGCGCGAAGCTCTCCTTTGGCAAGCGCCGGCTTGAGGATGTTGGCTGCGTCCATTGCCCCCTCACCTTTGCCCGCACCGACAAGAGTATGTATCTCATCGATGAACAGGATCACATCGCCGTCAGATGCAATAACTTCATTTACAACTGATTTTAGTCTTTCCTCGAACTCACCCTTGTACTTTGCTCCAGCGATGAGTGCTCCCATATCAAGCGAAAATATCCGTTTCTGCATCAGGTCCTCAGGAACGTCGCCGCGCACAATCCTTTGTGCAATGCCCTCCGCGATGGCGGTTTTGCCCACGCCCGGCTCACCTACAAGAATGGGGTTGTTCTTGGTTCTGCGCGAAAGTATCTGCAGTACCCTCCTTACCTCCTCGTCGCGGCCTATGACAGGGTCAAGCTTCCCGGCCCTGGCACGCTCATTCAGATCTATGGCATACCTGCTCAGCGAATCATATGTCTCCTCCGATGTCTGGCTGCTCACCTTCGCGCCCTTGCGCAGATCAGCTATCGCCATTGACAGTGCTGCTGTGTCCATGCCGTTATCCTTCATCAGGCGGGAGACACTGTCGGTTGATTCGGAGAGCGCCAGCAGCAGGTGCTCAACGGATACAAACCTGTCCTGCATCCTTGCGGCATGATCCGCAGCACGCCTGAATACCCCTGCGGCATCCGGAGAAAAATAGGGCTCTCCCCCGCTTACCCTGGAGTATCCGTCAATGATGGCATCAACGGCCTTGCCGAAAGCTGCTGAATTCCCCCCGGTCTTGGACATGATATATGAGACAATGCTCTCAGCCTCAGTCATTATTCCTTTAAGCAGATGGCCACACTCGATAGCCTGCTGACCCTTGCCCGAGGCAATGGTCACAGCCTTCTGAACAGACTCCTGTGCCTTTATTGTAAAATTCTCAAAATTCATCGTTTCATACTTTTTCCCTGTTATGTTCAATTTATTTGCCAATCGGCCGCAGAGGCTTTATTCATGCCATTATGACAGACCAGGGATAATATAGAAGGTGCCATTCCGTTATATAAGACTCAGGAGCCGAAATGCCGTTATTGAAACCTCTCCGGGATGAATGAGAAGATACTTAATACCCTGATGCATCTCTTTGCCATCATTGCCCCCGCACAGGGCAATGAAAATGACAGGCGGGGGGTGGTTGAGGCATTTCTCAGACCCCAGCTCAACCAGGAGGGAGTTAAGGCTTACCTGAAGATCTTTGAGGCATACTATGCCGAGGCCCAGGAGAGACTGAAGAAGGGCAAGGAAGCCCGCCGGAACTCATCGATATCTGTAAGGATCATCAAGATATGCTTTGACATCGGGATGCAGCTGACCCTCAACCAGAAGATCATCGTGCTGGTCCAGTTGCTCGAATACTGTCGGTCTGACCATAAGGGGGTAAGCAACACCGAACTTGAATTCATCATTACTGCAGCTGAAGGCTTCAATATCAACCCGGAAGATTACCAGTTGATTCAGCAATTCGTTCTGTCATCAAAGGATGAGATCCCTGAATCGCCACAGATACTTGTCATTGACAGTGACAGGGTCACTCAATATGAGAAGGCCCACCACATTGTCAACGACTCATTCAGGGGCCAGGTCAGGGTGCTGAACCTGCCGCAGGCTGACATGCTCTTCATCAGGTCATTCGGTACCGGGGAGCTCCTCCTGAGCGGCCAGCTGAGACATGAAGACAGGGTGTACCTCTTCGAGAGGGGCGCTTCACTCAAGTTCATGAGCAGCAAACCAATCTACTACTCAGAGGTCATAAGGCAATTCCTCGACGAAAGCGCCCTGGCTTCACGGGTGGTCTACGAGGTTAATGAGATTGAATACAAGTTCAAGGGCGGACAGGTAGGCCTGCACCGCATGAGCTTCGCGGAAGAGTCAGGAAGGCTTATCGGGATCATGGGAGCATCCGGGGCTGGCAAATCAACCCTTTTGAGCGTCCTTAACGGCACCAACAGGCCCGACTCGGGCGAGGTGCTGATCAACGGCATCAACATACACAATGACCCCGATAAGATCAAGGGGCTGATAGGATTTGTGTCTCAGGACGACCTCCTGATTGAAGAGCTGACTGTATTTGATAACCTGTTCTATAATGCAAAGCTCTGTTTCGGCAACCTGGATGATGAGGCTGTCACTCATAAGGTGGATGATGTGCTGCACAGCCTTGGCCTTTATGATATTAAGGACATGAAGGTGGGAACCCCGCTCAACAAGAAAATCTCAGGAGGTCAGCGCAAACGGCTCAACATTTCACTCGAGCTGATCAGGGAACCTGCGATTATGTTCCTTGACGAGCCCACATCAGGACTCTCGTCGCTCGATTCAGAGAATATCCTTGACCTTCTCAATGACCTGAAACTCAAGGGTAAGCTTATATTCGTCGTAATCCACCAGCCCTCCTCAGACATCTTCAAGATGTTTGACAGGCTCATCTTCCTTGACTCTGGCGGATACATGGTCTATTACGGCATCCCGGTAAGGGCCATTGACTACTTCAAGGACAGGGTCCATCTTCCGCGATACAATGACAGTGAGTGTCATGCATGCGGGAATGTCAACCCGGAACAGATCTTCAGCATCGTGGAGTCAAAGGTGCTTGACGAGTTCGGGAGGCCGACGATGACGAGGAAGGTATCCCCTGCCGAATGGAGTTCCTATTTCAATTCCCGCCGTGAGGAGCGTCCGCCGCATCCCAGGTCCGGCAACGGCATACCTGAGATAACACTTCGTACACCGGGCAGGCTCAAACAGCTGGCAGTGTTTGTCAAACGCGACATTCTTGCCAAACTCTCCGACTCACAATACCTGATCATTACCCTTCTCGAAGCACCGGTACTGGCTCTGTTCCTGGCATTTATCATTCGATATTTTGATGAAAGCGTAAGTAAGCCCGCCTATACCCTGATTCAGAATGACAACCTCCCGGTTTATATCTTCATGTCGGTGATTGTGGCAATATTCATGGGACTGACAGTCAGTGCGGAGGAGATCATCAAGGACAGGAAGATCCTCAAGCGGGAGGCGTTCCTCAATCTCAGCTGGAACAGCTACCTGCTGTCAAAAATTGGCGTTCAGTTCCTGATCTCGGCAATCCAGGCCGCATCATTCGTTGCCGTTGGAAACTCAATATTCGGCATCCGCGGCATGTGGTTCGAATACTGGCTTGTGCTCTTCTCATGCTGGGCAACGTCAAACATGATGGGACTGCTGATCTCTGACAGTTTCAAGACGGTTGTCACGATTTATATCCTGATACCGTTCCTCGTCATACCTCAGATCATTCTTAGCGGCATAATTGTAAAGTATGACAAGCTTAATCCCACCATCTCGTCACCCGTCTCGATCCCGGTTTACGGTGAGATCATTGCAGCCAGGTGGGGTTACGAGGCGCTGGCCGTAGACCAGTTCATAAACAACAGGTTTGAAAAGCAGTTCTACGGTTATGACAAGGCCATCAGTACCGCCAAGTTCAGGAAAGACATCTGGTATAATGAGATGAAAAGCATCATCTCCAGGCTGGAGAGCAACCTCGAGAGAGAGAGGCTTGATGAATCGTCAGGAAATGACATGATGCTTATCAGGAACGAGATTGAGGAGGAGCTGGGCTTTACCACAGCCGTACCGTTTGACCTGCGCATCCTGAACCCGGATGCCATCACCACTGAGGCACTTGCTGCGGCACGGGATTATATAGAGAGAGTCAGGCGTTATTATATCGAAGTGTCAAGGAACGCTGTCGAAGCGCGTGACCGGGCCATCATGGCCTATGAGCAGGCTGACAGGGAGGCCTTTATCCTGATGAAGAAACAGCACACCAATGAATCTCTCGAGGAATTTGTCAGGAACGACAATGAAAAGGACAAGATAAAGCGCTACCGTGACAGGCTCTACCAGAACTATGACCAGATTTTCTACGATCCGGCGCACCCGCTGGTGAAGGCGCACTTCTATGCACCGCAGAAACAGGTATTCGGGCTCTTTGCCGGCACGCTGGCAGTCAATACGGCAGTCATATGGTTCATGACCCTCTGTCTTTACATCCTTCTCTATTTCAGGGTTCTGCACCGCATCCTGGATTCTTCGGAGAAGTTCATCAGGGTGATGCGCGCGAAGCGGGAAAGAGGCTGAAGGTAATATTATAAGGGGGTATCTGCCTGAAGACAGATACCCCCTTTCACTATCGTAACCGATCTGACGCTGTGCCGAAGCGGAATTACTCGACTATCTCAATCATCTTAAAAGGCACCTTGATGATGGAATCATAGTCCTCGCCTGCCTCCAGCATATCCTCATCGTCCTCCTCATAGAACCAGTTGATTTCCACGTCATGCTTTGACCTGTGAATGGCTTCCAGGCGCTTGAAGACGTCAAGTATGCACTTTGAGGAGCTGGTATTGAAATATTCAAGGCGGATGTTGACCACGGTCTTGTCAAGCGGAGTCTGCATGTACTGGTCGAGCCACTCATTCAGCGGCTTGTAGAATTCCACCGAGTTCTCGGGTATTGACCTCCCTTTTATTTCAAATACACCATCCTGTGTATCAAATTTTATCGACGGTGTCTTCGGTGTTCCTTCAATAATGATCGGTTCCATAACTATCTGTTTTTTGTTAATCTATCTATACCTGTGCCACCACTGCAGTGAGCCGGAAGGCAGTATTCAGGTTATCGTATTTCTTGAACCTGAAATCAATGCGATGGCCTGTCTTCCTGGCTATGTCAAGCAACCCCAGTCCGCCAAGCCCCTTCTCCGTTATCTCCTGGTGGTTAAGGATATCCTTGTACTGTTCCTTAATCTCTTCAGGAGTAGAACGGTTAATCCGGGTCAGCTTCTCCTCAAGCTCTTTAACTCTCACAGCGGCGACAAAATTGCACGTTGTGATGCGATAACCCCTGCCGATTTTCTCCATCACCACCAGCCCGAACCTGTCAGGCCTGGCAGCATGGTAACCTCTCGGCACCTTGTCTGAGTGATGGTAGAGGTTCTGAAGGCTCTCAACAAGCACATTGTAAACCTTCTTTCTCAGCCTGGGGGCTTCACGCGTCGCAAACAGCTTTTTCTCCACAAGGTCCAATGCCTTCGTTATCGTGTCCGAATCAACATTTCCCTTGTAATAAAGGACTGCTCCTCTGATGTCAAGGTCGCTCACAAGATTTTCAAGGTCAAAGCTCATCGGGCCTCTGTGCAAGTATCCAAAGCTAGAACGAGTAACAAAAATAGATTATTGTTGACAAAAGCCAACATACCGTCTTATTATTTTGGATATGACAACCTTTTTTTGAATTTGGTTGCAACGGTGGTAACAAAACCTGTCTCAGGCGCCGGAAACATCTCTGTTTTTCCTGGTTCCTCCGTAGAGTTCATAGCCCTGGAAACGGCACTCAATATCGCCGTTGAGAAGGTCAAACTTGCGAAAAGGCTTAAGCGCTACCTTCTTGAGCGAGACCATGTCACCCGACAGGATCCAGGCAGTGTAACCCTCGTAACTGTGTTTGAGCACGGAACCGATCCTGCCATAGAATTCATCCATATCCGGTGTCCCCAGGCGGCGGCCGTATGGCGGATTGATAATCAGCGTCCCGCTTCTGGCCGGAGGAGGTGATGCAAAAAAATCACGCTCCGTTATCTCAACGGTATCCTCCAGGCCTGCTGCCCTGACGTTTGCCCTGGCAATGGCGCAGGTATCAGCAGATATGTCACTGCCGAAAATCGCTGCCGGTGATTTTATTTCCCGCTTCTCGGCATCGAACCTGACTGACCTGTAGAGTGCAGCATCATAATCCTTCCACCTCATGAAACCGAAACTTTTCCTCATCTTCCCCGGAGCAATATTGCATGAGATGAACCCGGCTTCCGTAACTATAGTACCTGATCCGCACATGCCATCAGTGAGAGGCGTTCCGGGCTTCCAGCCCGATAGGGCTATCAGCCCCGCGGCAAGCACCTCGCTCAACGGAGCCTCCGACATTCCCTGGCGGTAACCTCTCCTGTAAAGAGGAACCACCGTAGAATCAAGTGATATTGTCACCCTGTTGTTGCTGATGTGCACGTTTACCAGCAGGTCAGGGTCCTTCGCGTCCACCGACGGCCTCCCGAGTGTCAGCCTGCGGAAGAAATCGGCTATGGCATCCTTCACCACCAGGGCTGCATATCCCGTGTGGGGAAAATGGGGAGAATTGACAACTGCCGTCACTGCGAACGTTTTGCCGGGGTCCAGGTAACGGTCCCACTCAACGGCTACCGCCCCGTTGTACAGGTCTTTCTGGCCGGAAATACCGAACGATGATACAGGCATGAGCACCGACAGCGCAAGACGACTGCGGTAATTGACGGTGTACAACAGCAGCTTTGACCCTTCAAAGGCAACAGCCCTGTTGAGCACGGTGACACCGGCAGCGCCAAGGCTCTTCAGTTCTTCGGCCAGAACCTGCTCAAGGCCATAGTGAGTCTTTGCAAGAAGCTTCATCACTGTGGTTTACGATATCCGAGAAGCGTCTCGTAAAACCGGGAATCATTCAGCACTTCAAGCGCCTTGCTGATTGCCGGATCATTCTCATTGATAACCCTGAAATACTCATTCATATCCCAGATGTCGCGGGCTACTAGAGCCTTCATCACCGATTTTATCTCGGGGGCGGATACATCATACTGCTTCTGGTCAAACCTGACGCCGTTCTTCTCCCCTGCCGCCTTCAGCCCTTCAATGGCTGCAGCGTCAATCTCATACTCCCTGCTGAATGCATCAAAGCTCCTGTACCTCCGGGTAAGCTGTGACCGGTTGCGGTCAGTGTATGAAAGCATGTAGTTCGTGAGAGCTGAGGTCCTGATAAGGTCGCGGTAATAATCGGAATAATAAGTAGTATCAATAGGTATGAAGATATCCGGACTGATGCCTCCTCCGCCATAGACCACCCGTTTGTTCCTGATGGTGAAGGCCTTGAGCGAGTCAGGCAGGTTAAGGCTGTCAGGATGGATCAGCTCTCCGCTGAAATACCTGCTGTAGAATGTCTGGAAATACTTGTCGAAACCCTCGTCATACGGAGTCTGGATGGAGCGACCCGAAGGTGTATAGTATCTTGCAATGGTGAGCCTGATCTCCGAACCGTCAGGAAGCGGGAACCTGTTCTGAACAAGACCCTTGCCGAAACTGCGGCGCCCGATAATCACACCCCGGTCCCAGTCCTGCACCGCACCTGCCAGTATCTCACTGGCTGAGGCAGAGCCCTCGTCAAGCAGTACGGCAACACGTGCCCTTGTAAGCTCTCCTGACGGGGCACTCTGGTATTCCTGCCTCGATGTATGCAGTCCCTCGAGATATACGATCAGTTCTTCCCCCGAAAGAAGCTCATCGGCTATCTGAACCGCAGGGACCATATAACCTCCCGAGTTACCCCGGAGATCTATCACCAGGTGCTCCATGTTTCCCGTTCTCAGCTTCTCAACTGCCTGCGAAAACTCAACGGCAGTCTGCTCTGAGAAACGGCTGAGCTTGATGTACCCCACATTTCCAGTCACCATATATGCCGCATCGAGACTGTTAACCGGGATCTTGTCACGGGTGATCATAAAATCGAGCAGTTCCTTCTCTCCTTTCCTGAAGATCAGCACATCAACCTTCGTTCCCTTCGGTCCCCTGAGCCTCTTCTGCACCCCGGTGGTGGTCATTCCCACTCCGGTAACCTTCTCACCGGCAATGGATATTATCCTGTCGCCGGCCATGATGCCAACCTTTTCCGACGGTCCTCCGGGGATGGGTGAGATAATTATAATTGTATCATTGAGGAGGTTGAACTGAATTCCAATCCCTTCAAAATTGCCCTGGAGCGGTTCATTCTCTTCCTGTACATCCTTTGCAGGTATGTATACCGAGTGAGGATCAAGGTTACGGAGAGTGCTTATTATCATCTGCTCGGTCAGGGCTGAAATGTTGACGCTGTCAACATATATTGCCTCCAGCAGGGCAAGAGTTTTTCCCAGCTTGAATGTCTCCTGGGTGAGCCCCTGCGACCTGAGAGAAGTGCACTGCATCAGCAGGGCGGCAATTACTGTTACTATAAGTTTCTTTGTCATTTCCGTTTTTTCTCTTGACTTCACTGCAAATTCCGTTCCCAATGTTTCGGCGGCGTAACGGGCCTTTCACGGGGATCCGCAGGCTTCCGCCCCGGTTCCCGGATCAGGAGTTCATTCCCATTCAATTGTAGAGGGGGGTTTGGAACTGATATCGTAAACCACCCTGTTTACTCCCTTGACCCTGTTTATGATCTGATTTGAAACCTCTGCCAGGAATTCATGGGGCAGATGGCTCCAGTCGGCTGTCATGCCGTCAGTTGATGTGACTGCCCTCAGAACAACGGCATTCTCATAGGTGCGCTCATCACCCATTACACCCACTGACTGCACAGGCAGCAGAATGACGGCTGCCTGCCAGACCTTATCATAGAATCCGTTTTTCTTCAGACCTGAAATAAATATCTCGTCGGCATCGCGAAGCGTCTCCAGCTTGGACGGGGTAACCTCCCCGACTATCCTTATTGCCAGCCCGGGGCCCGGGAATGGATGTCTGCCAAGTATCTCGGCGGGCATGCCCATCGCATTGCCTACCCTCCTCACCTCATCCTTGAACAGCAAACGCAGGGGCTCAACTACCTTCAGATGCATCTTCTCAGGCAGTCCGCCAACATTGTGATGCGACTTGATGGTTGCTGAAGGGCCGTTTACAGAGACTGACTCTATGACATCAGGATAGATTGTACCCTGGGCAAGCCATTTGACATTCTGAACCTTGTGAGCCTCACGGTCAAAAACCTCAATGAAAATGCGGCCAATGATCTTCCGTTTGGTCTCCGGGTCATCCACGCCGCGCAGTCCTTCCACAAACTCAGCCGATGCGTCAACACCCCTTACATTCAGACCCATCCGTCTGTAGGTGTCAAGCACTGACTCATATTCATCTTTACGCAGCAGACCGTTGTCAACAAAGATCGACGTGAGCCTGTCGCCTATAGCCCTGTCAAGCAGCAACGCCGCAACCGATGAGTCCACACCACCTGACAGGCCGAGGACCACCCTGTCATCGCCAAGCTGCTCCCTAAGGGAATTAACAGTCATTTCCACAAATGACCCTGGTGTCCAGTCTGCATTGCAGGCACATATGACTCTTACAAAATTACGCAACATCGCAGTTCCTTCAGTGGTATGATATACCTCCGGGTGAAACTGTATTCCCCAGGTATTTTCACCCGCTATCCTGAATGCTGCCACTCTCACGTCTTCTGTCGATCCTGTGATAATATATCCCTCCGGGACTCGCATTATGGTATCGCCGTGTGACATCCAGACCTGGGTCCCGGGGCTGATCCCGTCAAAGAGCGGGTCAGAGGTGTCAACCTTTACCAATTTCGCCCTTCCGTATTCACGGGTATCTGATGCCATCACCTCGCCTCCGTATCCATGGGTAAGATACTGAGCTCCGTAGCAGACACCGAGGAGGGGAAGCCTGCCCTTAATCCCCTTCAGGTCAGGGAAGGGGGCCCTTGCATCACGCACTGACCAGGGGCTGCCTGACAGGATGACTCCCTTCACGCTGCTGTCAGGGAGAGGGAAATGATTAAAGGGGTGAATTTCGCAATACACATTCAGTTCCCTGACACGTCTGGCAATCAGCTGTGTATACTGGGATCCGAAGTCGAGGATCAAGATTTTTTCCTGCACCTGTGATTTATTAAGGCGGTTATCAAGGGGTCAAAGATAATTAATCTGCTGTTACCCGGTTATCAGCCGATCTCATATGTGTTACCTTCCCGGGCAGCTTCGGTATCAGGAAAGATGGTGCGTGCCTCATCCTCCAGCAATGCTGTTGACCGGTAACGGGCAGAAAAGTGGCCGAGCAACAGCCTGCCTGCTCCCGCTTCCAGCGCCACCTTCGCCGCATGGCTGGCCGTAGAGTGGCGGGTTTTTACCGCCAGTTCATTATTGTCGGCCCCGAAGGTGGCTTCATGGTAGAGAAGATCAACACCCTTTACGTATGACGGCAGTTTTTTAAACCATCCTGTATCACTGCAGAAGGCATATGAGGCCGGCCGGCGGGGCTCCAGGGTGACCCCGGCACATGGTATGATTTCACCGTTCTCCCGTGTTATATCCCCACCCCTTCTCGCGGTGGCAATCTCTTCAATTGAAAGTCCGTATTCCGTGATCTTCTCCTTAATCATATTACGGTCGGGCATCTTCTCCCTGAAAAGGTACCCGTATGTGGGTATGCGGTGCTTCAGCGGAAAAGAGAATACCTCCACCCGTTTGTCGTCAAGAACCTTCTTCAGTGTGCGCCCTGTGACAGTGTGAACGGCAAGGTCAAATCCGAGGGTGATGTCAAAATCAGCCAGATGCCTGGTTATCAGCTCCTCTGCCGGAGCAGGGGCATACAGGTTCAGCGGTATTTTCCTCCCCATCAGGTTATAGGTGGAAAGCAGGGGATAAATCCCGAAGAAGTGATCACCGTGAAGATGGCTGATAAAAATATGGTTGATCCGGCCGAAACGGATCCTGTAGCGTCGCATCTGCATCTGAGTGCCCTCGCCACAGTCAATTAAAAATAACCGCTCATGCACATTGAGTACATGAGCGGTCGGATATCGGTCTGAGGTGGGCAGAGCAGAGCTTGTACCCAGTATGGTCAGCCTGAATGCCATGCTGCCGCCTCTTCTCAGGAGATGAGTTTCTCTGCCTCTTCGGTATCAGCGGTTATGGAGAGCACAGTATCAAGCTGCGAGATGGTTATAAGTCTCTCAACAGCCTCGTTCAGCCCACACAGCACAAAAGTACCGCCGGCGTTCTTGCAGAGCCTGTTTGCCACCAGAATGGCACTCAGACCCGACGAATCGCAGTACTGACACTTCTTCAGGTCAAGAATGATGTTCCTCTCTCCCTTGCCTGAGATAAGTACCAGCTCCGACTTTAGAGAAGGTGCAATATGGGTATCAAGCTTCTCAGTCTCAATGCTTATAACAGTGCACTGCTTTTTGTTGTCAATATTGAAATCCATAGCTGATTATTTTGGCAACTAAAAATAAGGTTATTTTTTCTTTTTACCTAGACTTTTAGCTTCTTTTTCTTCCATCTCATCCTTGAGGGCCTGAAGCTCAGTGATGTCTCCGAGAGTGGTCTTCTCAAGGCTGGCCTTGATCTTGCGGGCTGCCTTCTTGGTGTTGTCAGCCTCGCTGCGCCTTGAAGCAGTTTCCGAACCCTTTCTTTCATCCTCGAAGACGCGGCTGTGAGAAACGATGATCTTCTTGGCTCCCTTGTTGAACTCAATCACCTTGAAGTTGAGCTTGTCTTCAACAGCGGCCTGGGTACCGTCTTCCTTCACAAGATGCTTCGGAGTTGCAAAGCCTTCGACGCCGTAAGGCAGCGCTATGATCGCGCCCTTGTCAAAGACCTCGATAACGGTTCCTTCATGAATGGAGTCAACTGTGAAGAGATCTTCAAACACATCCCACGGGTTCTCTTCAAGCTGCTTGTGCCCGAGGCTCAGCCTCCTGTTCTCCTTGTCTATCTCGAGGACTACCACGTCAATCTCCGCATCGATGGCGGTGAACTCGGCAGGATGTTTGATCTTCTTCGTCCATGACAGGTCTGAAATGTGAATCAGGCCGTCAACACCCTCTTCGATCTCAACAAATACACCGAAGTTGGTGAAGTTGCGGACGCGTGCCTTGTGGCGTGAGTTGATGCTGTATTTCTGTTCAATCTTCTCCCATGGATCAGTCTTGAGCTGCTTGATGCCGAGAGACATCTTGCGCTCCTCGCGGTCAAGGGTCAGGATCACTGCCTCAACCTCGTCGGCTACCTTCATGAACTCCTGTGCGCTGCGCAGGTGCTGTGACCATGACATCTCCGACACATGGATGAGCCCTTCAACACCGGGGGCTATCTCTACAAATGCGCCGTAATCAGCCATGACAACCACCTTGCCCTTGACCTTATCTCCAACCTTAAGGCCTTCGCTGAGCGAATCCCACGGATGCGGGGTAAGCTGCTTGAGACCCAGGGCGATCCTCTTCTTGTCATCATCAAAGTCGAGGATAACGACATTGAGTTTCTGATCAAGCTGAACGATCTCCTCGGGATGGTTGACCCTGCCCCATGAGAGATCGGTAATATGAATAAGTCCGTCAACACCGCCCAGGTCAATGAATACACCATAGGAGGTGATGTTCTTGACGGTACCCTCGAGCACCTGGCCCTTCTCAAGCCTGGAGATGATCTCCTTCTTCTGCTGCTCGAGCTCAGCCTCGATGAGAGCTTTGTGCGACACAACCACGTTCTTGAACTCCTGATTGATCTTCACAACGCGGAATTCCATGGTCTTGCCTACATATACGTCATAATCGCGTATCGGCTTGACATCAATCTGTGATCCGGGAAGGAATGATTCGATGCCGAAGACATCGACAATCATGCCACCCTTGGTGCGGCACTTGATGTAGCCGGTGATAATCTCGTTGTTTTCAAGGGCCGAATTGACACGGTCCCATGAGTTGTAAGCCCTGGCTTTCTTGTGTGAAAGCACCAGCTGGCCCTTCTTGTCTTCCTGGCTCTCAACATAGACCTCTACCTTGTCTCCTACCTTGAGCTCGGGATTGTAGCGGAATTCGTTAAGGCTAACCACGCCCTCGGACTTCTGCCCGATGTTGATAACCACTTCACGGTTATTCATTGAAATGACTGTGCCATCAACAACCTCGTCAACTGCTACTGTTGAAAGGGTTTCTTCATAAATCTTCTCCTGGTCAGCGCGGCTCCTCTTCGACGAGAATCCGTCCTGCTCATAGGCATCCCAGTCAAACTCTTCAGGTGTTAAGGCTGCTGCTGCCGCTGCTGTTGAAGGTGCTTCCGCCTTCACCTTTTTTTCTTTCTTTTCCTTCAGGATTGGCTGTTCTTCAGCAACCATTTCGCCTGCTGACTCAACCACAACCTCTTTTGACTTTGCTTCTTCCGCACCGGTCTCATTCACTTTAACCTCTTCGTTTGAAACGGTGCCTGCATTTTCGTTATTTTCACTCATCTTTAATAAATTAATTGAAAATTAATAAGTTAGACATTATGTTGATTAAAAACAGGTTGCAAAGATAATTATTTTTTTGATCCGGCGTTGAACAAAGAACAGATTTTCAGGATATAAGAATTAAAAACAGGTGAAGCGCTGGGGTCACTGTTTAGATTGGCTCTTTTTTCTATTTTTGTCATCTGTATAACTAAATATTTGCTGATGAAAGGCATTATCCTTGCCGGCGGGTCCGGCACCAGGCTTCACCCTATTACCGAAGCCATTTCCAAACAGCTGCTGCCCGTCTATGACAAACCCATGATCTACTACCCGCTTTCAGCTCTTATGCTTGCAGGCATCCGCGAGGTGCTGATCATCTCCACTCCGCGTGACCTGCCGAGTTTCAGGGCATTGCTGGGTGACGGATCAAGGCTGGGGATGAACTTTACTTACCGCGAGCAGCCCTCTCCTGACGGGCTGGCACAGGCATTCATCATCGGAGAGGACTTCATCGGCGATGATCATGTCTGCATGATTCTGGGTGACAACATCTTTTACGGCCAGGGTTTCGGAAGCATCCTCAAACAGGCCGCAATGCTGAAGGAGGGTGCCGTAGTCTTCGGGTATGCTGTCAATGACCCGGAGCGTTACGGTGTGGTTGAATTTGATGCTGACCTGAAGGCTGTAAGCATCGAGGAAAAACCTTTAAAGCCCAAATCAAACTATGCGGTGACAGGGCTGTATTTCTATGATAATACCGTTGCCGGAAGGGCACGCAATCTTAAACCCTCACCCCGCGGAGAGCTTGAAATAACTGACCTCAACAGGCTCTACCTGCAGGAAGGCAAGCTTGAAGTGAAACTTCTCGGTCGCGGGATGGCCTGGCTTGATACAGGAACATTTGACAGCCTCCTCCAGGCGTCCAACTTCATTGCAACGCTGGAGCAGAGGCAGGGGCTCAGCGCATCCTGCATCGAGGAGATCGCCTACAAGAACGGATTTATAACCAGGGAGAAACTGGTCGATCTGGCCAAACCACTGGCCAAAAGCCAGTACGGTCAGTATCTTCTGAAAGTGGCAAACGAACAGAACTGAAAATGCAGGTACACAAAACTGAATTCCCCGGGCTTCTAATCATCGAACCGGATGTCTTTTATGACGCCCGCGGTTATTTCTTTGAAAGCTATAACAGGCTGAAATACTCCAATAACGAAGTAGTTTACGAACCTGTCCAGGACAACGAATCAAGTTCCACCAGGGGTGTCATCCGCGGACTCCACTACCAGGAGGAGCCTTTTGCCCAGGCAAAGCTGATAAGGGTGATTGAGGGGCGGATCTATGACGTTGCCCTTGATATCCGCAGGGGCTCCCCCACATTCGGGAAGTGGTTCGGACTGATAATTGACTCTGAGAAGAAACTGCAGTTCCTCATTCCCAAAGGATTTGCCCACGGCTTCTCCGTGCTCAGTGAAAGGGCCATAGTGCTGTACAAATGTGACAACACCTACTCGGTTGAACATGAAAGGGGAATCAATGCCCTGGACCCTGCTCTAGGGATCGACTGGATGCTCAGGGACGAAACACCTGTGATAAGTCCCAAGGACCTCAAACAGCCTCTGTTCAAAGATATTTCAACGAACTTCATCTTCAGAGCATGATGACCATACTGGTGACCGGGGCATCCGGACAACTGGGAAGTGAGATCAGGGAACTGTCAGCCCGTTTCAGCGGCTATGAATTCATCTTCACCGATACCGGTGAGCTTGACATAACTGACGCCGGGGCGACAGCTGAATTCATTGCTGCAAATGCCCCTTCATGGATCATCAACTGCGCCGCATACACTGCTGTTGACAGGGCTGAGGACGAAGAAAAGCTGGCAACCATCATCAACGCCGGAGGGGTGGGGAATCTGGTCAGCGCCCTCAGGGGAACCGATTGCAGGCTGATTCACATCTCGACCGATTATGTCTTCGACGGTAACATTCCGGTGCCATATACCGAGTATGACACCCCGTCGCCGGCATCAGCTTACGGGCGTAGCAAACTGGCCGGAGAAAAGGCCGCTTTAACCTGGCCCGGCACAATGATCATCAGGACATCATGGCTCTACTCCTCCTACGGCAACAACTTCGTAAAGACCATTCTCCGCAAAGCCGGATCGTCGCATGACATCAGTGTGGTCTTTGACCAGGTGGGTTCTCCGACCTATGCTGCCGACCTTGCAAATGCCATTATGGAAATTATCAGCGGCGTGATCCGCAATAAGCACAACTTCGTTCCGGGAATCTTCAACTATTCGAATGAGGGCGTCTGCAGCTGGTACGACCTTGCCATCGAGATAATCAGGGAGGCAGGGTCACAATGCTCCGTCATCCCCGTCAGGAGCTCAGCATGGCCCTCAAAGGTAAAAAGGCCGGCATACAGCGTACTTGACAAGACAAGGATAAAGGAATCTTTCAACCTCACAATACCGCATTGGCGCACAAGCCTTAACAACTGTATCTCAAAAATAAACAGGATATGATCAACATCGAAGAAATCAGGAAGAAAGCCTCGGCATGGCTCGGAGAAGAGTTCGACGAACCAACCCGCAACGAGGTGAAACATATGATGGATCACGACGAGAAAGGCCTCATCGACGCTTTCTACCAGGACCTTGAGTTCGGCACCGGCGGTCTGCGCGGTATTATGGGCGCCGGCACCAACAGGATGAACCGTTACACCCTGGGGATGGCAACACAGGGACTGTCAAACTACCTGAAAAAACATGCTGCCAATCCGTCATCCATCAAGGTGGCAATAGCGTATGACTGCCGCAACAACAGCAGCTATTTCGCCAAAGTCGCCGCAGATATCTTCACCGCGAACGGCTTTACCGCATACCTGTTCGAGTCTCTGAGGCCGACACCGGAGCTGTCATATGCCATCAGACTGTACGGTTGTGACGCCGGTGTCATTATCACCGCCTCCCACAACCCTAAAGAGTACAACGGTTATAAGGTTTCATGGAACGACGGCGGCCAGGTGGTCTCTCCCCATGACAGGGGAATCATCAATGAGGTCCGGAGCATCAGGTCAGTAACTGAGATAGCCGGTGGCGGTGATCCTTCCAAAATAGTGATGCTTGGCGAAGAGACAGACAAAAAGTACCTGGATGAAGTGCTGAAGCTGAGCCTCAATCCGGAAATAATCCGGAGAAACGCTGACATGGGAATCGTCTATACTCCCCTTCACGGCACAGGGTATAAAATGGTTCCGCAGGCGCTGAGAATGTACGGCTTTAAAAATGTTTATTCAGTTGAAGCCCAAAGTATTACTGACGGCAACTTCCCTACCCTGCGTTCACCCAATCCCGAGGAGCCTGATGCTCTGGCAATGGCCCTCAGCCTGGCACGCGAGAAAAATGCCGACCTGGTGATGGCTACGGACCCTGATGCTGACCGCCTCGGAATAGCAGTGAGAAAACCTTCCGGCGAGTTCGTGCTGCTGAACGGGAACCAGACAGGTGCATTGCTGACCTGGTACATCATCTCCCAGAAGAAACAGAATGGTGATCTTAAAGGCAATGAATACATTATTAATACTATCGTAACGTCCGACCTGCTTGACAGGATAGCCGAAAAGAACGGTGTGAAAAGCTATAATGTTCTCACGGGATTCAAATATTTCGCAGCTCTCATGCGTGACCTCGAAGGGAAGGAAAAATACATCGGCGGAGGCGAAGAGAGCTTCGGTTATCTGCCGGGCGATTATGTCAGGGACAAGGACGGCGTTGCATCATGCGCCCTCGTCGCTGAGGCAGCCGCATGGGCTGCCGATCATGGCAAATCGATCTGGGAACTGCTGCTCGACATTTATGCCGGGTACGGTCTCTTCAGGGAAAAACTGGTCAATGTGGTCAGAAAGGGAGCCGAGGGAGCAGCCGAGATAAAGAGCATGATGGAAGGATACCGCACCAGTCCGCCGGTGTCTATTGCAGGAAGCAGGGTGGCCAGGATAAATGATTACCAGTTGCAGGTCTCAACCGATCCTGCCACCGGGATCAAGACACCCCTTGACTTTGAAAAGTCAAACGTCCTCCAGTTCTTCCTTGCCGACGGAACGAAGATTTCCGTACGTCCTTCCGGAACCGAACCGAAGATAAAGTTCTACTTCAGTACCAGCACTGTCATGAATGAGACCTCTCAGTTTGAGGAACTGTGGCAGCAACTAGATGAGCAGATTGATGCCGTCATTAAGGACATGAAACTCTAGCAGGCAATAGGCAGCAGGCAACAGGGAATAGTGAATTTTGCAGACTGCAGGTGGCTTCATGCAGTATTCAGCCCCTAACTATCTGTATTACAGAAGGCACTACTACTTCCGACTACCTACTGGCACTGCCGACTGCCGGCTGGTACTGCCGACTGCCGACTGGTACTGCCGACTGCCTGTTGCCTCCGGCCTATTCCCCGATTATCTTCACCAGCACCCGTTTCCTCCGCATGCCGTCATACTCACCGTAGAAGATCTGCTCCCACGGACCGAAGTCGAGTTTGCCATTGGTTACGGCAACCACCACCTCACGCCCCATAAGCTGGCGCTTCATGTGGGCATCAGCGTTGTCCTCAAAGCTGTTGTGCCGGTATTGTGAGTGAGGCTTCTCCGGCGCCAGCTTCTCCAGCCACTCCTCGAAGTCGTTATGCAACCCGTTGTCGTCGTCATTGATGAATACACTTGCCGTTATATGCATGGCATTGACGAGTACCATGCCTTCCCGGATTCCGCTCTCATCCAGGCACTTTTCAACCTGGCGGGTAATATTGACATAATCCCTGCGATGCAGTGTCTCGATCCAGAATTCCTTGCGGTATGATTTCATGACGGTGAAATTGATTCTCTTATACAAATATACTCAGAGAATTCTGCAAATAATCTATCCCCTCCACCTCTTTAGCAGTGCAGACTGCCCGGGCAGAAGATAGAGGGTTGACATCCCCTTGCCTGCCACAAACGCTATGGATGCGGCAAACACACCCACCATGCCGAGGAATATCACGCAAACCAGCAATACTGCAATAATTCCGACGAGCTCAACGGCTGTTGCTGCAGATATGGGTCCTGTCGTACCGTTGACCACAAACAGCGAGCGCTGGAAGTTTAGCAGCACCGTCAGCGCCGGAAGGAGTATCATTATCTGCAGCGGAAGGTATGACAACCCTGCTAGCTCGCCGTCAAGCCCGGAGATGTCAGTGAACCACAGATCGGCAAGCGGGGTAAAGGCAATGACGGAGATGAGAACCGTCACAATGATTCCGAGCCGGACTGCATAATTACGGAGCATGCTGTAGTTCTGTTTTTCTTTCCCGATAAGGGCAATGACAACTTCCTGGTATGACAGGCCAAGGCTCCTGAAAATAAACACCAGTGAGTTCACCACCGGCAGCACGGCAAGAGATTCAACTGCCATTGTGCTCCTTCCCAGGAAGAACGTCACAAACGGGTGCACCCCCAGAGAGAGAAGTGAGGTAAGTGCCAGGGGGTAATAGAACTTCAAGATATTTCTCAGGTTGAGATGCCCGTTCTCGGTGTCATCTTTTATGACCAGAGCCCTGACCGTTGATGCCGCCATCAACCGGGTTGCTATTGCCTCTGAGAAAACCGCTAGTGACATTGCCCCTGCGCCGACATAAGCGCCCCTGACGCCTGCGGAATAGAGAAGCACTCCGGTAATCACTATGACCGTCATCCTCACCATGGTGCCGTATGTGACCCGCCTGGTAAGATTATTCCTGATCAGGATCCCCTGGTAGAACCTCCTGTACCCTATCGATGCTGCCCAGGGCAGGAAGATGAGAAGAGCGGTATGTGCAACCCCGGCGACCTCTTCCGGCACCCCCATCAGGTTGATGATAATGAACCTGAAGACCGGAGGGATCAGCACGATCAGCTGAACAAGCGTGACACCGGAGTTAAGCAGATCAGTGAAGTGTTTCAGTTTCCTGTATGAATGATGTCCGGTGACCAGGGCCGTGGAGGTGCTCATCAGCATTATTACCGGAGCCTCAAAGATCATTGCGAAAGACCCGGCAATGCCGAAGGCTGCCAGGTTGACCTTTGCGTCACCCAGGCGGGCGATGAAGGCGATCAGGAATGGCTGCTCGAAGGCCATCATCAGCCAGGTCAGTGCCAGCGGTCCCCAGAAAAGGAGTATCCTGCGGTATGTGAGTTTCCCGATTATTTCCACCGGTAAGCGAAAGCGCAAAGATAATAAACGTCGAATAATCCNNCTGCCCACTGGTACTGCCCACTGCCTACTTGAAAAAGCTATCCGGAAAATTAACCAGGTATACCCTGTCGGTAGCCCTGGTCAGGGCTGTGTAGAACCATCTCAGGTAATCAATTGTCGGCTCCTGCCGGTTGAACATCCCCTGATCGATGAAAACCCTCTCCCATTGACCTCCCTGCGATTTGTGACAGGTAACCGCATACGCAAACTTAATCTGAAGTGCATTGTAATAGGGATCATCCCTTACCGCCTCATACTGCTTCCTCTTCGATTTTATGCCCGGATGGTCTGCCAATACTGCAAAATAAAGCTCGCGCGACTTCTCCGGTGACAGTGACGGGGTGCTCATCATAAGTGTGTCAAGCATCACCTTTGCATCAATCTCCAGTTCAGAATCCCGGAACCATAAGGTCATTTCTGCAAACCGCATCCCGTACATCTCCTCATACTTCCTTATCCTCCTCACTTCGGCGATATCGCCGTTGGCGATGAAAGAGGTACTCTCTTCCTCCTTAAGCCAGTAGTAGTTATTCTTTACCACCATGACAATATCACCGGTGCTTATCTCCTCCTCGCGGAAGAAAACCCTGTTACGGATGCCCTGGTTATACCTGTTGGCCAGATTGTTGGAATTGACAACCACGATTGCACCGTCGGTGCCACAGCTGCCATATGTTTCGGACAGTGTGTCAATAAGCTCGGCTCCTCCAAGACGCACGATGTCACTGTAGCCATGAAGAACAAGCTCCGGCACTGACAGGTCGCCGTCATTTACCTGCTGCCTGACAGCTGTGGCATTCATCAGTATACCGGACCCTTCGCTCTGCCTGATCACCTGGCGAAGTTCAAACATCTGCAGGGCGAAACCGGTGCTTCGCAGCACATTCTCATCCAGTGCCGGACTCACAATTGATCCTACCGGTGGCAACTGCGCAACATCGCCCACCAGGATCAGCTTGCAGTCAGCTCCCGTATACACATACTCAAGAAGGTCATCCAGCAGCCGGCCACTTCCAAACATCGAGCCTTCCGATGACTCATCAGGGATCATCGAGGCTTCATCGACAATGAAATAGGTTTCCTTGTGAAGGTTACGGTCCAGAACAAATTTGCCTACCCCGTCAGTGGCCGACTTCTGCCTGTAGATCTTCCGGTGAATGGTGTAAGCCTCCATGCCCGTGTAGGACCTCAGCACCTTTGCCGCCCTTCCGGTTGGGGCAAGCAGAACCGACTTCTGGCGGAGTGTGTTCAGCGTCGCTACAAGCGAGGCAATTACGCTCGTCTTCCCGGTACCGGCATATCCGGTCATCAGGAAGATCACGTCATTGGTGTTGTCGGCAACGAATCCGGACAGCAGACGCATGCAGTCAGACTGGTCCTGCGTGGGCATGTAACCCAGGTTTTTAGTGAGAAGATTGTATATGTTTTCCTGTCTCATTTTATTTCGACAAACCTGATAANNTCGATCATAAAAGTCATGAAAACGGCTCTCAACATCGTATTCACCCTTATCATTATCGTGCTGGCCTATTTTCTTTTTGAAAGCATCATGAAGCCTATCCGCTTCAAAAATGAAAGGGAATCCAGGGAATCTGCAATAAAAGAGAAACTTATTGATATCAGGACTGCCCAGGAGGCCTTTAAATCGGTAAAGGGATATTACACAGGCAGTTTTGACACCCTTATAACATTCCTCAAAACTGATTCTCTTCCTCTTGTGTTCAAGATAGGTTCGCTGACCGATGAGATGATTGCATCCGGCATCACCACCGAGAGAGAAGCCGTTAAGAAAGGTCTGATCAGCCGTGACACCAGCTACATCTCCGTACGTGATTCCATATTCGACAAAGGCTACCCGATAGATCAGCTCAGGTTTGTCCCCGGAATGGAGAAAACTGAATTTCAAATGTCAGCCGGAAGAGTGATGACAACCTCCATGGTGCTGGTCAACGTGTTCGAGGCTTACGTTCTCAATGATGTCTTCCTCAGCGACCTCGACAGGCAACTGGTTGTCAACTATAATGATCAGAGAACCAAAATCACGGGGTTTCCTGGCATGAAGGTGGGTGATGTTAAGGTGCCCAATAACAATGCCGGGAACTGGGAGGATTGATGACCGCGTCGCAGATATATCCCCTGG
>MTKZ01000476.1_pt1 | contig 59591 bp, 48 predicted proteins | sample 1042781 | NCBI WGS metagenome assembly MTKZ01 (sample SAMN06212207, study PRJNA360539) | anaerobic digester metagenome | biome: Wastewater treatment plant; material: sludge; isolation source: anaerobic digester fed with sludge from wastewater treatment plant | place: Denmark: WWTP Viborg ... | reverse complement strand
AAAATTGGGCAATCGTTTTGAATCAGTTTATTAGTATATTTGACAGCAGGGTGCTGTTGTAATCATGAAAACTCAATTATCATTTACACAAAGTCCTGGACAGTGCCGTTGCTATCGCCGAACATGACTGTCATCTCAACCGTAGCCTGTTTGATGTACTCCGCGTTTTGCGAGGTTCTCTTATCGACAAGACACCGATCAGAGAATTGTTCGAAAAACCGGTCGACGATAGACCTGAAATATGTGAAAACGTCGGCTTTCAACTTAGCTTAAATTTTTAGTAGACACCAATGTCAATGAAATTCTGATTCGTGATAAATGAGAGGTGCCACAAATACCATAAAAAACCAATTAAAAGTATTCTTTTCCATTCCTTTACAGATTTCAATTCATCCTGTAAATATCCTCTCCAACCAATTTCCTCACAAAAGCAATAAATAAGAGTACCAATTCCTCCTAACATACCGTAAAGGTGTATATTTATGTTATTCTCATTGTCAACTCCAAATATGGCAAGAAGGATAACAGGAATACTTAGCATAATTAAACTCCATTTCCATGATGTCCCAAATAAACTAAAGCTTAACTTTCTTTCCTTTTTGAGTAAGTAAAGTGAAATAAGAGCTCCTATAAATAATCCAATGGCTCCTAAAGGAGATGTTATTAATAATTCAATTATAGATAATTTTTCTCCTGATTCATTTAGATTCAATAAATCAAATCTGAATACATTTGAGAGCGTTATTCCTATCAAGTAGAAAATTAAAATTCTTAAAAAACCTTTTTTTGTCATGTAGATTGATGTTTTTTCGATTAAGGTATATTTTTCTCGTTCTGTTAGTTTTATTCTGTTCGGCTTAAATTATTGCCAACTTGTTTATAGATTCAATAAATATTTCTATACCCTCTAATTTGGGCGTATAAATGCTGATATATGGTAAGCTATATACCTCAAGATACTAGCAACACGTTGCCTTGTCTTTCTTTGGTATAAGGCAAAGTGAAAAAGTAAATTCTTTGATTAACAAATGTCAAAAAAATAGACGTTTTATGCATGCATTAGGACAATGTAGCTATTTCTGGAACAGATGTATGTAAAATTAGCATTAATATAATGTTTTTCAAATTTTTATTAAGTTAATATAATCCATTTGCTTAATTGACCAGGCAAGGTAAAAATCTAACATACCAGGTGTTATTTTACTAATTAAATCATCGGGTATAAACCATGATTTTATTGGCTTTATTTTCCTCATATCCTTTTTTTGTAACGCATTTTTCACTCCAAATATAATAAAACATTTTGTAATATCCTAACACATTGCGCTTTATGAGCTCACAATGTTGAAAAATATGTGTGAAAATTAACGACGTTAGGGGGGTCGAAGTGCCCTTTTTTTGCAGTTATGGGGGGTCGAAGTGCCCTTTTTTTGCAGTCGATATGCAACTCCAACTGCAACTCCAACTGCAACCCCAACACATTATTTTGCTAAAATTTTGGTTAAAAAGGTCTTTGCAAAATTGCCGTTTTTTATGGCTTATTTTACGCAATTATTCAGGTGGTATATTCAAATAAGAATAGCCTAAAACGCCTTGTTTTTGTGCATTTTAGGCTATGGTTAACAACTTATTAGGGATATATTAAACTGAAATTAAAATGCCGACTTAAATTTGAATTCGTTGAACCTGAAATATTAAAGCTAAATTAAAGCAAATGTACATCTCGTTTTTTATTATCGTTTTTAACAATTCTTCTACTTTCTTTTATTCACTAGCGTTATTGAAGTTTTCCTTTTCTTTCATTTTGTACATTTCGTTTTTGCCCCCGTACTTGGTGCGGAGCGCCTCGGCGTACTCAAAAAGCGCTCAGTTCCAAGTGATGGCAGCGACCTGATACTGGAGCAGGAGGTTGTATTTGTTCAGAAAATCCTAAGAGGTTGTCTTTCAGATTGGTGCGCCAAAAGTTTTTGGCGCCTATAAAAGCTGCGTAGCAGCACCTTCCTGATTTGTTGCAAGTCTGCCATTGTGTAGCATTATTGCACAAAGGACTGTCCGGTGGTCTTCAAGGTAGTGCGACAAACGCATTTAATGCATAATAGTAGGGGCAACTACTTTTTATTCACCACCATTTAACTATATTTGTTACAATGATTTCATTGGATATACAGAGGGAAGATCAGCAGGATCAAAGGGTATTGCTTCACTGTTCCGGGCGGCTGGATGCCACCAGTACGGACCATCTGACGGATTACATGGAGCGTTTGGTGCGGGAGGGAAAATACCAGGTGGCACTGGATCTGTCCCGGATTGAATACATGAGCTCTGCAGGAATCCGGGCACTGGTAGTGCAGCATAAGAACCTGCAGTCGCTGAACGGTCATTTCTATATCATAAGATCTTCTGACAATGTGGCTCAGGTGTTGGCCATGGTGGGCATGAGCGATATGTTCAGCCCGCCGGACCAAAAGGCAGCCGTCCAGGCAAAGGAAGAAATACAGGATATCGTAAAGGAGGAAGACGGATACGTGTTCCGGATGCAGGAGCTTGACAAACAGGCATCCACAACGGTGACCTGCAGCGGGGAGCCTCAAAGGATCGCTGACGGGGATTATACACAGGAAGATACCAGGATCATCGCCTCGGCCCGGGGTAAATTTGCGCTGGGACTGGGAGCCATCGGGGAATCGTTCCCGGAGTGCAGCGGACGGTTAGGAGAATACCTGCTCTTGAACGGGATGGCGGCTTACCTGCCGGCTGACGGGTCCAAAAAGCCGGACTACATGATCAGCCACGGAAAGCTTGTTGCGCATCTTACCGAGGTATACGGCCTTCATTTTTCGGGGCCTTTTTCACACCGGGTGGTGTTTGAGCCGGGGCAGGAAGCCCGCGGTCTTGAACTTTCCTCCCTGGCACACCTTATCTCCCGACTGACCGGCTACCGCACATGGGCCTTCGTGATGATTGCCGAGAGTGCCGGACTCATTGGCACCTCCATCAATGTCTCTCCGGTGGGGGAAAGGTCATTGTTTGCTTATCCCGGGGTGAAGGATGCGGTGCGTTTTACCACCGAACCTGCCCACCTGAGGATGCAAACCGTTTCCGCAGGCATTGTGTCCAGGGATTCCGGAGCAGTGTGCAGGGATTTTCTAAGACCCATGAAGGACAACACATTGCTGGCACACATCCATACGGCGGTGTTCCCATATCTTCCCTTGAAGAAAAATGATCCGTCACCGGATGATACCATAAGCCATTTGCTGGAGGAAGCAGGCCTCACGGATATCCTGCATCTGCTTTGCGATGACCGTCCCCTTTCGGGCCTTGGGGAAAGTGCCTTCCTGCAGGGGGTGTGCTGGGTCGTTCCGGTTGAAAAGTTTATCAATGACCGATAAATAGATATGTCCATTCTGATTACATCCATGATCTTTGGCCTGATACTGTCTTTCCTGGCGTTGGGTGTCTTTATCAGTTTCCGTGTGTTCGATTTTCCCGATATTACGGTTGAAGGATCTTTTACCACCGGGGCAGCCCTGGCGGCCCTGCTCATTGTGAGTGGATGCGACCCGCTGTTGTCCTGCCTGGTTTCTTTTGCTGCGGGAATGGTTGCCGGCGCGCTCACCGGACTCATACACACCCGCTTCAGGATCAATCAGCTGCTTTCTGGAATACTGGTGATGACGGCACTCTACTCTGTGAATCTTCATGTTATGGGAAGAAGCAATTTGCCCATGCCCGGGTCGGTGACAATATTCAACGGACTGGAAAAGGTTTCACAACAGCTCTTCGGGCAGGGGAGCAAGGTTGTTTTGCTGGGCTGGAGCGTGGATGCCAAGGACCTGGTCATCCTGGCTGCCCTGGTTGTTGTGGTATTGCTGACAGGTCTTGTATTACGCTGGTTCCTGAGAACCAACCTGGGAACCGCCATGCGTGCCACCGGGGACAATGACCAGATGATAAGGGCATTGGGTGTCGATACCAAGTGGATGATCGTTTTCGGGATTGCCCTTGCCAACGGGTTTGTTGCCCTGTCGGGCGCGCTGCTGGCGCAATTCCAGGGATTTGCCGATGTCCAGATGGGCATTGGCATGATGGTCTGGGGACTGGCCAGTGTGATCATCGGCGAGGTTGTGGTTGGGCGGACAAGCGTGGGGTATGTGATTTTCGGGGCGGTTCTGGGTTCTGTGCTTTTCCGGCTGCTGGTGGCCATAGCCCTGCGTCTTGGAATGAATCCCAACGATCTTAAGATCATTACGGCGGCATTCGTCTTTATTGCACTCATTCTGCCCGGACTCATGAAACGCAGGAAAAATCTTTGGGGGAGAAAGAAATATGCTTGAGCTCAACAATATAAAAAAAACCTTCCATGCCGGTACGGTACATGAGGTCAGGGCGCTGAACGGAGTTTCCCTGACGCTGGAGAAAGGGAGTTTTGTCTGTGTGCTGGGGAGCAACGGATCGGGGAAATCAACACTGCTGAATGCCATAGCAGGAACTTTTCCGATAGACGAAGGGACTATCCGCATGGATGGTACGGACATCACGGCCTGGCCGGAGCATAGAAGGGCGCGCTACATGGGACGTGTTTTCCAGAATCCGCTAAGCGGAACGGCCCCCAACATGACCATAGGCGAAAACATTTCACTGGCGCTCAGGCGCGGAAAGCCCCGGGGTCTTGGACCGGGCATATCGCACGGAAAGAAAGAGGAGTACAGGCAGATGGTCCGGCCGCTGAACATGGACCTGGAAGAACGGCTGGACAATCCCATCGGCAAGCTTTCAGGAGGCCAGCGGCAGGCTCTCACGCTTTTGATGGCCTCGGCGTTACAACCAAAACTGTTACTGCTGGATGAACATACGGCGGCCCTGGATCCCAAGACGGCTGCGCGGGTGACGGAAATCACCCAAATGATCATCACCAGGGATTCGCTGACCACCCTTATGGTGACGCATTCCATGCATCAGGCCGTACATATGGGAGACCGACTTATCATGATGCACCAGGGACGTGTGGCTTATGATTTCAAAGGCGAGGATAAGAAAAGACTCAAGGTCAATGACCTGCTGGCCCTGTTTGACGACTTGCGCCGCAAGGATGCCATTGACCCGGGAGTGGCTGCTTTACTGAGTAACAATTACGTATAATGAAAAGCATTGGTAAAAGCCTGTTCATCCTGTTCCTGGTTGCCGGGGTTTTGTTGTTGCTGGACCTGGGAAACCGGGAAAAAGTGAAGAAGGATGCATTGAAGATAGCGGTTTTCAAAATGACCACGCGTCCCTCACTTGATGACACCGAAGATGGGGTCATGGAGGCTTTGACAGAAAGAGGCTTCTTAGACAGCCAGGGCTGCACAATACAGCATTTCTCTGCCGACAATGATATGGTAACAGCCAATGCCATAGCGCAAAACATTGTGAGCAGCCGGTTTGACATGGTGGTGACCATCAGTACGCCGGCAATGCAGGTAATGGCCAATGCCAACAAAAAAGGGGACGTGATGCATGTCTTCTGCACGGTGACCGATCCATATGTTTCCGGAGTAGGGATAACGGGCACTGAACCGGACCAGCACCCGCCGCACCTTGTGGGTATTGGGACTTTTCAGCCGGTGGAAGAAACCTTTGCCCTGATGAAGCAGATAAAGCCCGATCTGAAAAAGGTGGGAACCGTCTGGTGCACCAGTGAAACCTGTTCCGAGGCCTGCGTCCGCCTGGCCCGCAAGAAATGCGCCGAGCTGGGTATTGAACTTCTGGAAATGAGCGTGGAGAATACCACGCAGATCCTGGAAGCAGCGATGTCCCTCACCGCGCGCGGCGTTGAAGCCTTATGGGTGGGAGGCGACAATGTGGTGGAAGCAGCCATAGACCAGATGATCAACGCGGCTGCGAAAGCCAAAATCCCATTGATCATCAACAACACCAACAACGTTTACGGCAATACGTTATTCGGGCTTGGGGCAGAATATACCGAGGTAGGCTACCTGGCCGGGCAGATGGCGGCCGATGTGCTGGAGGGCAAGCCAACCTCTGAAATAGGCGTCAGGAACATGGTCCCGCTCCATCTGCTGGTCAACCCCGATGCCCTCAACAACATTCGCGACAAGTGGGCGCTGCCGGAGCAAATGCAACCTCCTGCGCAACTTACAATTCACTGACACCACAATAACGGGAAGCTTTTTCCTTAAGCCGGGGCTTCCCTTATCTTGTGGTGTCAGCGACCGCCTGCAGGAAAGGCCGAAGCCCCGGCTTTGCTGTATAGAAAATAATCATACATTTGGTACAGTAATAATTGATCTCATGAAAGTCATTCTACACAACTCAGTTAGCCTGGACGGTTCTTTCACAGGCATTGCAGCCAACATGGAATTGCACTACCAGGCAGTCAATTCGTTTGGCGCGCAGGTGTATATGGTGGGCTCCAATACAACATCCCGGGCCAGTATTGAACAAAACGGGGAAACTATCCCCCCGGAAACCGCATCGGATTTTCACAAATCCGTGCGCGATCCGGCACTTTCCTATTGGGTTATTCCCGACACCAAAGGGACCCTGCAGGGGGTATTGCACTATTTGAGGCAGTTTGAGTATTGCCGGGATGTAATCCTGCTGGTTTCGGAAGCTACACCGGCAGAGTATATAGAGTACCTGGAGAAAAGAAATTACGATTATATTAAAACCGGCAGTATACAGGCTGATTACCGGGAAGCTTTCCGGCAGCTTGCCCTGCGGTACGGTGTTGAAACGATTCTGGTAGATACGGGCAGCCGCCTGGGGAATGTACTGCTCAACGAAGGCCTGATAGATGAGATAAGCCTGGTTGTTACCCCGGAAATCCTGGCAAAATCCGACAGGCATTTATTTGAGGGGGTGGAAAGCCACATCAGCTTGCGCAACAAGAAGTGTGAGACCTTGCCTGACGGTTATATCTGGATCGTATACGAAATCATTGGTCACTAAGCCAGGCCACTTTTTGCCCGAAAAGGATCCAGTATCATGGAACAGCCTAATCAAAAAGCCGTTCAGCATGACTGCTCGAACGGCTTAAATATTCATTATGTGCCGCAAAGGTAAGTCGGGTTTTTCAACAAAACAAATAATTTGTAAAACTTTATAAACAAAGTTCTATTCCAGCGACTTCTGCATCCAGACAATATCCAGGGGTTTCCCCTTTTTTGTTATGATCTTCTGGAACCGGCCACACTCTGTGAAGCCGTTTTTCTTATGAAAATCAATGCTCCGGGTGTTAATCGAGGAAATATTTGCCAGAATGGTCTTGATGCCTACCTGCAGAGCATCCTGCTCAAGTCTTTTCAGGGCCATGGTCCCTATTCCTTTTCCTGTGTGGTGGTGGTCAATGAAATAGAAAATTTCAGCACATTGCTTAAAAGTAGGGAAAGGATTATAGGCGTGGAGCATACAAAAACCTACAATCTTGTCATTTTCCTTGATGACATAAGCAGGGTAGCACTTTGTCATATCCAGGAATTTTTCATAGTACTCATAAGGTAGCACATCGTCGGGATAGGTTGCAAGACTGTTGTTTACGTAATAATTGTAAATGTCCATCACAGCCTCCCTGTGCTCGAAAGACATGTTTTCAAAATTGATTTTCATGATCATAAATTTTTTTACTTGCCTGCCGGCCCTTTATATTCCGATTTGCCAAAACCGAGGATTGGGAAAAATATGAACGGGAGCAGCAACAACCCAATGGTGAAATCCACTCCTTTACCAAAACTTTTAGACAACAGGTTTATTCCCCATATCATAAATATTAAATTGATAAACGGGATAAACAGGAGTATGACCCACCACCATGGTTTTCCAATGATCTTCAACCCTACCAGATAATCATAAACGGGTATGAGACAAGCCCACCCCGGTTTTCCGGCTTTGGTGAATACATACCAAATGGCAACGATCTGTATTACCGAAATATACATGCAGAAAACGGTCCACATGATAATAAACGGCAAAAAAGCAAGATAGCTGCCATTGGTGAAATCACAAGATTCCAGATTTTCAAAAAGACTTTCCATAATTTGATTTGTTAAGTGATTAATACTTTAATATGGTTTGGAAAGGCCCGGTCTTTAACGCGTCCCGCACCGCCTCTTCTGTGGTGAGAAAGGACATGTTAAACCGGGACAGGGCTTTCTGGTTTTTATAAAAATTATTGGTACACAAGATTTTCATATTGTTACTGCAAAGTGGGATTTCTACTCCCAGTCGCCTCAGTCCGTCTCCAATAAGCCCGACAGCCATAAGCAACGGGCGTGGAAGGCGGATCATCAGGGGACGCTTGCCGGTAAGCCGGGAAATGATCTGGAAAAAATCCCGGTATGAAAGATTTTCGTTGGCCATAAGGTAATTTTCTCCCGATACACCTTCTTCAAGGGCATTGACTACACCACGGGCCACATCTGCGGCATGGACGAAATTTTTACCTCCCGGGGGATAAAAAACAACCTTCCTGTTCAACGCCATATTGATAATCCGGCCGGAGGACGGTTTGTAATCATAAGGGCCAATCATGAATGTGGGGCTTAAGGTTACAATATCCAGACCCTCTGAAACGGCAGCTTCTATAAGCTCCCCGGCTTTGATCTTACTCAATGCATAGAGGCAATGGGTAAACGGGTGCGAGGGGGGAGACTGCTCATCACCCGGATTTTCCAGGGATCCACAGCCGCATGTATTAGCCGTACCTATGTACACCAGACGTTTAATCCCCTCTTGCCGGCATAGTTCCAGGATGTTTTTTGTGCCTTCAAAATTGACGGGATCGTAATCCGAAATCCTCAGATGCTTTTGGGATGTGTCTGCCACAGTGTGTACAATAAAGTCACATCCCCTGACTGCAGCCTGCAACGAAGAAACATCCCTGACATCTCCTGTGACCAGTTCCAGCTGAGGATGGGAATAATCAATGAACCGCCTGAGGGATCGGACCAGTCCTTTCACGGCATATCCCCTGCTGAGTAATTCCAATACAACATTGGTACCCAGGAGTCCGTTTGCACCGGTGACCAGAACAGTTTTCATGATGATCAAATAACTGCTAATTCTTTTTTAATGGCACGGCTCAATAAGGGCAGGCGTATGTATATGGGAACAAGCTTGAGAACAAGCCAGTCCAGTCCATTTATAAAACTAAGCATGATCAGTGTATCCCGTTTTAAAAGCTGCCGGATGGAAATAGCGGCAACTTTAGCAGGGGACATCACGCCCCAGTGACTGAAAAAGCCCTGCATTTCTATCCTCCGGGTAACTTCGGGATTGGTTTTCATGGGGCCCGGATTCACCACACTAACAAAAAGATTGGTGTTTTTGTATTCCTGGTAAAGACTCCTGGAAAAATAATGAACAAATATTTTTGAGGCTGGGTAAATGGTTTTGTATCCAATGGGTGAAAAGGCGGCCATGCTGGAAACATTCAGTATATAGGCTTTCTTTTGCGCCAGCATGTTGGGTATCAGTTGCCGGGTAAGCAGCGTGGTAGCCATAATATTAAGCTGTATGATCCTGTCCAGGTAATCTACCCCGGCCTCTTCAAACCTCATGCTTCCCCCCGTGCCGACATTATTGATAAGCATAAAAACAGGATACTGCTCGCTGATACTCGTCCCCAGTTCAAGAACCTGTTCTTTTTTGGTCAGGTCGCATTCAAAACAATAAGACAACACGCTGTATTTCTGATGAATGTAAGAACACAGTTCCTGAAGCCCGTTGCCGGGAAGGTCTATCAGCAGGGTATTCAGATTCCTGCCGGCCAGTTCCAATGCAAATGCCTTTCCAAGACCGTTTGCAGCCCCGGTTACTACACAATAACCGTTGGTTGGGACAGGATTCATCATCAGGCGAAATATACAAAAAAAAAGTAATCATGAGACCATCAGATCATGTAATATCCAATAGGTTGTTAAATAAATTGCCTGTCAAACAGGTTTATGCCCGGGAGGACTCATGAAATGGAGGTTTTTTTGTACCTTTAGCACATAGATAACCTAAAAGATGAAAACATACAGACAAGAGTTTTATGTTGAAACACCAACTCGCCGGGCTTTTGTGAATATCACACCCCGGGTTCTTGAATGCCTTCAGGAGAGCGGGATACAGGAAGGGCTGCTGCTGTGCAATTCCATGCACATTACTTCTAGCGTTTTCATTAACGACGATGAATCGGGTCTTCATCACGACTTTGAAAAGTGGTTGGAACGCCTGGCTCCGGAAATGCCTCATTCCCAATACCGCCATAATGGTGTGGAAAACAATGCCGATGCACACCTCAAACGCCAGGTAATGGGCCGGGAGGTAGTAATTGCCGTGACAGGCGGACGTCTTGATTTCGGTACCTGGGAACAGATCTTCTATGGCGAATTTGACGGCAAACGCAAAAAACGCATCCTGGTCAAGATCATAGGCGAGTAAGAGCCGATGGATGTTTACAGCATCTTTGCCGATTATTTTGATCAACTTGAACCTGGTCTGGGTATTTTGGCCGGTGCTTTATTGAAAAGGCTGGACGAGGGTCATTTGTGCCTTGATTTGAAAAGCTTCAAAGAGGATAACCCGGAAGAAAAAATTCCCGACGGAATATTAGACCCGGGCCCGTATCTGTCGCACGATCCATCTGTCCTGACACCCTTCATACTTTACCGCAACAATCTTTATTTTCAACGGTATTTTCTTTATGAAACACACATAGAGAAAAAAATCCGGCAGCTCATAACCGAGGGGAACAGACTCCGGGACCAGAGGATTCGGCAACTGAAACCGTTCCGCCCGCTTGTGGAGGAACTTTTCGGGGAGAATGCCGAGGCATTCCTGCCGGCCCTGCTGGACAATTTCTGCATCGTAACAGGAGGGCCCGGAACAGGAAAGACCACACTGGTAAGAGAGGTGCTTCGTGTGTTGTATGCGATCAATCCTGGTTTGAAGATCGCTCTTGCGGCCCCCACCGGGAAGGCCGCTGCCAGGATCAACGAATCCATGACTCCCCTGAGGGAGCAAATCCCCGGTCTTCCGCTGGCATCTACAATCCACCGGCTCCTGGAATCTGTCAGCGGCAGCATATTCTTCAGGCACAACGAAGACAACCCCCTGATCCAGGATATTACCATAGTGGATGAAGCCTCAATGATTGACGGGGCCCTGATGGCCAAGCTCCTGTTTGCAATAAACCCTGAAAAACGCCTCATCCTGCTCGGGGACAAAGACCAGCTGGCTTCTGTAGAGGCAGGGAGCGTTTTTGGGGATCTCTGCAAAACAGAAGGGATCGGATCTGTATTGGACGGGCATGTGATCAGGTTGACAAAAAGCTGGCGTTTTGATCCCCAAAAAGGGATCGGACTTTTCAGTCGCTCGGTTATGGAAGGTGAGCCGGAATGCATCGTACATACCATAAATCATCCGGATCAGGCCCTGGCCATTGACACCACTTATGACCACAGGCTTTTTTGTGAGTTTGCCGTCATGTACCGGGATTATATTGAAGAGCCCGATATTGCAAAAGCCCTTGAAAAGATTGGCCGCATACGCGTTTTATGTGCCATAAGGGAAGGAGAACGGGGTGTTTATCAGACAAACCGGCGCATAGCCGGGTACCTGCGCTCTATAGGCCTGCCCATCTATCCTGCCTCCGGTTTTTACCATAACCAGCCGGTCATGGTTACAGCCAACATGTATGCGCTAAAGGTATTTAACGGCGATGTGGGTATTATAAGGAGAGACCCTCATGATCCGGGGAACAGGCTCTATGCCTGGTTCCCCGGCCCTGATGGCGAGTTGCTGCGCATTCTGCCCGGGTACCTGACCCAATGGGAAACAGTATTTGCCATGACCATAAACAAAAGCCAGGGTTCGGAATTTGACAATGTGCTGGTTTTATTGCCTGATAATAAGGATGTAAGGATTCTCACACGTGAATTGCTGTACACGGCCGTGACCAGGGCCAGGACCCGGGTCCTGGTACAGGCACCGAAGAATGTGTTGGAAGAAACCGTGCGAAAAAGGATTTCCCGGGCCTCGGGTTTGACAAACCGCTTAAAATAATGAGGCATGGCAGCAGTGATCTACATATCTGACCAGCTGGAAATCCTTTGCGGCAAACTGGCACAAAACATTGCCCGCACAGAAGATGACTCTGACACCTCAGAGACGGTATTCCTGCCTGAAATCCTGATTACCCAGACTGCCGGCATGGAAAGCTGGTTATCCACAGAGCTGGCCCGCCGGAACGGAGTATTTGCCAATTTCCGTTTTCTGAAACAGGACCAGCTGCTGGAAGAAATCTACTCCGGCCTCTACGGGAAAAAGCGTTATACGACCAACATGAGGCCTGCCCTCTATGAGCTCCTGGGCAGTGAATCTTTCATAACCCGCTTCCCGGACATAGCAGCCTATTATTCCAAAGAAAAGCATAACAGCCAGCTCAGACGCATGCAGCTTGCAGGGAAAATGGCCGACCTGTTTGACCAGTACCAGGTGTACCGTACAGACATGATGTCCGCATGGGAAGCAATCCCCGCCAGCCCGCCGGACAGGCGCAAGGAAACAATCCCCGCCGGCCGTCAGGACACAGATCATGAGGCCTGGCAGCGGTGGCTTTGGAACTCCCTGCGGAAAAACCATACCTGGTTCTGCCCCAAGCATCAAATGCAGGCCTGGTTACTTGAAAAGCTGGAGGACCCGCAGAACTGGCCGGCAGTCCGCGAGATGGTGCCGCGAGTCTCACTCTTCGGGCTGTCCATTTTCACCACCTTTCACAACCAGGTTTTAGAAAAGCTTGCCAGAATAATTGATGTTGATTATTACTTGGTATTCCCCTCGGAGCAATTCATTGAGAACAAAAGCTTTACCAACCCGCTGAGTGCTTCTTTGGGGGTAAAATATGCCGAGATGGCCGCCATGCTGCCCCGGGAATGTGAGGTGGTGCCCCTGTGGGGACAGTACTCCGGGGAAACGCTTTTGGGCAAGCTCAGGAACACACTGCGCAGGGACCAGGTTCCGCTACCCGGGATGTTGCGTGAAAACGACCTGGGTGATGGAACACTGGTTATCAATGCTTGTTACACACCGGTGCGTGAAGTGGAAGTATTTTACAATTACATCGTCGCCCTTATGCAGGATGGAGCAGGGCTTAAGCCCGATGATGTGCTGGTGCTGCTCCCCGATGTGGAAACCTATGCCCCGTATGTAAAGGCGGTTTTTGGCAACGGACCTTATCCCATTCCTTTCTTTATTGGCGGGGAGTCGTTTGACCGGCAGGATTCAGTTGCCGGGGCTTTGATGACTTTGATGGATTTTGACGCCCTGGACGATTTTACTGCAGAGGAGTTGGTCAGCCTTCTGGAAACCAAACGGATACGCCAGAAATACGGAATTACGGACCTTCAGTACCTGCGCGATGCCATTGAGGCGCTCAATATCCGGTTTGGCCTGGAAAACAGGGTAGAGGATGACACCCGTTTTGTCAGCTGGCAATATGGTTTTGAAAAAATCATGATGGGATTCACAATCTTAACCCGGCAACCCATTTCTTCTTCACATGGCAATTATACTGTGCTACCCTGGTCCGAAGCCGAGACCTCTGCAGCTTATGACCTGCTCCGGCTGAAGGCTTTTCTGGACGATTTGACCGATTATGCCCAGACAAAGACAGAGGAGTACACTTTTGGAAAATGGAAAACCTTTCTTCTGGAAGAAGTCCTGGAACGTTCTGTTGCCTATTCATTCCCGGATGATATGGAGCTTGACTGCATATACCATCGCATGGAAACCCTGGAACGCAGTTACGGAGAAACGCCCCTATCCTATAACATCTTCCGCCACTTGGTTGCCGAAAGCCTCGTGACAGACTCCCGCTCTGGCATGTACCTTCCCGGATGCGTTACTTTTTTGCCCATCATCCCTGGGCGTGGAATACCCAAACGTGTGATTGCCATACTGGGTTTGAACGGGAACGTTTTTCCCCGAAAAGACACTTCCCTGGGATTTGACCTGCTCCAAAAAGAACCCCGCCTGGGAGACAGGAGCAAAAAAGACAATGACAAACTCGTTTTCCTTGAAAGCCTGGTTGCTTCAAGGGATTACCTGTACATCAGCTATATTGGCAGAGGAATAAAAGAAAACGACGTCCTGCCCCCGTCCATTGTTATAGACGAGTTGGCGGAAACCCTTGAATCTATGGTCCCGGAAGGGAGCCGTGAGTTGATCCGGTGCGGGATCCAGCAGGTTCATCCCCTGCATGGCTTCAGTTCCCGCTACGATGGAAAGGATCCGCACCTGTTTACCTACCTGTTTTACGACTTGTCCAAATCCTCCGAGCAAGGCAAGGCTGTGCCACCCGATATGGCAGGGGACACAATCCCGGAAACAGTGCGCCTGGAAGATGTGGCACATTTTTTTGCACACCCCCTGGAATGGTATTACCAGAACATACTCGGTATCCGTTATGAAGATCCCCGGCAACCCCTGCCCGAATGTGAGATCTTTGACCTGGATAATTTGCAGCAATGGGAATTGAAAACATTTTTGACTCAAACAGACCCGGTTGGGGAACAGGAATTGATAGTTGCCTGGACAGACCAGGCTATGAAAGAAGGCAATATGCCGCTGGCCCGGATAAAAGACCTGAAAGTCAAGGAAGCACAACGAGAGATTGAAAACCTGCAAAAAGCATGGCATGAACTTACAGGAGGCAAGACAAAGGAAAGCTGCCCGTTGGAGGTTGTTGCAGGTAATATGATGATCAAAGGCACTGTTGCCAACCTCTTTGAGGGCTCTTTATATGACTTTACGGTATCAAAAAACACACTAAAGCACCAGGTTAAAACAAAAATCAGACATTTGGCCTTATGTGCCTGCGGATTCTCCGGTCCGGCCGTTTTCCTTGATTTACAGGGTAAACAATACCGAATGCCGGCCATCGAGAAAAACCTGGCGATGGAACAACTTTCGCGTATCATGGGATTATTCCGGCAAGGTTGTGAAAAGCGGCTTCCCATTACCCTGAAAGCCGCCAGTGTTTATTCCTCCGGCAATCCGGAGGACAGGATGAAAAAGGTCCTGAAACAGCTTAAAACAGAAGCGGAAGGCTCCTATCAATCAGAAGCGGATCCATACGTAGCCATTGCATGGGAGGAGGGGGTGTTTGCTCCTGACCAGCATGAAGTAATGGAGCAGATAATGAAAGAGTTTTCAGAATTAATCCTTACGCCATGGGAGACATGAAGCCATTTGACGCACTCAGGGTTCCCCTGGAGGGCAGCAACCTGATCGAAGCCAGTGCAGGTACGGGAAAAACATATTCCATTGCGGTACTTGCACTTAGGATGATCATTGAAAGGAAGCTTACAATGAGGCAGATACTAATGGTAACTTTTACCAATACTGCAGTGGCTGAACTGGAGATGCGAATCCGTTTGTTTGTAAGGCAGGCATACAGTTATGCCTGTCATAGGGAAGACGGGGTTGATGAAAACATAAAAAAAGTGGTTGACGGAGCTGAACAAAGAGACGGACAGGATAAGGAAAGTGTAAAAAAACATCTGGCCCGTGCGGTTCGCGACCTGGACGATACACAAATCATGACCATACATGGTTTTTGCCAGCAGACGTTGCAGGAATTTGCCTTCGAAACAGAGCAGGCTTTTGATGTCGAAGTGCTGACAGATCAGACACTGCTGAACGAACGCATCTGCAACCGTTTCTGGAGGGAGGAAATCTCGGTTCTTGACCCGGTATTCCTAGAATTGCTGTTGTCTAAATGTGGAAAGTCTACATTTACGAAAAGCACATTGACCTTGTTTGTAAAGAAAATGCTTTCCGGAAGGAAACTCATAACCACTCCGGTGGCAGCTGAAGAAAGCCTCGGCGCAGATGAAAAAAGCCTCGGCGCAGATGAAAAAAAGACAAAGCCTGCTTTGGACGGAATGGAAGTCGCCGCTCCGGAGGTGAAGGACCATTCATTACTGGAGAAAGTCAGGCAGTCGCTGGCGAAAAAAGCGGAAGCCTACCACCTGTTTTGCCAGACAGTGGAATCGCAGTTTCATGATATGAGGAGAGAAAGTCAATCGAATGCAAACGCCCGGACATTGCTTGAGCAATCTGAATCGGCTAGCGATTTTATTGCAAAATATGAAACCAGGTGGGGTAGTGAGTACCTGGTTTCCTGTTTTCCCGGAATTGCCGAATTGTATGAATCATACCTGGAGCAACACAAGGAGGTGCTATGTCTCAGAACCTCCCTGATTGAAAGTCTGCTTGTTAAATTACAAACGGTGGCAGAGGAACGGCTGAATGAAGTGAAAGGAAGAAAAAACGTTGTGGGTTTTGATGACCTGATAAACAGTCTCTGGAAAGCAGTGAAGAAGGAAAATGTCTGCCGCCTGCTGCGTGACAAATATGCCTCCGTGTTCATAGATGAATTTCAGGATACGGACAAGAAACAATACGAGATTTTCCATGACGTTTTTTCTGCCCCAGAGGTGCAGAAGAACCATGAACACGTTGTTTTTTACATAGGCGATCCCAAACAATCCATCTACGGTTGGAGGAAAGCCGATCTGAACACCTATAAGACAGCCCGGGACGAGGTGAATAACGTTTATACCATGAACAGCAATTTCAGGTCTACTTCCAGGCTGATTGATGCGCTCAATTGTTTTTTTTCTCTGGGGAACGCCTTCCTGGACCCGAAAATCCGGTATATTCCGGTAGGGGCCGGTACAAAACGTCAGGAAATGAGAGAACAAGGGGCCCAAGCAGTTCCCGTGAACATTTGTCAATACAAAAAGCTGGAAGATTTGCAGGATAAGGTGTGTGGAAAAGTGGTGGAACTTCTGTCCTCAAATAAATACTCGATTCCCTCCAAAGGCGGAACCTGGAGGCAGATCAGGCCATCGGACATAGGAATAATAGTCAGGACCAACGATCAGGCAAAAATCATAAGAAATGAACTGGCACGCAGGAATGTGCCGGCCGTAACCCTTGACGATACCCGCGTGTTGTCTTCTCCCCAGGCAATGCAAATCCACTATGTGTTACAAGCCATCCGCAAGCCCGGAAGGGTAAGCCTGGCAAGGGCCCTGCTGAACCCCTATTTTGGTTATGACACACAAGCAATTATCCGGATGGATGATGAAGAAGAGCTGGAACGGTTCCGCGAACTGCGCGAAACATGGAATAAATGGGGCATTTACAATGCTTTATCTGCTTTTTTAAAAATATACCGGGTACGTGATCATTGCACAGCGGAAGGCGACCTGCGTGGACTGAGGGCCGTTACCAATTACCTGCATATCATGGAGTTGTTGCACAAGGCAGAAACCCGCTCCTTCCTGTCTCCGGATGAACTGATTTCCTGGCTCTCCAGGGAGATCACAGGAGACAGCCCAGTGGAAGATGAATACCAGCAGCGCATTGAAAGTGATGAAAATGCAGTGCAGGTCACTACCATTCACAAATGCAAGGGCTTGTCCTACGGGATTGTATTAGCCCCTTATCTGAACATGAGCTGGATAGATCGTGAGTTTCTGGAGTTTCAGCTTCCCGATCCCCCGCAAGAGTATGTAGTGGCCATAAACAGGACAGATGAGTATGTGAAGATGGCTAAAAACCAGTTTGAGCAGGAAAACAGACGTTTAATCTATGTTACCCTTACCCGGGCCGTTTATAAATGCTACGTTTTCACAAATAACACGAAATCATCTTTAAAACCGTTTCTGGATGCTCTTCATGGCGGGATTCCCGGTTTAATTGAACCGCTTGACAATACAGATGAAAATACTCCTTATAGATGGGCAGGGGGCAGGGAGCACAAAGCGGTAAAACAGGTAGTCAGCCGCAATCCCAGCGATGTGCCACCCATGCAGGGAGCCTGGGGTGTTCACAGTTTCAGCTCGATTGTAAGCGAAAAGCCTTTAGTGCAGGGGCAGCAGGCTGCTGCCCCCGGAGGGCAGGATATTTATGCTGAAGAAGGGAGGCGCACGAATCTACACGGGGGTAGTACTGCCGGTAGTGCAGATGCACAGACCGCTTACGATTCCTTCATTTTTGACCGGCTGCCCCGGGGTGCAAAAACCGGGGTATTTATTCACCGCTTGTTTCAGCAGTTGGTTTTTGACGACCCCCGCAGCTGGCCCGAAGCCGTTGACAGGGCAGTGAGGTTGTTTCCACATTGCTGTACGGAGGAAGATAAGGGACATCTGTTAACCATGATAAACCATGTGCTTCATGTCAGAATTGGTGAAGACCTGGTGCTTGCACATGTGAACTCCCGTGAAAAAACGCAGGAAATGGCTTTCTTTTATAACATGCACTCCGAAGGTCTGATGATGGGATTCATGGATCTTTTTTTCCGGTATAACAACAGATATTATATTCTGGACTGGAAATCCAATTACCTGGGTAACACGCTGGAAGATTACAATACCCTGGCTGTTGACAGTATCGTCAGCGAGAACAGGTATGACCTGCAATACAATATTTACACTAAGGCGGCATTACTCCATCTCCAGTGTAAAATCAAGGGATTTGATGCAGCGCGCGATTTTGGCGGGGTGGTGTACCTTTTTATACGTGGCATAAGGGCGGGCCTGACCAACGGAGTCTACCTGAAGGAAGGAGCACAGGTCCTCGGACAGCCTTTTTTTTCTGATGTGTACCCTTAAGATTTCGTGCGGCCCCATTAACAGCAATGCCGCTCAAAGGGAGTACATCAGCAAACCAGGAAGGTGCTGCAAAGCAGTGTCTTCTATATGCTCCAAATTTGCCAAAGGCGATTGGTGGACAGCATTGAAAGACCACCAGGCGATCATATGAGAAGGAATACTGATCAAGGCAAGGTCGCTTCCACCACAAGATAAGGGAAGCCCCGGCTTGAAGAAATAGTTTCGTTCAACAGCTTTTTTCGTTATCTTGTGATTTTTAAGCAATAAGATGTTTTACAGGGTAGCAGAAAATCTTTGGAGAGCAGTCACAGCCAACACTGTAAAATGCCTCCTTTGCCCGCATGAATGCCTGATACGTGAAGGAGAAACTGGAGTATGCCACACAAGAACCAACAGGGAAGGGATTTTGTATTCTGTAGCCTATGGCAATCCCTGCTCGGTAGCGGTGGATCCGGTTGAAAAGAAACCATTGTATCATTTTTTACCTGGCACGGAAATTCTTTCGCTTGCCACGGCCGGATGCAATTTCCACTGCATGAATTGCCAGAACTGGTCAATTTCGCAGATTTCCCCCTTGTCCTTCGAGAGTTATGACATGCTGCCCCGGCAGGTGGCAGAGATGGCCGTAAGTTGTCATGTCCCTTCCATAGCTTTTACATATACCGAGCCCACGGTCTTTTACGAATACATGTTTGACAGCGCTGTGCTGGCCAGGGAAAAAGGTCTGAAAACCGTTGCAGTATCCAACGGATATATCAACCCGGAACCGCTGGCCGCACTACTCCCGTACCTGGATGCCGCCAATATCGACCTCAAGTGCTTTGATGACAAAATCTACCATCACCTGGCCGGCGGGAAACTCCGGCCCGTTCTGGATACGTTGCTGGCATTATTGGGAGCCGGAGTCTGGATAGAAATAACACACCTGATCATTCCAGGGGTGACTGACGATCCGGTGCAGTTCGGGTCCATGTGCCGGTGGCTTGCAGAGAACGGCTTTGAAGCAGTGCCACTCCATATCAGTCGTTTTTTTCCCTGTTACAAGCTTAAGAATCTGGATCACACCCCCCTGGAATCGCTTACCCGTGCCAGGGACATTGCCCTTGGCTACGGTTTGAAGTTCGTCTATCCCGGAAACGTTCCCTCAGATACGGACAGCCATACCAGGTGTCCCGGCTGTGGCAGGGCGGTTGTAGAGCGGGATAATTACAGCCTTGAAGGACTTCAGGTTACAAAAGGATCCTGTAATTATTGCGGGGCCGCCATCCCGGGGGTCTGGTAAGCAATAATGATCCCGGTAAAAATGAAGATACGGGCTGTTTTCCAGCCATCCCAACCGAGGCCGGCTTTGTCACGGGAACAATGGCCAAGAAACTCTTCCCGGGTCCACCCGGTCTCTTTTGCCACCTGGGGCAGGAATACCCCGGAGCGGCCCCGTCCTTCTATCAGGATCCCGTGCTTGCCCGGTTCAATACGGTTTACATCATGGATTTCTTCCATGGGCGATAATACGGTAATATCGATTGTGATTTCTTCCAGGTCTTTTTTTGTCACCGGCGGAAAACGGTCGTCATAAAGGGCTGCGGCAACGGCCATTTCGCTTACCAGCAGGTATAGGGGGACATCTGACCGGATACGCCCGATGCATCCACGCAGCTGGTTGTTCTGGTGGAGTGTTACAAAAGCACCACAATGATGTTGCAGGGCCCCGGGATATTCCACCTGAGGCTTCAAAGGGGATTTTCTTCCTGTTATGACGGCCTGTTCGATAGATTCTCGTGCAAGGTCGAGCAACAATTTCTCTTCTGTTGCGGAGAATCTCAATTCGCTGTCACAGACGGCAATGCCCCAATAACCCACGACCTGTTCCCTTTCCCCGTACACAGGATCGTCTCCGGAGTTTTTATAGTCAATAGGAACGTAATTTAGCATTTTGTTCCCGTTGGTCATATAGAGCAGGGTCAATACAGAGGTCCAGCCGCACAAACAGGTGGCCAGCCCCGGAATGCCGCTGCTTTCATTGTGCTGAATTGTCCTGAGCAGGACATCGGGATCGTTGGTCAGGATGGCATCTTTTGTTCGGGCATCTGTTTCCACGGCCAGGTTGTATGGCGGGTAATGTGAAAAATCGGTACTGATCACAAAAAGGTTCTCTTCCCTGACGTAAGGAGAAAGAACTTCTGCGATTCTTTTGCACACGGCAGGCCTGGATGTCCCAATGATCATGGGAATGATAACAAAATTGTTCCCCAGAAGGTGTTGTAGAAAAGGCAATTGTACCTCAATGCTGTGTTCGGCCCGGTGAGCCTGGCTATCGGCCGTGAAAAGATCAGGATAATCCACTGCCAGTTGCTCGCAGAACGCTGTGTCAACCGTGACAATACCAAGAGGCGTGAGAAAGTCTCCGCTGGTATAAACGGCAGCACCCTGCAGTCGTACATGATGAGAAGATCCTATTATAAAGATCCTTTTGTATTTTTTTCGGACATCAATCTGGTTAAAAGCCGAGGCGGCCACGCCTCCGGAAAAAACGTATCCCGCATGCGGGCTGATGACCGCCCTGACGTTGTTACACTCCTTTTCTCTGGCCTGAGTGAACAACCGCACCAGTTCCTCCTTTAATTTTCCCGGAGTGGCAGCGTAAAACCTGCCTGCAACGGCCGGGGTCCTTGGTGTTGTTTTCATGGATCAAAGTTATGAAAAAGCATCAGGATAAAAAGAGTATCAGTACCAGCTGCACACTTAAGGGGATGAACAGGTTATCCCAGCCTTTTCCGGCAAACATTTCTGTTCCGGTGGCAACAACGCTTACTGCCAGGGCAAGCCAGAATGTTTTCAAATTGAAAACACCCATAAAGAGATACAGGGCGATGACAGATATCAGGAGGCTGCAGACCAGGAAAGACAGGGTCCCCAATACGGTTTTTTGAAGCGTGTGGCCAAAAAAGTGTATTTGCCTGTTTTTTCTTTTCAGGTTCATGCCCAGTATGCTGGCCATGGGATCGCAGATGCCAAGGATGAGAATGGGCAGGATATAAAAGAACTTTTCCCCGAGCAGCCATGAAACCAGGAATGTAACATAAATGGCGGCAGGAAGGATGAAGCTGCCCACAGATTTGCGTTCAATCTTATGGATTGAATTCAGGTTAGAGCCGTGCCGGCTGAAAAACAAAATTAAAAAAAAGAAAACGGCCAGCACCAGGACAGACCAGTGGCTGGTGAAGATGAACGGAAAGAGAATGGTGGACAGGGTAGAGGTAAAATGCGCGAACTTCCGGGTAATCTCTGTTGGCAACTCCAGGCGCCTGTAGGAAAGCTCGGTAAATACCAGGACCAGGACAATGGCCACCAGGATGATGACAGTTAATATTATCTGACTGATCATGATGTAAAGTTTATTAATGTTCCCATCAGGGCCATCCAGGCACCGGCGGCAATCATGCTGTCAAAACGGTCCAGAACGCCTCCGTGTCCGGGAATAAGGCGTGAATAATCCTTGACATTATAATGACGTTTATAACAAGAAGCGGCCATGTCTCCCAGAAATGCCCAGATAACCACTCCGGCTGTCAGCAGGATTACTGTGACCAGGCCAGATCCTATGAGATCTCTGATTATAACAGCTGTTAGCAGACACATCAGTGTACCTCCTGCCGCCCCTTCCAACGTTTTGTTGGGACTCGTTTTTCTGGCAATTTTCCGTTTTCCAAAAAGTTGCCCCGCAATCTGACTGAAGCTGTCGAAGACCGACAGGATGACAAATGTAAAAAGTACCCAGTCCTTTGCCATGTGGCTGAAATAGATGAATCCAAAAGACAGGATGGCATACACGACAAGGGACAGGGAAAAAAATCCCTTTTTCTGCCAGCCGGATCTTGAAAACAAGGTTAGCAGTTCATACAATCCCACAACCGTAATGCTCCCTGCAATAATCCTGAAAACAAGCGGATTGATGGCTATGCTCAGAAACACACCGTTGATGATGATGAAATAGGTAATGAACTTGATCCGTTCGTGGCGTGCTTCTTCCTTTGATTTCTTTCTGCTGATGTAATAAATGGCTATGCCTCCCAGCAGGAAATATGCAACAATGATTATGTATATGGTCCGGATCATGGCCAAACAATCATTAATATGCCAAAGACCACCATGCCAAGGGCATACCAGAAGCGGACCTGGCCTTCAGCCTTTTCTATCTTAATACCATCCAGGTAACGTGGTCCCAGCAATGCGCCTATAACGGAACCTGAACAAAGTAAAGCCACAATGGTCAGATCAATTTTCCCAACCAGAAAATGAGCGCCCAACGCCGAGAAGGTATTGAAAAAAACAACCAGCAGAGAAGTGCCCAGGACCAGCTTCAGGGGCATGCGGATACCCATCAATCCGGCCAGGATGGGGGCTGTACCGCTGGTCCCGAAAGTGGCGGTGATCACTCCGGAAAGGAATCCATACAGGGAACTTCTGGAATATTTTCCGGCTTTTGACAACACTTTGAGTTCTTCTCCATTGGCAAGAGCCTTCTTGTCCTTTCTCTGTCCCAGGTACATGACCAGGGCAATAAGGATAGAGTAGACGCCAAATGTGATACGCAGCAGGCGGGCCGTCATGAAGCTGGTAACACGCGCTCCCAGCAGGGCCCCGATGATTCCGGCCCCGGCAAATATTAAACCAATGCGCAGGTCCAGGTTCTTTTTTTTATAATGCCCGTAAGCCCCCACAAGGCAGATGGGCAAAGTAGCCGCCAGAGAGCTGGAAACAGCAACCTGCGGTGGTATCCCGAACAGAATGGTTAGCAGGGGAATAAAAATAAAACCGCCCCCTCCGCCTGTGAAAGAGCCCAGAAATCCTACGATTAACCCGATAAAAGGAAACCACAGGTAAACATATTCAAAGGCAGAATAAGAAATCATAATTTTCTTTTTTCTTTCAATATCCAGTACAAACCCTTCACATTGGAAAGCATTTTGGGGATAATCAGCTGAATGATCATATGTTCTATTGCTGCTAAAATAGCCCAGCAAATCATGAAGTAATAAAAAGCCGGAACAAATTCAAGGGTAAACAGACAAATGAAAAAGGCAGCCTGGATATAACCGCTGATCTTTGTGGAATATAAATGAAAACTGGGTGTTGTTTTGAATTTTACCAGGGACATGACCACCGAGCCCACAAGAAATGCCATGAAAACCACAAAACTGACCAGGTGAGGCTGGAAATCTTCCCACTTGAATACCAGCAGACCTGTAAAAGCCAGCACATAGGTCAGGTTGTCCCCAAAGGAATCAAGTTTGGCGCCCAGTTCTGTTTCCTGTTTGAATACCCGGGCAATCACACCATCCAGGAAATCCGTTACCAGGTTTATTATTAAAAAAACGGCAAAAAGACGTTCTTTATCTGCCACAACAAACCAAAGGATTACGGGAAAAGCCAGGATCCTGTAAAAGCTTAAAGCATTCGGAATCGTAAAGATTTGTTTCCTGTCCATGTCTTGTACCCAAAAGTAAGAAAAATTATTAACTTTATCAAGTCAGAAAAAAACCATAACACACATCACCATGAAAACTGTTCTTTATTTACTGTCAATCACACTGTTACTCATAGTTGTATCCTGTAATTGCCCTTCAGGCCAGGTGGCTCCTGCACCGGCAGAGGAGGACTCCCTGGTTGTCTTCCAGGATTACGGTCCTCAACCGTTTGTTTTAGACATTGAGGCCTATACCCTAAAAAATGATCTTTACAGGAGAGCCATCTGGACAGGGACCCATATGCAGATGACACTTATGAGCCTGGCCCCGGGTGAAGAGATCGGACTGGAAAACCACGCTGATACCGATCAGTTTCTCAGGGTAGAGTCGGGGAAAGGAATAGTAGTAATGGGGGATTCAGAAGATGCGCTGGATTTCCGGAAAGAAGTGAAAGCTCATTTTGCCATATTCATACCGGCCGGCAAATGGCATAATCTGACCAACACCGGGGAGGAACCAATGAAGATATATTCAATATACACCCCGGTACAACATCCTTTCGGAACCATACATGAAACGTATGAAGACGCAATGGAGGCTGACAGCCACCACGTCGATTAATACCGGTCGATCACTTTTTTATCACCTCCGAAGCACCGGAAGTTTCTATGGAAGTGATCACACAATTGCCTTTGTAAAGCACCTTGCTCGCTCCGGATGCCTTTACTTTCATAGCTCCTTCGCAGGTAATTTCCATACGGCTTGCCCCTGAAAGTTCGCAATCAAGGGTTATGGCTGTGAAATCAAATCCCTCGAAGCGGGAAGCACCGCTTAGCTTTACATTACAATTAATAACAGATCCAAAGAAATTCAAATGAGAGGCCCCGCTTGCCTCAAAGGATCCCTGGTTTAATAGCAGTTCGCAGTCCGAGTCAATGCGGGAAGCCCCCGAGGCATTGAAATCTGCCAGCAGCGGATTGTATGGAACGGTTACCTCGGTTGCTACGGAAGAGTAGCCGATGATGCCTTTGGAATACGTTATGACCAGCATGTTGTCTTCATTGACATAGGTTTTCAGGTAGGGCATGAACAACTCGTCTGCCCTGACATGAACGTCTGTTACCTGATCCGAGATAATGACCCGGATGGCTTTTTCAACAACAATTCCACGGTATAAAGGAGAAATCGTACGTGTTTCTTCCACCGCTTTTCCATTGCCAACAATCCCCGAACAGGCATTGAACAGGGTCACTCCGGCAATTACTGTAAAAAGAAACAATTTTTTCATATTCTCATGATGATATAATGAACACTAATGCTGCAATATATAAAAAAAAAACTTACGCGAACAAAACGGTAAAAATGGTGACAAAAACGGTCCAGAAACTGATGCCGTTAATAAAGAATATTTCGGTTATGCCGTTAAATCCCTGGCGGATGATGGAGATCACGGTAATGATCACGGTCAGGCCAATGATAACAAGACCGGTTATTCCTCCGAATGGCATATTTTCAATAATGGCCGACTGAAACAAGATGATCAGGGTAGGAAGACTCAAAAAAACCACAATGGCCAGCATATTGTGCGCTAAACGCTGCAGGGTGGAGCTTAGGCGTCTGATACTATAGGGCCTGATATTATGGGGTACGAAAGCCAGGAGGGTAAAGAAAGAAAAGCTATAGGTCAGGTATTGCATGTACGTTTCGTGTTCTCCCAGGTTGTAATACTTTGACAGGAGCCAGAAAAATATATAATGAAGGACTGCTGTGGCAAAAAGCAGCCGGGTATAACCGGTTACAATTTTTTTATCATAGAGTGTTTTGTTGCTTAAAAAACTCAATGTCTGCCGGTACAGGTCAAAATCTATCTGACGCACCACCCTCCTGACGGTAAAAGGGATCAGTCCCGCATAGATGAATCCGATGATCAGGATTCCCAGTTTAATCCAAATCATAAGAACAAGTAAAATAACTTTTTCAAATTTGCGAAAAACTTCCCGCTTTATCAATTTATTTACCTTTGCATAATGAAAACATGGCTGGTTATTCTATGTATGGTGACCATGCTATCCTGTGCCCAAAGGGCAGAAAACAGGGTATTTGAAGAGAAGGTCACCCGTGCCCTGGAGCGGCAGCTGGAACGTTACCCTAAAAGTACGGTCAGGGATGTATACAAAAGTTTTTTCCAGGACAAGTATGGTCCGGGACATTTATTGGCAGACACGGCGGCCGCCGGCCATTACCTGAGGCAGGAGCTGGCCTCCTATGATCCTGATACGCTCCCGTTTACAGGACCATACATTGATTCCACCGGCTGGGAGCAGCGTTTTGTAAGGGTTGACCTTCGGGCGATCACGGAGGGGAAAATTAGCTACCGGGATTTTTTTAATGCCTTTGTACGCAGCGCACAAGCCGCTCCCCCTGTTCCCACGGAGATATGGTCCCGGGAATGGTCCCGGATAGTGGAGATAATTGAAAAACGATATTTACCTCTGACCACTCATCCCTCGTACGGGGCAGACAGAGATTCCATAACTGCCATGTTGCTGCGTGGTGAATACGTAGGGCACCACAGCCGGGAATACGTTGCTGCTTACGCTCCGCATTACCGCCTGATAGCTGCAGAAGAGCTTCAGTCGGCGGATCTTTGAACCAGAGCGAAGGACAATAGTCCCTGGGCACAAAGCTCCCCGTCTACACGAGCCTCGGCCTGAACAAAAAACACCATTGATTTTTGTTTTGTAATGTGGCCTTTGACTTCAATGGTGTCACCGGGACGGACTTGTCTTTTAAAACGGACCTTGTCCAGTCCTGCATAAAAAGGAGTCCTTCCCACAAGATGTTCCTTTACCAGCAGACTGCAGCATTGTCCCATGATCTCGCACAGGATCACTCCGGGCACAACAGGATAACCCGGAAAATGCCCTTTCAGGAAAAACTCTTCTCCTGTAACGGTATAATGGGCGTGGGCTACGTTATTTTCGTCTACCGCCATTTGGTCCACAAGCAGCATTGGCTCCCTGTGAGGTAGAAACTTCATGATTTCTTCTCTGACCATAACATTAGGTTTTAATTTTCTGCAAAGCCACACAAGCGTTGTGTCCGCCAAATCCCAGGGAATTTGACAGGGCCAGTGTTATTTCAGCCTGGCGCGCTTTACTGGGAACATAATCCAGATCACATTGGGGATCAGGATTTTCCAATCCGATGGTTGGAGGAATAATGCCCTCTTTCAGGGCCAGGGCAGTAGCAATGATTTCGACCGCTCCGGCAGCCCCCAGCATATGACCGGTCATGGACTTTGTGGAGCTTATGAGGGTCTTGCGGGCCTGTGTGTCCCCCAGGGCAAGTTTGATCGCCATGGTTTCAATGGGATCGTTCAGGGGGGTGCTTGTCCCATGTGCATTGATGTAAAGCAAATCATCGGGAGTGTATCCCGAGGTGGACAAAGCCAGGTTCATTGCTCTGGCCGCGCTCGATCCGTCCGGGCGCGGCGCTGTATAATGGAATGCATCGCAGGTGTTGCCGTAACCGGTTATCTCGGCATAAATGGTTGCTCCGCGGCTGAGGGCTCTTTCGTAAGTTTCCAGGATCACGATCCCGGCTCCTTCTCCCATGACAAAGCCATCCCTATTCAGGTCAAAGGGGACGGAAGCCCTTGCCGGATCTGTGGAGCGCGATAAGGCCCGGCTGTTGTTGAATCCGCCAACGGCCAGGGGGGTAATGGCCGCCTCGGACCCTCCGGCAATGATCACATCGGCATAGCCGTGGGCTATAGCCAGCCAGGCTTCGCCAATGGCATGGGTAGAGGTGGCACAGGCTGTGACAACAGGCAGGCAGGGTCCTTGTGCATTATAGGCAATTGCTATGTTCCCGGCAGCTATATTGGCGATCATGTTTGGTATAAACAAAGGGGATACACGGTTTGGACCGCTTTCCCGTAATTTATTGCATTCATTGATGAAAGTGTGGATCCCGCCTATGCCGGAACCTACATACACGCCAATACGCTCCGGGGAAACATCCGGGACACTCTCTTTCATGGCCTGATGGGCTGCAGCCAAAGCATAAAGGGTAAAAAGGTCCGCCTTACGTGCTGTGGCAGGGTCTATTTCATAGTCAGCAGGATTAAAATCCTTGACTTCTGCAGCCACTTTCACAGAAAGATCGGTGGTGTCAAAAGACCGGATGGGGCCTATTCCACACACCCCGTTTATCAGGTTGTTCCAGAAAGCAGGGATATTGTTTCCCACAGGGGAAATGATGCCCATGCCTGTAATAACGGTTCTTCTCATAGGTGGTTTTTTGTTAAAGTTTTAACAGGGTAGTGGCCTGCTGCATCATCTCCTGGATAATTTCCTGTGCAGACTGGATCTTTTTTACCAGGCCTGCACTCTCGCCTGCCATGTAACAGCCGGTTTTCTCATCTCCTTCCTGTACTGCCCTGCGCAAAGCCCCTGCTCCAAAACTATCGGCTTCTTCCTGGGTGAAGTCGTGACTGTTTTCCATTTGAGCAAATTGGCGTGTAAAAGGAGTTTTCAGAGCCCTGACCGGATGCCCCAGTTTTTTCCCGGTCACGATGGTATCCGTATCGTTTGCCACTATGATCTTTTGCTTGTAAACGGGGTGGATCTGGCATTCGCTCGCGGCCAGGAAACGTGTTCCGCACTGTACACCTTCTGCCCCCAACATAAATGCGGCAGCCATGCCACGTCCGTCGGCAATCCCTCCGGCGGCAATCACAGGAATGGACAGGGCATCGCACACCTGCGGAACAAGGGCCATGGTGTTCAATTCACCCACATGGCCTCCGGCTTCGGCCCCTTCGGCAATTATGGCCGAGGCACCCATCTTTTCCAGCCGTTTGGCAAGGGCTACCGAGGCAACCACCGGGACCACCCTGACTCCTGCCTGGAGCCAGCCTTCAATATATTTTCCCGGGGTTCCGGCCCCTGTGGTAACAACGGGGATTTTTTCCTCCCTGACAACCCGGGCCACTTCATCTACATAAGGGCTTATGAGCAGGATGTTCACGCCAAAGGGTTTGCCGGTAAGTTCCCTGCATAGTTTTATCTGGGATTTGAGGTACGCAGCATCGGCGTTCATAGCCGATATGATTCCCAATCCCCCGGCATTGGATACGGCGGCAGCCAGCCTGGCTTCTGATACCCATGCCATGCCTCCCTGGAAAATGGGATAGGTGATGCCGGTGAGTTCGCATATTCTGCTTGGAATTGTTTTCATTTTTTCATTGATTCATAGTCCATGTAAAAAGGCAGGTGCCTGCAGTAAAACCGGCCCCAAAGCCACTCAATACCACGGTATCTCCGTATTTAAGCTTTCCGCTCTTGTTCAGCTCGTCCAGCAAAATTGGAATGGTAGCGGAAGAAGTGTTGCCCAAGCGCTCAATGTTGTGAGGAAATTTTTCAGCAGGCAGGTGCAATTGGTTGCGGACCGTATCGATTATACGCATATTGGCCTGGTGCAAAATGTAGTAATCTACCTGGTCTGCGGTAAGCCCTGTCTGGTTCAGAATGTGCTCAATTCCCTGGATAGAGGCGGTGACAGCGACTTTAAAAACTTCTTTACCATTCATGTACATGGGTACTCCGCGCTGCTGATATTTGACAAAGGGACAATCTTCAAGGGGCCTTTGGTAATAAAGGATCTCGGGACGGTGTGCGGCGGTAATCCAGGAGGCTTTGAATCCTTCTCCCTGGGTTACAACGGCGGCTGCGGCCCCATCCCCGAACAGAACGCAGGTGTTTCTGTCCTTCCAGCTGCACATGCGGGTGGGTTCTTCGGCACAGATCACCAGGATGTTTTTTGCTTTTCCGGTCATGATGTATGCCTGGGCCATGTCCAGTCCGTACAGGAAACCGCTGCAGGCAGCATTAAGGTCCACGCAGGGACAGACGGCCTGGATCCCCCCTGCGATCAGACAGCTTAACGAGGGGGTGACGTAATAGTTTACAACGTTGGAGCAAATAATATAATCGAGCTCAGATCCGCTGATTCCGGCTTCATCCAGCGCCTTTTGGGCCGCTTCAACAGCCAGGTCTTTCAGGTTTTCATCAGATATGATCCTGCGTTCGAAGATGCCCGTTCGGGTATGGATCCACTCGTCACTTGTATCCAGAAAAACGGATAACATTTCATTAGTCACAGCTAATGAGGGCAATGCGCTTCCTGTTCCAATGATTTTCATAATTCAATGTCCTTAATTTTGGTGACGAAGAGTTATTAGGTTCAAAAACCCTGCCAGAGCATCCGGGAAAAGTCCGGAAAGGGGGAAACAGCATAATCAAAAAGCTGAATTACAGCCTTTTAAAACGTTGTTCATGGCGTTTCAAAAGAGAAACACATCCGCTTTCTCACAAGTATTCAGTGTGGATTGGGGCCATACCGACGATTGCACTTCCCCAATATGGCATTTTTTTAAAAGCAGCATGCACAAGCGCGACTGACCAATACCGCCTCCCATTGTTTGTGGTAAAACGTTGCTTAAAAGCAACTTGTGAAATTTCAGGGGAACCCGGTCCAGGGCATGTGCCAGCTCAAGCTGAAGTCGCAGGGATTGGGGATTTACCCGTATCCCCATTGAGGAAAGTTCTACGGCAGTCTCGAGCACGGGATGGTAGATAATGATGTCCCCGTTCAGGCCAAATAAGCCAGGTCTGGTTTCAGTACTCCAGTCGTCGTAGTCGGGGGAACGTCCGTCGTGCACTGTCCCATCCCCAAGCGGACCGCCAATCCCCTGGATAAAAACGGCTCCGTATTCTCTGGCGATGGCGTTCTCCCTTTCTCTGGGGGACAGACCGGGATATTTGGTGCGGAGTTCTTCAGCATGGATGAAAAAAATGTCATGCGGAAGGGTGGGTTTTAAAACGGGATAATGTTCGCTCAGCAGGAACTGTGTGCGTTTGATGGCATAGTAGATGGATTTGACACACTTATGGAGCGTTTTTTCTGTACGTTCTTCCGGCAGGATCACCTTTTCCCAGTCCCACTGGTCAACGTATACTGAGTGGAGGTTGTCTGTGATTTCGTCGGGACGGATGGCATTCATGTCTGTGTAGATCCCCATACCGGGTTCAATATGATGGCGCCAGAGGGCATACCGTTTCCATTTGGCCAGCGATTGCACAATTTCCACATGCTTGCCCTTCAGTGTTTTGAGGGGGAATCTCACAGGCAATTCGGTCCCGCTCAAATTGTCGTTCAGACCGGTGCCGCTTTCTACCAGCAAAGGGGCTGTGATTCTTCTGAGTTTCAATTCTCCGGCCAATTCGGTCTGGAATGTTTCCTTGATAAATTTTATGGCTTGCTCTGTCTGCCATATATCCAGGCTGGATTTGTACGATGCGGGGATTCGGGTCCTGTCCATGGTTCAAAATATTACATTATGGTACGAAAGTACAACATCACTTCCATTTCACACAACCTGGATAAGAATATTTATATTTCTTACATTTGTGCAAAGTTTAGCGGCAATCCGCAGTTCTATGATTCTCAGGGCCACTTTTTTGGGTACGGGAACTTCTACAGGTGTTCCCCTTATAGGTTGTCAGTGCAGGGTTTGTAAATCCCCCGATACCAGGGACAAGAGGCTGCGATCTTCTGTTCTGGTAGAGATCTTATCCGGAGAAAAGGCCGAACTCAGCTTGCTGATAGATGCCGGTCCCGATTTCAGACAACAGATGCTTACGTATGGGATTGCCTCCCTTAATGGCATTTTGCTGACCCATGAGCACCGGGACCATATTTCAGGGCTGGACGATGTGCGGGCATTTAATTTTTTATCCAGTAAGCCCGTGCCTGTTTACGGAGAACAAAGGGTTTTGAATGCCCTGCAGAAAGAATTCGATTATGCATTTTTGGACGATAACTATTCGGGATTGCCACAAATGGCGCTTTTCCCTATCACTTGTGAACCCTTCATGATTCAGGGTGTCAGGGTAATTCCCGTGCGGGCGACACACGGGCGGTTGCCCATACTGGGCTTCAGGATAGGGCCATTAGGTTACCTGACCGATGCCAGCCGAATAGAAGACCGGGAGCTGGAGAAATTCTCCGGGGTGGAATTATTTGTGGTTAGTACGGTACAAAGGACTCCGCACAAAACGCATTTTTCGCTTTCACAAGCTATTGATGTAGTAACCAGGGTAAGCGCACCCAAGTCCTTACTGACACATTTATCGCACTGTTTGGAACCTCACCGGGAACTGGCGGGGACGCTTCCTCCCGGAATCTGCCCGGCATACGACGGGCTGGTCATTGAACTCCCTATCACAGATAACGGATGATGTAATACATCATGATGCCGCTGGCAATAAATTTGAGACCCACTCCCACTAAAAATCCCAGAAAGGATCCCAGGGCCGGTTTCAGGGATTTGGACAATCCTCCTTCTTTCCTGCCGTAAAGAACTTCTCCAAGCAAAGCCCCCAGAAAAGCCCCGATGATCATCCCTGCAGGAGGGAAAAAAACAATTCCCAGGAGCATCCCTGCCGTAGCAAAGCCTGTGGCAGCACGGCTGCCTCCGGTCAATCTGGTAAAAGTGCCCGGGACAACATAATCCAGAACAGTGACCACTATGGTTATGATCCCCCATAACAACAGGAAGGGCCATTGCATGGTGCTGTCGCTTATAAAAAAAAGAAGCAACAGGCCCAGGAAGCTTAAAGGAGGGCCGGGCAGGACCGGAAGCAGGCAGCCAAGGAGACCCAGTATACCCAGGAGAACAGCCAGGATCTGGATTACAGTATCCATTGTACAAAACGTTCTTTATCTTTACGCATTTCACCGGCCCGTAACCACCTGAAATCAGACCGTGCAGTACGGAACCATTTGTAATACTGGTAGAAAACCATGGGTGCCGGGATAAGCACTATGGTAGCTGCCAGGGCATATTCCCAGGCTACCAGACCGAATAAAACAAAAAAAGAAACCAACACAGTCAATGTCCATACCAGGAGTGTTGTCACGTACCGTACAGAATTATGGAAGGCCTGGTCCTCCATCCTGGAACATATCAGACGGGTTAATAACAGGGTAGGGCCAGAAATCACCGTACAAGCCAGAAAGTAGGGAAAGAGAAGAACAAGAAGAAACAACCGGGAAGCCAGAGACAGACCCGGGCGGGGATTGGCCACAGAAGCCATGCTGATACGTTTTCTTTTCCTCATAAAGGCAAACCGGCCGATCTCTTCCAGGATCAGTTCGCTTGTTTTGGGGTCCCGTTCCCTGCGTTCCCGGATCAGGCGCACAGTGTTCTGGTTCGTGGTCAGGCGGTCTTTGAGACTGTTGCTGTTCAGACCCAGTTGCATGATCCGGCGGGAACAGGACATGTTGCACAGTTCCAGGGTGGCATTGTAAAGTGAATCGTCAGGAATGTATAATATGAGCTCTTTAATGGCAGCTTCCAGCTTTTCCTTAAGCTCGTTCATGATGACCGGATCTTCGCTATCCGGGTGGGCTGCAACGTATTGTGTTACATTTATCGGATCCCCGATCTGGAGCAGCAGGGAAGAACGGTAACGGAAGAAGTTCCCGTACTCCAGGCCCATGGGGATTATGTACACCGGTTTTTCACCTGCGATCTCTTCATTGGCCAGCAGGGCAATGCGGAAAATCCCCTTGCCCAGCGGGAGGAGGCTGTGCATGGGCCGGTGCGTTCCTTCCGGAAGTATGACGAATGGCACATTGTTTTTCAGGACTTCAGCCGAGTTTTTGATTACCTGGTCATTATCCTTCAGGGTACTGCGTCCGTCCCGGATCCGGTTAATGGGCATAATGCGCAAGAAAAAGAAAATCCTGGCCAGCAAGGGTTTCTTGAAAATGTCGGCCCGGGCAACGAAGACTTTGGGACGGTGGTCCAGTTCCAGGACAGCCATCGCATCCATCAGGGCATTGGTGTGATTGGGGGCAAATATAAGAGCGCCGTCTGCAGGGAGCTTTTCTATTCCGTGGTATTCACGTTTGCCGTAAGACATCCTGTAAAACAGGCCAACGTAATACTTCAGTACAGTATAGTAAATGTTTCTTTCGTAGATCCTTTTTTTGCGTTTTTTGCCCATAACAAATCATCATGCAACTGCTTTCTTCACCCTGCGGGCATCTCTCCAGTTGAATAATACAGAAACTCCGAGGCCGGAAATGATATGCCACACCCCCCACCAGGCGGTGACAAACAACATGCCACCCAATTCCAGCTCAGGAGGAAAGATCTTGGGATTGAACAACAGTACAAGACCGAGTCCTGAGTTCTGGATTCCTGTTTCTATGGTTATCGTTCGCCTGTCTTTATAGGGTATACGGAAAGCAGATCCTACCCCATAGCCGATACCCAGCGCAAGCGCGTTGTGTATGAAAACAATGATTAAAATATAACCGATGTACCGGATAAAAAGATCGAAATTGTTGCTGAAAGATATAGCCACCAAGGCAATAAAGAACAACAAAGAAAAAATCTGCATGGGTTTTTTCAGCTTCTCGGTTGTTTTCGGGAAGAAATGCACGAACAACATGCCAAGGATAAGGGGTATTCCCAGCAGGATAAAGACAGTCTCGAAAGTTTGCCACAGGTCTATGTGCAATGTCTGCAGGGCAGTTCCGGCACTTCTGCTCAGGTACCGGGTATACAGCCCCCCCCAGAAAGCAAAATTAAAGGGCGTCATGAACGTGGCAGCGGACGTGGTGATGGCTGTGAGGGTTACAGACAATTCCACATTGGCCTTGGACAGGGAAGACATGAAATTGGATATGTTCCCCCCGGGGCAGGCTGCTACCAGTATCATGCCCATGGCAACCATGGGGGTGATGTGGTCATTCAGGATGACAATCAGCAGGAACGTTAAGGCCGGGAGCAGGATCAATTGGCAGGTGAGTCCCAGGATGGCCGATTTGGGCTTTTTGAAAACGTTTTTGAATTCAGCCGGCTTGATGCCAAGGGCTACCCCAAACATTACCAGCGCCAATACAAAGTTGATTACCCTCATCCCATTGGCAGAGAAATTAAGCCGGATGGGGTCCAGATTTAACAATTGTTCATACATGCATACAAATATATAAAAAAATGTATGCTGTAAAACAAGGCTGGTTTATTTTTTTACCTCAAAGAGTATAGGTTCTCCTGAAACACTGTCTCCGGCCACCCACAGTTCAAACTGTCCGGGTTCCACTACTCGTTTCATCTGCAGGTTCCAGAATGCCAATTCACTGATTGGAAGTTTCCAGCTTACGGTCCGGGTTTCTCCGGAAGCCAGCGCAATCCTGTCAAACATCTTCAGTTCTTTGACCGGACGCGTAACAGAACCGGTTTTGTCGCACACATAGAGCTGGGCCACTTCTGTGGCGGCGGTCTTTCCTGTATTTGTCAGGTCAAAGGACAGTGTCAGTGTATCTTTCTGGTTGTATGACACCTGGTCAATCCTGATGTTGGTATAGGCAAATGTGGTGTAGGACAGTCCGAATCCGAACGGGAAAAGGGGAGCAGCACCGGCATCCAGGTAAAAGCTGGTATTGCCCAGCGAAGTCTGTCCGGCTTTCAGGGGGATCTGATCCAGCATGGTTTCGTTACCCAGGAACGGTCGCCCGGTACTGTTATGGTTGTAGTAAAGGGGAATCTGGCCTGATGTTTTGGGAAAGGTCATGGGCAACCTGCCACTGGGTACTTCTTTCCCGAAAATCAAGTCTGCCAGGGCTGTTCCGCCCATGGTCCCCGGGTGGAATGAATACAACAGGGCATTGCTCAGGGACACTTCCTTTTCTATGGTCAGGGGTCTTCCGGCCATAACTACCGTAATGACTGGTTTCCCGGTGGATTTCAATGCCTCTATCAGGTCGCTCTGTGCCCCCCGGAGGTCCAGACTGGCCAGGCAGTGGGCTTCCCCGGAAAGGATGGATTCTTCTCCCACAAATACGATCACAACATCTGCAGCCCGAGCAGCTTCAACGGCTTTCCTTATTCCCGTCCGGCCCTTATCCCTGGAATAATTCAATCCGGACTCATAAAGAACGCGCATCAAGTGCCCGTAATTATCCCTGATGGCTTTCAGGGGAGTGACGGTCGCCTGTTCCTGGGCATCAAAAACCCAGGTTCCCAGCTGATCGTAAGGCGCGTCGGCCATGGGACCTGTAACAAGAACAGATCTGATCTTTTCTGCGTTCAGGGGGAGGGTCCCGTCGTTGCTTAGCAGAACGGCACTCTGGACAGCACTTTGCCTGGACAATTCCATATGAGCAGGGTTATAGAACATTTCTTTGTGCAAGTCTTCCTGCACATAAGGATTTTCAAACAATCCCAGCTGAAATTTAATGCGCAGAATATTTTTTACAGCCTCATCAATAAGTTTTTCAGAAACCGCACCCTCTTCAACCTGCTTCCCGAGTTGTGTGATATAGGCAAAGGACATCATATCCATATCTACACCCGCCTCCAACGCAAGCTTGGCTGCATGTGCCTGATCCGAAGCAAATCCGTGGGGTATCATTTCATTGACAGATGCCCAGTCGCTTACCACAAAACCCTTAAAATTCCATTCATCACGCAGCATGTCACGCACCAGGAAACGATTCCCGGTCATAGGGACCCCGTCGTTGTCATTGAAAGAGGTCATAAGGGTCATGCTACCCGCCTGAATCCCTGCCAAAAAAGGGGGAAGATACACATTTCGCAATACCCGTTCAGGAAGGTTAGTGCTGTTATAATCCCTCCCTCCTTCAGCCGCTCCATAGCCCACAAAGTGTTTGATACACGCTGCCAGGCTTGCAGGATCACCGGGATCGGCTCCCTGATACCCCCTTATCATGGCCACTCCCATGACCGAGGTAAGGTACGTGTCTTCTCCGAATCCTTCGGCAATCCTTCCCCAGCGGGGATCCCTGGAAATGTCGAGCATGGGGGAAAAAGTCCAGCGCACTCCTGCCGAAGTGGCTTCCATGGCAGCTGCACGGGCGCCTTGTTCCACCAATTCGGGATTGAATGTGGCCGCCAACCCCAGGGGAATCGGGAATATGGTCCTGAATCCATGGATCACATCCCTGCCTACGATCAGGGGTATGCCCAGGCGGGATTCCTCTACGGCAATTTTCTGGAAGGCATTCACCCTTGCAGGATCCACTTCGTTTATAACGGATCCTATATGTCCTTTGCGCAAGGCTTCAGAAAACTGTTCGTCTTCCGGTACGTTGGAAGAAGATACCAGGGTCATCTGTCCCATTTTTTCTTCCAGGGTCATTTTGGATAACAGGCTGTCGATCTTTTTTTCCATCTCCCTGTCCGTGTTCATAGCAGAGGGGACACAGGACCAGGCCAAAAAGACACAGAGAAACAACAGGAATAATTTTTTTAGCGGCATCATTGGATTTGGATTATTTTTTCTGAAAAACTCTTACATAATCAATTTCGTAAGTTGCCGGCAGGGCTTTGGGATCAACTCCCTCTGCACCGCCCCAGTTTCCACCCCAGGCCAGGTTCAGTTTCAAATAAAATGGCTTATAGAAAGGCCAGCTATCATAGATCCCTTTCTGGTCATTGGTGAAAGTAAAATATCGGATACCGTCTACATACCCGTAAATGGCATTTTCTGTCCATTCCATCGCGTAGGTGTGAAATTCACTCTGGGCCGTCGCGATGAACTTTTCGGCAGTTTTCTGGGTGCCTGAAGCGTGGTTGTAGCTTTTGCAGTGAATGGCGCTGCTTATCCAGTTGGGGCGGTAACCTACGTGTTCCATAATATCTATTTCGCCGTCTTCAGGCCATGCCGTGAAATTCTTGGGCATCATCCAGAAGGCAGGCCAGGTGCCTTTTCCCACCGGGAGCTTCAGGCGAGCCTCAAAATAGCCGTATGTCCAGCTTCGCTGGGTATTCATGCGGATCGACAGCACTTCATTACCTGATTGTTTGGCGATGATTTTCAGGGTCCCGCCGGATACCAGCGCACATGTGTCTTTACCTTCAATACCCGGAATGTACCGCTGGAGTTCGTTGTTACCCCAGCCACCTGCACCTGTTTCAAACCACCATTCCGAATTGTCAAGCCTGTCAAATTCATCCCGCCATACCAGTTTATACCCTGCAGGCACCTCAATCCCGGGGTCCACAACCGTTGTTGTGTCTGCAGGATTGAGGCGTTGCATCAGGGTTAGCTCTTTTTTATAGTCGCCTGAACGAAAAGATAAAATACACGTTCTGTCCTTACCGCTTCTGTTATCCGTTACATTGACCGTCAGGTTAGTTTGTCCTTCCAGGCCTCCTGTCGGAGATGTAGTACACCACTCCTGGTCAGAGGCTACACCCCATTCCCTGTCAGCTGTGACAGTGATGGTCTTTGTCCCGGCTGAAAATCCGAATTCCAGATTTTCAGCAGAAAGGGTTATTACCGGGTCTCCATTTGGTTCCGGCCCGCTGCCGCCGTTGCAGCCACAAGTGGCAAGTGTAATGGAAGCAATTATAAAAAAGAGCTTTTTCATGGTTGTCTTTATTTTACGTATCTCTGGAAACGGTAATGCCAGGCAATGCCTCCGTTGTCTGTGACCAGCTCAAGGATGTACGGAGTCATCTTTGTGATCTTGTAGACAGGATTTGCCAGCGTTTGTGCATTAGGTATGTAACTGACAAAAGTATTTGCCGGCCACGTGATCACCCCGTCTTCCAGAACATATGTAGATGACTGTACTTCTACGGGAGCGGCATAGTCCGCATTTGTCTCACCAGACCATAATTCCGGATGAAAACCGCATTCCCAGTTGCAATAGATGGTGCCGCCGGGACCCGGATCGAATTGATACGAGCCGTCTGACTTGAAAGTAAGGATGTCGTCATACAACCCCTGCCCCTGTTTGTCGTAGGGAGCAGCACTCCACCAGTCCAAACCATTGCCCCCGCTAGGACCGCAGCCGAAGTGACCCTGGACGGAGGGTTCCCATGTCCAGGACCCAACCAGTCCTGTTGCATAATTGGAAGCGCTGGTCTCGTCCCCTTCAAATGACACGGGAACAAAAAGGTAGTGCCATGTGATGCCCGGACCGTCGAGTGCCAGCTCCAGCAGGTCGGTTGTCAGGTTGAGCACGCGGAAACGCGGCGTGGCATAACCTTGCGGATTGGGAACATATCCCACCACCGTTTCGGCCGGGAACTCCAGGTACATCACACCACCTTCTGTATACAGGTTCCAGGTGGTGGACTTCGTTTCATAAGGAATGGCATAATCATTCCCGTCGCCGGGATTCAGGTCGGGACGCAGTCCGCTGTCCTTGTTGACATAAATGGTGCCTCCTGCACCCGGATCCATGGTGTATGTCTTATCCATGGCAAAGGTGAGAATATCATCGTACATCCCTACACCCATCTTGTCCAGGGGGGCGGCACTCCACCAGTTGAGCCCGTCGGTTCCAGGTTCTCCGCATCCCAGGTGACCCTGGCCCATGAAGTTCCATTTCCAGGCTTTGGAGGTGCCTCCTGTAAGTTTTTCTTCGTCTGTCAGTGAAGCTCCGGGGTCGAGAGGCACATATAGGAAATGCCAGGCAATTCCACCGTTGTCAATGACCAGTTCCAGGACCGAGGCTGTCAGTGTGATGACCCTGTAGGTGGGATTGGTGAGCGCTTCCGGATTGGGGATGTAACCGACAATGGAGCCGGCAGGGAATTTGAGGAACGTATTGTCTCCTTCCATTTCAAAACTGTATGTTCCTTCTACTACAGGGGCCGGTGCCACATAATCTTCCTCTGCCGTCTTGTAAGAAGTTTCATATCCGGATCCGGCATTGACATAGATCATGCCGTCAACAGGATCAAAGGTAAACGTTCCGTTTGAGCGGAAAGTGAGTTGGTTATCGTACATGCTGAAGCCTTCTTTATCAAAGGGATTGGCACTCCACCATTCCAGACCGTTGGTGCCGGTGGGGCCACAGCCCAGGTGTCCCTTGGTGGCCTTGTCCATGACCCACGTCTTTTCTGATCCGCCCGAAATATAACGGATATCTTCAGCCGGATCGTATGGGGGAACATAATCGTGCTCCACAACAAATTCAACCATCTTGGACCCGTCAGACATCCCGTGTGAATTCAATGCCTTGACTTCTACGGCATAGGTTCCGGCTTTCTTGTATATCCTGGTTACAATGCTTTTGGTAACATAGTCTTTTCCGTCAAAAATAAAGACCGGAATAGTTCCTGCAGGAGCCGTGTATTCAAAAACAACTGTTGTAAGGAAATTTTCGTCGTAAGACGAAGTTACATTTACCTGAATATCTGCAGCTTTTGGAACAAGGGATTTGTCCGGTTGCAGGTATTCGGGCTGTGTACAGGCGAACAACAGCGGAAACAACAGGATCCAGGAAAATTTATATACTGTTTTTTTCATTTCTGTAATCTTTTATGTTGTCTGTCTCTAGTAAGGATTTTGAGTCAGTGTTCCTGCACTCTTGTCAATTTCTGACTGGGGAATGGGCCAGTATTTTTTCTGGGGAGTCCAGCTTTCGGTACGGTACTGGTGCTTGTCTGCAGTAAGGACAGATTGAGCCTTACCACTCCGTACAAGGTCCCAGTAGCGCTTGCCTTCACCCATGAATTCCAGGTGACGTTCCTCAAGAATATTATCCAGGGTGGCCGAAACTGTGGGCACCTGTGCTCTTGTACGTATCTCGTTCAGGTAAGTCTGGGCATCGCCGCTTCCGGCACCCCGGACTATCAGTTCGGCTGCGTTGAGCAACGTTTCGGCATAGCGGTACACACGCTGGTTGTTGCCGTAGTTCAGGTTGGGATCTGCAGTATAGCCATGGTTCCCGTTCTTTCTTCCAATGTATTTCAACAGGAAATACCCGGTGTCCTGCCAGCGGGCCGTATAACTGGCCCCTGTTTCGGAGGCATGTTTGGAAAAATCCAGGATGCCACCATCCCGGCGGATATCTCCTTCGTCATACATGGTATAAGCCGATTCGGCCACGGGACTGAATCCCCAGCCGTCGCAGAAATCATTTCCCACGTATCCTGGGATACCTATGAGAACGGGATACACAGAGCCTCCGGTGGCAATGGGACTTCCCCAGTCACGCACACCGCCTTCAGAGATGTAATTGATCTCCCATACAGACTCCGGTCCCCATTCGCCGTTCTCTTCCCAAATGCCTTTAAAGTCACCCACCAGGGAGTACTGTTTTGAATCTATGATCTCTTTCATGTATTGAAGGGCTTTTCCAAAACGGGATTCATCATTCTGGTACAAAACCATCTCTGTAAAGAGCATGTAGGCCATGGCGCGCGTAATGCGCCCTTCTTCCCCAACCCTTGCTTTCATAGGTAGCACATTAGCTGCGAGGGCTTCTTCCAGGGTCGTTATCATGCTTTGGTATACCTGGTCTGCCTGCATCTGCTCACAAATGTAAGGGAATGACAAGTTCTCGTCGTAGTAGGGAATATTCCCCCAGAATTTCCACAAAATATTGTAGTAGTAAGACTTCAGCACTTTGGCTTCGGCCACGTACAACGCTTTGAGAGCTTCGTCCATTTCAATTTCCGGCGCTTTGGCTATCACTATATTGGAACGGTTAATACCCGAATACGCCGTGGTCCAGATCATATTGGGGACGTCGGTAGGCGTGGCGGTATAGTAATGTGCCTTTACCAGGATGGGCTGGTCGCCCTCGTTGGATCCGCCACAGTATATGTCATCTGCCATGATGTCAGAAACCATGTTCAGGGAGTTGTACTGGTAGAAGTAATCGAACCACTGCAGGGGATCGTATGCAGCAACCAGTCCGGAATAAAGCCGGTCGGCCGATTTGTAGTAGTCGCTTTCCAGGATGGAACCCTTGGATTCCACAACCAGGAAACTGTCTGAACAGGAATAAAGACCCAGGGCGAAGACCGTACTTAATATCAAGATTATCTTTTTCATAATAGTAGCTTTTTCAGGATTAGAAAGTAAGATTTATACCCAGTGTGTAGACTTTTGATTGCGGATAAACCCCGCGGTCGATACCCAGTGAGGTACCTCCCGAAGCGATTTCCGGGTCAAATCCCGTGTATTTGGTAAAGGTGAGGATGTTCTCACCTGACACATAGATACGCAGGTTAGAGATGAAAATCTTGCGCGTCAGATGAGAAGGCAGGGTATAACCCAGCTGGATGTTCTTAAGGCGCAGGTAGGAGCCGTCTTCAACCCACAGATCCGAAGCGCGCCAGTTCTCATTGGCACTTTCAAAGGAGAAACGCGGGATCCTGTCCGATGAGCTTTCTCCTGTCCAGCGGTTCATCATGTAGGAAGGCAGGTTGATGTAATAAAGGTCAGTACGCCGCGTTACGTTGTATACGTCCACGCCGTAGACACCCTGGAAGAACGCATTGAAATCAAATCCCTTCCAGTTAAATCCCAGGTTGAAACCGAATGTCCAGTCGGGCATTCCTTTTCCAATCATGGTCCTGTCATCGTCGTTGATGACCCCGTTGTTGTCAATGTCCACAAAACGTACGTCACCGGGCTGGGCATTGGGCTGGATCCCGGCTTCCACTTCTGCCCAGTTCTGGAACAGGCCGTTTGTTTTCCACCCGTAAAAGAAGGGGAATGGATAGCCGTTCTGTGCGCGGGTAAGTGTCCCGATCTTGTGGGAGTCGTAATTCTGCCATCCGTTTTCATTCCCCAGTTCCACCAGCAGGTTGTCCAGGTAGGTGGCGTTTGCTCCGATATTGAAATGAGCATCACCCAGGCTGAAGCGGTATCTGAGATCAAATTCCCAGCCGCTGTTGTCCATGATCCCTACGTTCCCTGTGGGGGCACTATCGCCCGAATAGGCGGGAACCGGTATGTCCATCAACATTCCGGTGGTTCTTTTCTGATACCAGTCCACAGAAAAAGTGAGTGCGCTGTTGAAAAAAGCCAGGTCCAGACCGATGTCTGTCTGGGTGGATTCTTCCCAGCGTATGTCGGCATTGGCAAAACCGTTGGGTTTAGCTCCTGTATTGACCACACCCGGATTACCGAACGGGTAGTTGTTACCCGAGGCCATGGTGGTGGTATATTTGAATTGTCCTATGGATTCATTCCCGTTTTTCCCCCAGGAAGCCCTAAACTTCCCGCTTGTAAACCATTGGGGCCTGTTTGCCAGGAAGTTTTCATTGGTGAAATTCCATCCTAAAGAAGCCGAAGGGAAAATGGCATACAAGTTATTGGGGCCGAAATTGGATGACCCGTCACGGCGTACCGTTGCCTGGAACATATACCTTTCTGCAAAGTTGTAACTGATACGGGCAAAGAGGGAAGACAGGCGGTGCGGGGTATAGACGTACCCGCTGGCTGTCTGGTATTCCTGTGTTCCTGTGGCAAATCCCATGTTGGCCTTGTAGGGATCTTCTTCCTGTAAGTAGCGGTTGCCACCCGAAAGATTCTGCCCCATATTGCCCTGGGCAGACTGTCCTACAAGAGCCTGAATGAAGTGGGACCCGAATTGTTTTTCATAAGAGAGCACATTCTCCACCTGCCATACCAGTGAACGGTTCATGGAAGACCACACTTCCGAGTATTCGCGGAAATTCTTCGTGGACAGGAAGTAGGCCGGGCTCCAGCCGTCATTTCCCCAGAAAGACAGGTCTGTCCCCAGGGAACTTCTGAATTTCAGGTTGTCCCATATGGACAGCTCGCCCCAGAAGTTGGAAACGAACTTGTCCGAGTTGCCTTTTGTTCCCGGCAGGCTCAGCGAAGCCAGCGGGTTGACCATCTCGTTGTAGATACTCCCTTCCACAATGCTGAAGGGTTTCCCGTTCCTGGGGTCCTTCACGGCAGTGGGGTGTTCGGCCAGCAGTGCATCGGGATCATCGGCATAAACCTTCAGGGTAGGGGCCATGCCCAATGCCGAGCCTAATGGTCCTCCGAATTCCGAGTTGGTGGTGATTCCAAAGGAGGTGTTCCTGGAATAGGCAGCGTTGACGCCTATGGTAAACTTGTGCAGGAAGTTTCTTTTGGAAGACTGATCCATCAGGTTGTAGGTGGTGTTGGTTCTTATCGTAAGGCGTTCGTAGTTGGAACGATTGAAATTGCCTCCCACAATCCCGTCCTGTGAATAATACCCGGCGGAAATGTAATAATTCACCTTGTCAGAGGCTCCGCTGATGGTCAACTGGTGGTTGACCTGGGGAGCATTGTAGTTGAAGATCTCTTTCTGCCAGTCGGTGCCTTCTCCCAAAGCATAAGGATCGCTGTAAACAGGAGCTTTGCCCTGGGCCAGGTACCCCTCATTCATGAGGAGGGCATATTCTGTGGCATTGAGCACATCGTACTCTTTCCATGGGTTCTGGAAACCATAGGAAAAATCATACGTTACCCGGGTGGCTCCTTTTTGTCCCGATTTGGTGGTCACCAGGATAACGCCGTTGGCAGCCCGTGCCCCGTATACGGCTCCTGAAGCCGCATCTTTAAGCACTTCAATAGACTGGATATCGGAGGGATTCAGGTAATCAATGCCTCCTCCGATGGGCATCCCGTCAACAATATATAAAGGTTCAGAGTTGTTGATGGTACCCACACCGCGCACGCGCACACGTGCCGATGCCCCCGGCTGTCCCGAGGAAGAGGTTACTGTCACACCGGAAGTCAAACCTTTAAGGGCGTTGTCTATCCTGACCGGCGCCACATTTTTCAAATCATCGGAAGACACTTTGGCAATGGCTGCGGTAACAACACTCTTTTTCTGAGTGCCATAACCTACCACAACCACTTCTTCCAGCAGTGCGGAATCTTCTTCCAGGATAACGTTGATGACTGCCGCGCCCGTAACGGGAATGATTTGTGTTCTATAGCCTATGTATGAAAAGAGAAGGTTACTTCCGACCTTCACATCCAGTGAATAAAAGCCGTCCAGATCTGTAGATGCGGCATTAGAAGTATTCTCTTCCATCACATAAACACCGGGCAACGTGGTTCCGTCACTCCCGGTTACCGTGCCGCTTACTTTCACCGTTTGTGCGAAAGCAGAACAGCTTAGTCCTAAAAACAAAAGGGTCAATAGCTTTTTCATGTTTTGTTTTAGTTAAGTTTAGTTTAGTTGGAGATTTTATCAAAAATAAAAAATATAGAATCCTCAATTTTCCATAGTGGCGATTTAGTGGATTGCGGGATTTCATAACAAAGACAAGCCGCTGTATATCAGCGGCCTGTTTCTTGTTCTCCCCGGGAAAAAGTGGACTTAGAGGGATGAAACACGGTCTTCAAAATCGTCCCGTGCGCCCAGTGCTGCGTTCTTGATCTTGGCCCTGTAATTATAAATGGTGTTGACAGAATACCTGAGCAGCGAGGCTATGCTTCCCGAATCCTTTATACCCAGTCTGATCAGGGCAAAGATTCTCAATTCCGTATTCAGAAGTTCTCCTTTTTTCAGGACGATCTGTTCTTCCTGAACAAGCATGGCGTTGAAATCCTGCACAAAAGACGGATAAAGTTCCAGGAATGCCGTGTCAAATGTCCTGTAGAAATTGGCCACCTCTTCTTCTGCCCATTCGGTATTGTTCAATTCCTCGCTCAGTTCCTGGGTTTTCCCGTAGCGTATAGAGCGTTTGACATATGCCCGGAACTCCTTCATCTTATCCAGGTTATCGGAAAGAATGGCAAGGAACAGCCCAATGTACCCCTCCTTAACACGATTTGATTCGGCTATCTGGTGGTTGAGTTTCTGCAATTGGGCGTTGACGCGGTTCAGTTCTTTGTTTTGGGCTACGATTCTTTTATTGATCTCCCTCAGGGAACTGTGTGCACGGATGGTCCGCCGGGTTTGTTTGACCAGGTAGGCCGAGGCAAAGACAAGAACAAGCACCAGGGCACTTATGGAAATAAGAAATACCCTTACCCGCCTGTTTTGTATTACTTGTTTTTCCTGGTAGGCCTTTTCAATCTGGGGAAGCACCCCCGCCACCTGCCAAGGACGAAGCTTGGCATTGTAGAACAGGGCATCGGCAAGGGAGATGTCAATGTACCGGAAAGCACGGTTAATATTCCCGCCAGTCTCAAAGAGAACGGTCGCAAGCCGGGTCAGGGATGCATGGTCTTTGACTGCAGACTGGATATCGGCCATGGCAGAACGGGCCAGCCATTCCATCTGGAGTTCTTCTTCCCCCCGGTTCTGGAATACGGTGGAACGGTGGTATGCGTATATGGCATAAGAATGTGTAGATTCCTTGTGCCTGGATACCAGCACTGCAGAAAGACTGTCTGCCCTGGACAGATCCCCTGTCTCATAGGCATCCTGGAACAGGTAATACAAGTATTCATCGGATTGCGGATCCGTCTGTTCCATGATTTTTGAGCGATAATAAGCCCGCCTGCCGGTATATACCCGCTTGATTGCAGGATCTGTGGAATATTCTGCAAGTTCTGCCGCCAACCGTTGCAAGGCAACATAATATTCTGGGAGAAGGGCAGGATCCAGATCAAGGGAGTCTATCTCGTTGTAAAGTATATCGCTGGATTCGAGAAAATTCCCGGAGGTGGCGAATATCAGTCCACGGCGGATCCGTATCTGGTCTTGATACGGCTTGCTGTTGAGCAGGGAGGCCAGTTGAGCAGAAGCCTCGATATAATGCATGGTGGAATCAAAGTTATAGGCTTTATACTCGTCAATCAGTTGCTGATAAAAGCCATAACTTTGTTCCGGTGACAGGTCCTGCTGCTGTACAACGCTCTTAAGTGCATTTATACGTTGCAGGCGGTTCTGTTCATAGGTTGTCCTGAGCTCAAGCTGTTTGTCCAGATTGTCCAGTAAACGGGTCAATTGCCGCCTGTTCTCCCCCTGCAGCATAAGAAGGGAAGCGAACAGAAAAATGGCAGTTAACCCATTGCGTTTCATAACATGAACCTTTTAGAACATATAGCCCAGCATGATGTACAGGCCTGTGTTACCATCCTGGCGGTTGAACGCCTTGGCAAAGTCTACCGATAAAATAAAATTTTCGTTCATGGCAATTTTCAGCCCGGCACCGGCACTCATGTGTAGCCCGTCTTTAGCAGAGAAGAAATCATCGTATTCCACACTCGAAGCAGCCGTCAGGGCACGCAATTCGGCCTCGGAACGATTCCATTCCACCTGATCTGTGATGTACCCGATATCAAACAGGGGGTTGATGCCAATGTAAAAGGCCTGGCGTGCGATCTTGAATGAAACCAGCTTGACCCGAAACTCTACGTTGGCATAGGCATAACCGTCGCCGGTCACACGGTTGCGCACGATCCCGCGCAGGCTGTTGGCCCCGCCCAGCATTTCATAATTGGCCCGTTTGGTGAACAGGGTGGCCATGTAATTTTTCATGTAAAACGGGGTGTTCCCCCAGAGGGATCCCTGGTAGCCCAGGCGGTAGGCAAAGATGATCCTGTCTCCCCACACGGGCACATAGTGACGGAAAGAGGCATTCAGGGTCAGGTGGTTGTATTCCTTCTGCTCACCGAAGGCTCCAAAATATGTGAGAAAGGCATCGGCCCAGATTCCACGGCTGGGGTTGTTGGGGCGGTTGCGGGAATCAAAGGTCAGACCGGCCCGGAGAAACGGATGGGTTCCGCCATGCAGTTCATTGGCTTTGATCAGGCCCCATTGGTTATAGTAATTGTACAGGGTGGGCTGAACATCTGTTGTAGGCAATTTTTTATCTTCGGCCTTGTTCCGGTTGATGAAATCAATGTTTACCTCATCGGTCCTGTAGTTGAAAACACCCAGGCCCGCATTCCACGAAAGATTGCCGGCTATGGTTCCCTGGAAATCGGCGGTGGCCCGGAAAAAATCTTTTTTCAGCTTGTAAAAGGCGCGGGACAGATAACCGGTCTCCCCGGTTTTTCCCCACGCGGGATTATAAACGGAGCGGTATCCGTTGAAACCAAGAAAATCAGCCATTGCCTCGGGAACATAACTCAAATCAAGAGTGACGCGCACCCCTGGTATCAGGTATTTGGAATCATAAAAAAAGCGGAACAGTCCTGAGCGTTTGGTTGTGTAGTTGATTTCTACGTACATCAGGTGTTTGTACTGAGGGAACATGGAACCATCCCCGTAATTATACACTTCTGCCAGGGCTCCGTACTGGAATCCCAGGTCGGTGTTGTATCCGATGCTGGGAAGGGCTCCGAATGTCCAGCCTTTCTTGATTACAGCCGTGCTGTCGTTGTTGGCTGCTCCAGCCTGTACTGTGATTGCACAAAAGAGCAGCAATATCAGAAAACGATTCGTTTTTTTCATGTATGAGTTTATTATATTATCCAATCCATTTAAAAAGCCCGGCCATGATGGTCCCCAGGTAGGTTCCGCAGGCATAGCCTATCAGGCCAATGATGATCCCGTTGACCAGTACCCTGCGGTTATTCATGGCCGAAGCCACAGGGGGTACAAAGGGAGGTGAGAACAATAGTGCAATGTGGGATACGGTGAAAAGGTCCCCTTCCACCCGGAAGATCCGTGCCAGGATCAAGTGCAGGAACACGGAAACTACCAGGATAAAGCTCACCAGGGCAAGCACACTCAGGCTTTCCCGCATAAAGAGTGTCCGGAGGTCAAATTGAGAGGCAATCACAATGCTGAAAACCAGGATAAAGTACATCCCTAACTCAAAGGTTTTGGGTATTTCCCGGATCTTCTTCCAGAAAGAAGCTGCCAGAGCCAGCGTGGTGATGGTCAGGATTACGATCAGGTCGTTCAGCCTGCCTACTGCAAGCATGGATATCCCCGCGCCAATGCCCAGGCATGCAATTGAAAGCGACAGGGCGACAAGGAGTTTTGCGGCCACCTTGTTTTTGAACATGCCGGAATAATCTTCGAAGTTTTCTTTAACCAGGGATGGCGTCTCGTTCTCCGGGGTGCCGGAAGCCACTTGTGTTGACTTTCCGTAAGGCAGGATTTTCCGGAAAATCTTGTAACCGACCGATATGACAAACATCAAAAGAAAGAAGGAAAGCGCCGTGTCAAAAGTCTGCACCAGGATGTATGTTTCTTCTTGTACTCCAAGGATTCGCTGGAGCGAAGCAAAATTCATGGTGCCTCCCGTATACATGCCCACAAGCATGGAGCATACATTTCCCACCTCCGGGATATTTGTGTTCCTGAACAGGAAGTAGGCTATGACTATGGTGGCGAAAATGGCTATGATCCCAGCAATTAGCGTGGCAAAGGTTTTTTTCATGGTCTTGAACCACAATTTGAAATGGGAAGAGAACAACATCAAGGGAATGGCAATGGGTACAGTAAGGTTCATGAACCATTCCTGGATGTTTTCCAGTTGCAGGATCTCTTCTGCCGGACCTCCCTTCATCATTCCCGAAAGGGACATAATGATGCCTATACAGTAAGCCATAAAAACCGTTCCAATATTTGAAAAGAAACGGAAATTCTGAAACAGGTACATTATTAAAACGGGGGTGGCAAGATAAATGAATGCTATCAGATAGTTTCTCATAGCACAAAGATAAAAAAAAACGGTACTTTCTTTCACTGCCGTAAAGAAAGTACCGTGGGAGCTTACAGACTATCCCCGAAGTCTTTCCGGAACTTGTCAACAAGCCGGGCCGGCCAGTCNNACCTATCAGTTTACGGTTATCAAAAAGCCATTCCAGCCGGTCCATGGCATATTTGACCTGGGAGAGGGTAAAAACCCGCCGGGGCAGGGCCAGGCGAAGCAATTCCACATCTGCAGGCACTTCGTTGCCCTGTTCGTCACGGGCACTCGATACCGATCCGCGTTCCATGCCCCGGACTCCAGAACAGAGGTAAAACGCAGCCGTAAGTGCACCTGCGGGGTATTGGGACTGTGGAATGTGGCTGCAGAATTTCATGGCATCCACGTGGGCCCCCAGCACTCCGGGAGGGGTTACCATGGGGATTCCCCTGTCCATGCACCCGGTCACCATGAATTTGATAAATTCGGGACTTTGACAAATTATGGTTTCATCCAGCGTCTCGTACAATCCCACTGCCATGGCCTCGATCTCACGGATAGACATGCCTCCGTAGGTCAGGAACCCTTCATACAGGGGGATCAGAGCTTCCATTTTCTGGTACAGGGCTTTGCGGTTGGTACAGATCCCCCCGCCACGGGAAGATGAAAGCTTGCGGGCAGAGAAATAGACCAGGTCTGCCAGGGAGGTCATCATTTTGATGATCTCTTCCATCGGATTTTCTTTCCATTCTTCCTCCCGCATTTTGACAAGGTAGGCGTTCTCCCCTATCAGGCTGGCATCCAGTACCAGCATGATTCCGTATTTATCGGCAATTTTTCTTACATCCATCATGTTCCGGATAGAAAAAGGCTGTCCTCCTATCAGGTTGGTCGAAGCTTCCATCCGGATAAAAGGAATGTTTTCCACACCGTGCCGGAGGATGCATTTCTCCAGTTTTTCAATGTCAATATTTCCCTTGAACGGATTTTGAGATTGAAGCATAAGGGCATCGTCGCAGAGCAGCTCTTCAATTTTTCCGCCTGTGGCAGTAATGTGTGCCAGTGCCGTTGTAAAATGGTAGTTCATAGGAATGACATTGCCCGGTTTGATAAAGGTCTGGCAGATGACATTCTCGGCGCCCCTGCCCTGGTGGGTGGGAAGCACATATTTTTTCCCCAGGACGTCCAGTATGGCTTTTCTCAGTTTTTCAAAGCTTTGCGATCCTGCATAGGCATCGTCTGCCTGCATCATGGCGGCCAGCTGGTTATCACTCATGGCATTTGTGCCGCTGTCTGTGAGCATGTCCAGGAACACATCCCGGGTGGATAGTTTAAAAGTGTTGAAGCCGGCTTCCTGGATGGCGAGCAAGCGCCGCTCAAGCGGAACCAGGTTCATTTTCTGCACTATACGGACTTTGTGGAACTCCAGGGGAAGGGGTTCTGTTTTGTAGAATTTTATAGGATTCATGTCGGTTCTGAAAATTAAGGTTAAAAAAAAAATAAAAAAAAAATACACTTCAGATGTAACCAGAGTGCTACCTGGCACGTCTTATGTGTATGATTATTTCCGGGATGCTCCTGAGCGGGAAAAAGCACCTGATTATCCCCGTCAGGAGCAGCGATACGAATAGTGATAACAGGGGGCATAGCACAAAAAACCGGGCTGGTATGAAAGAGGGCTATGCATGATTTTCAGATTTGAATCCAAATATAACAAATAATTGAAAAAGCATAAATTTTAAAATATTTAGTACCTTGTCTTGCAAGGTATCAGAAAATATATATATATTTGCCCCGCAGAATTCTAAGAAAACACAAGTACTAAAATAAACACCAGCAATGATCAAACTCGAGGACATCAACAAAACGTACTACAACGGAGCAGCATTGCACGTTTTGAAAGGATTGAACCTTCAAATTGATGATGGGGAATTTGTGGCGATAATGGGGGCATCCGGGTCCGGAAAATCCACCCTGCTCAACATAATCGGAATACTTGACGACTATGATACGGGATCTTATCACCTGAACGGCAAACTGATCCGCGATCTCTCGGAAAAGGAGTCTGCCGTATACAGGAACGAGATGATAGGATTTGTTTTTCAGTCCTTCAACCTCATCTCTTTCAAGACTGCCCTTGAGAACGTGGCCCTTCCTTTATATTACAAAGGGGTCAGGCGCAGCAAGCGCAACAGGATTGCCATGGAATACCTGGAACGCATGGGATTGGGTGAATGGGCGGATCATATGCCTTCCGAATTGTCAGGAGGGCAAAAACAACGCATCTCGATAGCCCGTGCGCTGGTTGCGAACCCCCGGGTCATACTGGCCGACGAACCTACCGGCGCCCTGGATTCCCAGACCTCGGTAGAGGTCATGCAGCTCCTGCAACAGGTCAACAGGGAGGGGATGACCATAGTAATGGTAACGCATAATCCCGAGATGGCTGCCATGAGCCAGAAAATAATCAAGATCCGGGACGGGATCATAGGATCTGTTGAACACAATAACACGCCAGACAATGTTTGATGATTTTCAGGAAATATTCAGTACGCTCAAAAAGAATAAATTACGTACTTTCCTGACCGGCTTTTCCATGGCATGGGGCATATTCATGCTAATAATCCTGCTGGGAGCAGGAAACGGGATCAGGAACGGCATTCTTTTCAATTTCGCCGATATGGCAACCAATTTCGTTAAGCTGTGGCCAGGAAGAACGGCACAGCCTTATGGCGGGCTGCAGGCAGGCAGGCGGATAAAGCTGGACAGCACAGACGGTCCCCACCTGGAAAAGGAATTCAGCCAGGTTTACAATGTCTCTCCATTAATCACCCGGTGGGACAGGAATTTTTTCTACCAAAACGAATATGCGCCAGGTGTATTGCAAGGGGTTCTTCCGGGGTACAGCAATATAGAATCAGTGGAAATCCGGCCCGGTGACGGCCGCTTTATCAACCAGGCCGATATCCGCATGGCACGAAAAGTCATTGTGCTGCATTCCAGGACGGCCGGGTTGCTTTTCAAGGAAAAAAATCCCCTGGGAAAACATATTATTTATGACAATGTTTCCTATAAGGTAGTTGGAGTATATCACGACAACAACATGTCTCAAAACCCAAACAGCTGCATCCCTTTGACTACTGCGCAACTGATCTATAATCCCGAAAACGGCTATTCCCAGGTGGCCATGTTACTGGACGGGATGGATACAAAAGCGTTGAACGAGATTTTTGAAACAGATCTCAGGTCGTCCATGGGCCGTAAGCACCGGTTTGAGAAAGAAGACCAGTCTGCGCTTTATCTTTATAATGTGACCCGCGAATTCATCCAGTTCAGGGGAATTTTCAACGGTATCACCTTGTTTGTCTGGATCATTGGGTTGGGAACCTTGATAGCCGGGGTGGTTGGCATCCGTAACATCATGTTGATAACGGTTAAAGAAAGAACCAAAGAGTTTGGAATACGAAAAGCCATTGGTGCCACCCCCGGAACTATCTTACGTCTTGTGCTTACCGAATGCCTCATGATAACGGCATTTTTCGGATACCTGGGAATGCTTGCCGGCATTGCTGTCACAGAATTACTGAACCATGTGATAGGGACTCCCGAGTTACCGTCTTCCCAGGAAGACATGGTGATGTTTGCCAATCCTACGGTGGACCCTGTCATAATCATAGCAGCCACCCTGGTGCTCATCGCTGCCGGCCTTATGGCCGGATATCTTCCTGCCCGCAGGGCAGTACAGGTCAAACCCATAGAAGCATTAAGATACGAGTAATCATGTTTGATTTTGACAGTTGGCAGGAAGTTTGGGTCACCATTACCCGTAACAAGAGAAGGAGCCTGTTGACCGCTTTTGGCATCTTCTGGGGAATTTTCATGCTGGTGATCATGCTGGGGGCCGGTAACGGCCTGGCAGAGGGAATGGCATCCGACATACAGGGTTTTTCTGAAAACTCGGCTTTGTTCTATACCAATAATACTACTGAACCTTATAAAGGATTTCAAAAAGGGCGTTACTGGAACATGGAAGAAGAGGACCTGCTGATCCTGCAGGCGCAGATCAAGGACATAAAGTATACGGTCCCGTTCTTAATGGGCAGCAACGTTGTGGTATCCTACAGGGACAAGAGTACAAGTTGCAATACCAAAGGCATGTCACAACGTTACAACGACATGCTGCCTCAACATATCCTGTACGGAAGGTATTTCAATTTCATGGATGTACAGGAAAGGAGGAAGGTGTGTGTTGTTGGTAAAAAAGTATACGAAGAGATCTTTCACAACGGAGAAGATCCGACCGGACAATACATCAAATTGTACAACATTAATTTCCAGATTATCGGCGTTACAGAACCTGCGGTGCGCGGGGTAAACATCAACGGCCGGGATGACGAGGTCATAGCCATTCCCTATACTGTAATGCAGCAGATCCAGAACTCGGGAACGGTAGTGCACCTCATAGGGGTTGTAGCTAATGACAATGTGGGCATGAGCGTCCTGGAACCGCAGGTGGAGGCTTTGTTGAAAGCCCGGCACAACGTATCTCCAACAGATGAATTTGCCCTGGAAAGTATCAACGTAGAAAAAATATACAGGCAATTTGAAATGTTGTTCGCAGGAATAGCCCTGCTTATCTGGATTGTAGGACTGGGGACCTTGCTTGCGGGCGTTGTGGGCGTGAGCAATATCATTATGGTCACCGTAAGGGAGCGCACCAAAGAAATTGGTATTAGAAGGGCCATAGGAGCCAAGCCGGTCTCTATCATATTCCAGATCATCAAGGAAAGCACAGTGCTTACTGTTGTAGCAGGTTTCCTGGGAATGGCTTTTGGTGTTTTTATCCTGGACCTGGTGGACAAGCTGTTTTTACAGAACATGACCGGGGATGTCTTTTTCAAGAATCCGCAAATAGAGTTTTCCGTGGCCCTGCTGGCAGCAGCCATTATCGTGCTGTGCGGGGTAATAGCCGGAATCCTTCCTGCCCGCAGGGCATTGCAGATCATGGCCATAGATGCGATAAGAGAAGAAAACTAACAAATAAATTACCCAATAATGAAGAAAATTTTACGCTATGTGTTGATTGCAGCCCTGTTGGCGGGTGTTGTGTTCACTTTCGTTTACCTGTGGAAAAAATCGCGGCCCAAGAAAGAGGTATACGAGCTGGTCACCCCGGTAATCGGTAATATTGAACAGAAAACAGTGGCTACTGGAAAAGTGGAACCGCGAGACGAAGTGGCCATTGTTCCCCAGATCTCGGGCATTGTGTCCGAGTTGCATAAAGAAGCAGGAGAGATGGTGCATGTTGGAGAGATCATTGCCCGTATCAAGGTCATCCCTGAAATGGGAACGTTAAATGCTGCAGAATCAAGGGTCACGCAAGCAGGACTGAACCTGAACCAGGCACAGCGGCTTTTTGACCGCACCCAGGAATTATTCAAGGCAGGAGTGGTTGTACGGGAAGAATTTGAGAATGTGGAAACGCAACTGCAATTGTCCAGGGAAGAGCTCAGCAACGCCCAGGACCACCTGGAAATTGTCCGTGACGGTATTGCCAGCCGTTCTGCACAGGCAAGCAACACACAGATACGATCCACCATTTCCGGCATGATCCTGGATGTGCCAGTAAAAGTAGGAAATTCCGTTATCCAGGCCAATACTTTCAATGCAGGGACAACCATTGCCACGGTAGCCGACATGAATGATATGATTTTCCGGGGTAATATTGATGAAACCGAGGTGGGGCGTATCCGTGAAGGAATGCCCCTGGATATCACCATAGGTGCCATCCAGGATCTTCATTTCAACGCCGTACTTGAATACATTTCGCCAAAAAGCACTGAAAACAACGGAGCCATTCTTTTTGAAATCAAAGCTGCAGTAACTGTTCCCGATACTGTGTTTGTAAGGGCAGGGTACAGTGCCAATGCCGGGATCATCCTGGACAGCAGCTACGACGTTCTGGTCATACCGGAAAGTGCCGTGGTCTTCCGTGACGGAGGAACTTTTGTGAATATATTCACGGGTATGGACGGAGACAAGCAGTTATTCGAAGAAAAACCAGTGGTCCTCGGCCTTAGTGACGGGATCCAGGTTGAGATAAAAGAAGGTCTGACCACCGAAGACAAGGTGCGCGGTGCACTGGTTACTAAAAAAACAGGGAAATGATGAGCAAAAATTTAATTTTGTGTGTCGGCCTGCTAATATCTTCCGGAGTGCTGGCGGCACAAACACCCGAAAGACTCTGGACACTGGAAGAATGCATTCAATTCGGGCTTGACAACAATATTGCGGTAAAGCAGTATGAACTGGCAAAAGAAAACCAGGAAATAACGGTTGAAACCGCAAGGTTTTCCCGCCTTCCCGACTTATCTGCCAATGTGGGCCAGACTTTTTATTTTGGACGCACCCCCGACCGTGACGGCGTTTACCAGGACCAGACCGGTTCCAATTCATCCCTGGGTATCAATACCAGTGTCAATCTATTCAGTGGATTTCGGGTTACTAACCAGATCAAGGCTGAGAAACTGGAACTTCAGGCGGCGGTGGAAGATCTGAACCGGGCAAGGGAAGACCTGTCTCTGGCCATAACCGGTAATTACCTGCAGGTTTTATTAAGCAGGGAGTTGTACCAGATCGCCCTGGACCAGCTGGAGCTGAACCGCAGGCAGGTAGAACAGACCCAATTTCTGGTGACGGGAGGAAAAAGTTCTGAAAGCGATTTGTTCGATGCCCGTTCTTCCCTGGCCCAGCAACAGATGCAGGTGACCGATGCGGCAAACAGCCTGCAATTGTCCCTTCTCGGCCTGACACAGGCAATGAACCTGCTCGAAGTGGAAGGTTTTGATGTGGCCATTCCCGATATGGAGGAATTCACAAGGCGGGAAGCACTGGGGCTGGAACAGCCATCGGGAGTTTACGAAAATTCTGTAAAAGAACGTCCTGCCATAAAAGCGGCTGCTTTCCGCCTGCAAGGAAGTGAAAAAGTGCTACAGGCCGCTCGCGGCGCCTATTACCCCAGTTTACGACTGGGAGCCGGTTACAGCAATTCATACTACTACAATTACACGCTGGCTTCCGGATTAAGCAATGCCTCCCTGGCAGACCAGCTGGCTCAAAACAGCGCCCAGTCAGTGGGACTGAGCCTGAGCATACCGATATTCAACAGAATGGCCACCAGGAACCAGGTGCGTTCTGCCCGCCTGAATATCAAAAACCAGGAATTGATGCTGGACCAGGCAAAACAGGATCTTTACAAAGAGGTGCAACAGGCATACTACAATGCATTGGCTGCTCTTGAAAAATTCAGGACTTCTGAAGTTGCCGTGGAGGCAGCACAACTTGCCTATGATTTTGAAGAACAGAAATACGAAGCGGGCCGTTCAAACATTTACACCTTTGACCAGGTGCGTTTGCGTTTGTCTACGGCCCGCTCAGAGTCTGCCCAGGCAAAATACAATTTTCTGTTTCGTGCCAGGATTCTCGCTTTCTATAACGGTGAAAGCCTTGTGAGTGACTAAAATGTATTTGCCCTTCTGGCAGCAGCAGAAATGAGTGCCCCGCAGACTTGATTCGTTTGACTCATAATCAGCCACTTACGCGTTTCATACCCCCTTGGTATGAAACGCGTATCATATTGATATACAGCCAAAAGGACAATATGTGCGGGGCACTAAAAAAAGCAGAAAGGTTCTGCGTAGCAGCATATATAAGCATCTAAGCGTCACTAACACCACAGAACAGGCAGCAGAAACAGGTGGAACCTCAGTGTGCCATTTTTCACGATCAGTTTATAAACACCTGAATTACAGGCGACAAATAAAATCGAATGCTTTTTTGTGCGTTGAGGTTCCACCTATTAGGGTCATTGCCCCATAAAGAACGGAGAGCCTCGGCTTAAAAGAAAAAGCTCTCCGTTCTTTATGGGGCAACGACTACCTGAAGTTAAAGCATCGGCAAAGAAAAAGCTCTCCGTTCTTCGTGGTGAGGCGGTTGCCTGTGGTATAAGCCCCGGCTTAACACCAGGGCTACACCGTTTTTTCTTCCGCCTCCAGGACAAAGACACGCAGGCCTTGTTTGGGGGCGGATTCGTCTACTTTCTTCAAATCCTGCAGTATTTGGTCCACCACATGGTCCGGAACAAAAGTAATCAGGGCGGAATTCAGGGTCGGCCAGGCATGACTTCCAAGATGTGGTTCTCCGCCACGGGATCCCTGTCCGCGTACTTCTTCCCAGAAGGTGAAACCTTTAATATGGTTCTTTTCCAAGGCTTCCATGACCTCGTCATAAAAGGCCTGGTAGAAAGATATGAATAATGCTTTCATGATTGTTCTGTTTTACGCATTTTGCGTTTCTCCCTTCTTTCTGCCGTCAGGCTGTAAATGGCCGGTATCAGGAAGAGCGTAACAGCAGTGGATACGGTAAGACCACAAGCCACTGTTATGCCTAGCCCGTTCCACATTTCCGCACCCACTCCTCTGCCAACAGCCAGAGGCACCATCCCGAAAATGGTTGTCAATGCAGTCATCAGGATGGGACGCAGACGTGAACGGCCTGCTGTTACAACGGCCTCCCGGATAGACATGCCCCGTTCCCGGCACAGGACAATGTAATCTATTAATACGATCCCGTTTTTGACAACAATTCCGAACAACATCAATAAACCCACCATACTCATGATACCCAGTGCGGTATTGGTTATGGCAAGACCAGCCAGAACACCGGTAAAAGCAAAAGGTACAGAGAACATGATGATAAAGGGACTGGAGAATGATTCAAACTGAGCCGCCATGACAATGTATACCAGTATGAGGATTAAAATCATCAATGTGCCCAGGTCTTTAAATGATTCCTGCTGATCTTCGTAACTCCCTGCTATGCTTACCATTACTTCCGGAGGAATGTCCACTTTTTCTATCTGCTGCCGGGCAGCGTTTACAAGGTCACTTAGGACGGCTCCCTGTGCGGCAACGCAGGTTACCGTTACAATCCGCTCCCTGTCTTTGCGTTCAATGGTAGGAGGTTGCATGGTCTCGCCAATGGCAGCCACATCCCGTAACCTGATTTTTTGCCCCTGGTTGTTGTAAATCAGAATATTCTGTATGTCTTCCAGGGTTTGCCGGTATTCGGGTGCGTACCGTACCTTGATGTAATATTCATCTCCTTCTTCCCGGTAATACGAGGCGACTGCCCCGTTGATCCTGTTACGCACAAATTGCGAGGCAGTAGACAGGTTCAGTCCGTGTGATGCCAGTTTTTCACGGTCAAATTCAACAAGATATTCGGGTGAATATTCATCCCTTGAAACAGTAACCTGTGAGGTCCCGGGAACCTTTTCCATCAGATCGGCCAATTGCGAGGCAATGGCATCGGTTGTGGAAAAATCGTTCCCATAGATTTCCAGATCTACCGTGGTCTGGCCCCCGGTAATCCCACCCATCCCGGCTCCAATATCAAAGGTACGGATCTCGGGATAATACCTTCTAAGGTCATTTCGCATGGCATCAGACAATTCCTGTATGGAGCGTTCGCGCTCAGTTTTCAGGGAAAGACGGATGTTCGCCGTCATGATATGAGAACCGTTTTCCCCCAACTGGCCGTACACGTTGTCTTCGCTTGCCTGGCCTACCGTAAAGGTCATGGCCTCTATTTCGGGGTAATCCCTCCGGAATTGCTCGTATATGCGGAAAGACAATTCCTTGGTGATCTCGGCGCGGGTATTGATGGGTAATTTGACAGTCATGGACAACCTGGCGTTATCCTGCTGAGGGAAAAACTCGGTGGGAACCTTAGTAAACAGGAGCAGGGAAGACAGAAAAATCAGTGCTGAGACCAGGATAACGGTTATGCGGTGGCTGACTGTCCAGTTCAAGGCTCTGGAGTAGGCAACATCCAGTGCATCCAGAAATTTCTGCACAGGTCCGTATACCTTCTGAAATGCTTTTGATTTTTTGGAATTTAGACGGAGCATCTGGGAAGCCATCATGGGGGTCAGGGTCAGGGCAGCGATGGTTGATACAGAACTCACCAGGGCCACAACCCAGCCCAATTGCT
>MTKZ01000754.1_pt1 | contig 59637 bp, 43 predicted proteins | sample 1042781 | NCBI WGS metagenome assembly MTKZ01 (sample SAMN06212207, study PRJNA360539) | anaerobic digester metagenome | biome: Wastewater treatment plant; material: sludge; isolation source: anaerobic digester fed with sludge from wastewater treatment plant | place: Denmark: WWTP Viborg ... | reverse complement strand
CGCCCGAACCGACGGCCCGATTCATCGAAGTTACCCATGATGCCTATGCGCGGCGCCTTGGCGATGACCTCGGCCGGTATTTCGCAGCCACCTTTACGGATGAACCGTCCCTGATGAGCATGTTCCTGTCGGAACAGAAACACCGGGTGCTGCCGTGGGCATCGAACCTCGCCCTTGAGTTCCAGCGGCGTCGCGGGTATGAAATGACGCCGTTACTTCCCGCCCTGTTCATCCCTGCAGGTGCCGCGGGGATGCGGTTTCGTTATGACTTCTGGAAAACCGTGGGCGACCTGGTCTCGGAAAACTTTTTCGGACAGATACAGGCGTGGGGGAGGGCGCACAACATTCCCAGCGGCGGCCACCTGCTTGCCGAGGAGTCGTTCCTGTCGCACATTCCCCTGTATGGCAATTTCTTCCAGTGCCTGCGGCGCCTGGACGCGCCGAGCATGGACTGCCTGACCAGCGTTCCAGAGAGTGTACCCTGGTATGTGGCGCGGATCGTCAGCAGCGCGGCGGAACTCGAAGGACGCCCGTTGACCATGAGCGAAACCTCGGATCATTCCCAGCGGTACCGTCCCGAAGGCGACACACGGCCCGTGAGGGTGGTGACCGAAGAGGAAATTCGAGGCACCTGCAACCGGCTCATGGTGAATGGCATTAACACCATCACCAGTTATTACTCCTTCAGCGACCTGGATGATGCCTCGATGAACCGGCTCAATGACTGGATCGGGCGCTGCTGCACCCTGTTGCGCGGGGGACGCCAAGTGGCGGATATCGCCCTGCTGTATCCCGTGGAATCGGCCTGGGTGCGCTTCACGCCCGCAACGCGCGGGGTGGCCGGGTCTCCCGTGAAAGCGCATCGCGTTGGAAAAATCTTCCATGACGCCGAGAACGACCTGTATTCGTCCGGGCGTGATTTTACGCATGTGGACGCCCAAGTCCTGGCCGAGGGACGTTTGGACGGAGGCGTGTTGCAGTTCCGTGACTTGCACTGGCGTGTTGTCATCCTACCCGACACGGACACACTGCCTCTGGCGGCCTGGGAGACTTTGGAACGTTTTTATCAGAGCGGTGGCGTGGTAGTCGCATTGACCTCAAAGCCGGTGAACAGTGAAACGGAATTTCCGTCTCCCCGTGTTCTCGAGATAGCCGGAATGCTGTTCGGCGGGGAAGAAGAACCGAGCATGACGGTAAACAGCGCTGGCGGCGTTGGTGTGTTTCTGCCCCAGGGCACGGAAGCGCTCTTGCCGACGGTGCTGGATTCGTTGCTGGAAAAGGATGGCGGCGTAACGGGCGGGAACGCCCCTCTCAGGATGACGCACCGCCTTATCGGGGCAGAACATATATATTTTGTGATCAACGACAGCGGCCAGCCTTGGGAAGGCACGATGAATGTTCCCGCTGCCGGCCCACTGGAACAAATGGATCCCGCCTCGGGACAGATGACGCCGCTGGATTCAGGCCACGGCCTTTCCGTGCGCCTCGACCCTTACGGCGGTATGCTGTACCGCTTCAAGGATGCTGTCCCACTGCGGAGAAAAAACGTCGAGGGGGGAAAGATTCCGGGAATGGCGCAGAAGCCCCTTCCTGAAGTGGAGCCGACCTTGTCACACGGCCAATATGTCAACGGAACCATCGAAGCGGATGCCGGTCTGTCCTCAGCGGAGCGCAGTGTGTGGCACACCTCTGGAGTGCTTACAAAAGGGGAGGTGGACACGTTTCTGTTTACCTGTTTCAACTATCCCCAGCCTGCAGACCTGAGCGATGCCTCTTATGTAACCGTGGACGTATGGCTGCCGCAGAGACAGAAGGCGTCCGTACCGCTGCTGGTGATTCTCTGTGACGCCTCCGGCGTTGACTATTGCGCCCAAACCGGGGTTCCCATGAATGGTTCCGGACACTTCTGCTGTCATGTCGCCCTGAACCATTTTGAACGGGCGGGTTGGTGTCCGGTCAAGGACCGACCCCTGGACGCCACCGCCATATCAACCATCCGAATCGGTTGGGGCGGCTATCTGGGTACGGAAAATGAGATGGTAGCCTTCAGTCTCGCCGCCCCGCGCCTCGCTGTAATTAAATGAGTCATGTTCTATCTGACTTTACCGCCGTGCGGGGCTCGGAGACTGTCAGTAAGGTTGGGTTCGTTTCCAAATTCGGGAGCGGTCTCTACGTAGTGGTTCATATTATATTCGGACTTCCTGATCTCGTCGGAAAAGCCCATCAAAAGAAAGGACCGAAAGGACATAAGGGACTTAAAGGACGCACCAATCAGGAGAGCGTTTTACTGTCCCTTTTCTGCGGTCCTATACAAACATGGCATCAAAAAAGTGCCAAACCGGATTCCGAGTAATCATTGAATAACCCCGATGAGAACAGGAAGTCTGCTTTTATGTCCTTTAAGTCCCTTGGTTTGGAAACCGCTTCTGCATTCAACTGCCGTTTTTAGGTTCATCGGTGCCAGACCGGGTCCCTTGTTGCCTCCATCGTTATCAGTGGAAAAAAAAGCGGCGCAGGCCTTTAAGCCTGCGCCGTTGTTTCTACGCTTGGTTTACCTGCGTTTACGCAGGGACAGCACGCCGCCCAGTGCCGCCGCAACGGCGGCCAGGATCAGGCCGCCCGCGCCGACAGCGGGTACACTGCTGGTAATCTCCAAGGTTACCGAATTGGTATCTGAAGAACTCGAGGCGTCACTGACCGTGCAGGTGTATTCACCGGCATCGCCGAAGGCTGCACTGTTGATGACATAGGTCGGGGCATCCAAACCGGCTGGAATCTCAACCCCGTTCTTCTTCCAGGTATAATGAATATCGCCTGCACCGCAGGATTCTGGCAGTGCCGCCGCCGTAAAGGTCACTTTGGCTTCGGGTGCGGCCGGGTTGGGTGACACCGACAGATTGTACGCCAGGTCGCAGTCTGCGGGTTCCACCACCACGGTACGTGTGGTATAGGCCGTATTGTCGGAACTGTCGCTTGCCGTGTAGGTAAGCATATAGGCGGCCACGGCATCGGTATTCGGGACCTCTCCAGTAATGACGACACTGCCGGACAAATCACCTTCACACTCGTCCAGGGCCTCCGCGCCCGCTTCCACATAATCGCCGCCGTGGGTGAGGAGAATGGGGTCGTCACCAAGCAGCGCTATCGAGGGCGGCAAGGTGTCCTCAATCGTCACTTCACGATTTGTAAAGGCGCTATAGCCTTCAGGATCAGTCACAGTGTAGCTGACATACTGCGTGCCGAGTGCGGACGGATTAGGCGGCGTTCCAATGACAATAGCGCCGGTGAGATCGCCGGCACACGCATCCAATGCCGAGGCGCCGGGTTCACTATAGGCGTCCACATTGCATTCCAGGTACATTGGAGACGCGCCGACCAGTTCAAGTCCTGGCGCCATGGTGTCTTCCACGGTAACCGTACGCGAGTCGGACGCGGTATTGCCCGCGGCGTCCGAGGCCTCGTACTCGATGACATAGACGCCCTCGGCTGCCGTGTTCACCAGGTCGTCTCCAGTGATGGTCACGGAAACCGTACCGTCTACGTCATCCGCCGCCGTGGCACCGGCTTCGGTGAACACATCAATGCTGCACTCGAGCGTTTCATCGTCGGCATTCAGCGCGATCACGGGGGCCTCGCCTATCGCGCCGCCCGTGTCCGTGCCTTCATTAATCCGGATGGTATTGCCACCCGGGTCTTCCACAGCTGGATCAACGGTAATGGTAATGTCGCCGCCGTCGTACATCTCGTCCGGCCTTGACCATACCAGGCGATACTCGCTGCCGGTGATACGTTCCACGCTGCCTGGATTGGGATTCAGGGTGCCCAGGCCGGAGCCGGACACGGTATAATTCCCGGCGGTCATAACCCCGCCCGGATCATCCATGACTTTATTGTAGGTGACCAGCACGGTTAGTTCGGTTTCAACGGCCACGCTAATCAGGTCGGGCTGGCTCGTATCGTAGACGATGACTTCGCGCGTCACCTGGACCGCCGCATTGCCGTGGGCGTCCGTTACGTCATACGTCACAAAATAGGTTCCCGGCGTATTCGTATCCACCGGGTTGACGGCAGAGATGCTTCCGGTAAGATCGCCGTCGCATTGGTCGTCCGCGGTGGCGCCCGCGTCCGTATAGGGATCGCCCTGGGCCACATAGACCACGGCGTCTCCCAACAGTGTAATTACCGGTTTCAGGGCATCCACCACGTCAACTTGGCGCACCACTGGTGTTGCGTTATTGCCGGAGGGATCGCTGACCGTGTACGTGACCGAGTAGGAACCGACCACGGTCGTATCCACTGTGCTTGCGGCGTTCGGGGTCAAGGCACCCACGCAGGCATCGTCGGCCGTCGCGCCTTCATCGGTGTAACTGACGCCACATTCCACGGTCACCGGGTTGGTCCCGTTCATTGAAATTATCGGCGGCGTGGTATCCACCACGTCCACTTGGCGTGTTGCCGGCGTTGCGGCGTTGCCCGCGGCATCGCTCACCGTGTAGGTGATCGTATAGGAGCCGACGGTGGAGGTGTCCACCGTGCCGGCGGCGCTGGGTGTCAGCGGACCGTCGCAATTGTCATTGGCCGAGGCGCCCGCATCGGTGTAACTGTCACCGCATTCAACGGTCACCGGGCTGATGCCGTTCATCGTAATCAAGGGCGGAACATCGTCCACGACCGTCACGGTGGCGTTGCACGTCGCGCTGTTGCCCGCCGCGTCCTGGACCGTCAGGACGCATACCACCGAAGGCATGTCGGCGCAGGTAAGCGTTTTGTCGGCGTTACCGTCAATCAGCCAGGTGGTGATGCCGCAGTTGTCCGTACTGCCGCCGTCAATGGCCTGGGCGTTGATGGTCGGGGCGCTCAGGTTCACGGTTATATCCTGGCACACGGCGACAGGATTAATGGTGTCGCTCACGATTAAAGTGGGCTGGCAGGTAGCGACATTGCCGGAGGTGTCGGTAACGCTAATGGTAATCGTGGTGGTGCCGGTAACGACCGTCCCGGCGGCCGGATCCTGGGTGACGCTGCCGATGCCGCAATTGTCCGCATAGGTGCCGGTGGAAGCGAAGTCCGGTACGGTCACCTGGCAATTGGGATCCGGCGTCAGGGTTTGATCCGGCGGACAGGTAATGATCACGGGAAGCGTTACATCCTGAACGTTTACCCACGCGGTGCACTGCACGGCGTTGCCGCCAATATCGGTTACCGTCATGGTAACCAGGGTATTCACGGAAATCGGCGTGCCTGCAACTGGCGCCTGGGTAATGCCCGCAATGCCGCAATTGTCGGTGGCGACCACCAGGGAGGCCAGGTCCGGAATTGCGGCTTGACAGCTGGCATCCAGGTCCACAAGACGGTCGCCCGGGCAGACCGTGATGACGGGAAGGATGGGATCGCTTATGGAAACAGTGGCGGTGCAATTCGCCTTTCTGCCGATGGTATCGAATACGGTCAAGGTGACGTTCGTGCTTGGCATATCGGAACTGTCAAAGGTCGTCTGGGAGGCGTCCAGTTTCCAGATGCCCGCCTCCGCGCTGCTGTCGCCGCCAATGTCCGCGCCCGTCATCGTACCGGAACAAGCAGCGTCCAGAGCTACCGTATGAGCCTGGCATACCGCGGCGGGGCCGAGGGTGGAGACTTCATAAGCGCCCATGTCCGCCCTGCCACCTGTCGGCAAGGGGCGTGGCACGCCGAGCATATCATCGCCGCCTGTGATGGCGGGATCGCCCGCCTCACACACCGGCGAACCGACTTGAGGCACATAGACAAGGCCCAGAAGACCGATATAGGTCACGTTTCCGAACTGGGGATCCACATTCAGATTGCCTGTTCCAAGATATCCGCCTTGTACATCGCTGTAGGTGACAACGGTGCTGTTTACAGCGCCCATAGAACTTTCATGGCGTATACCACCGGGATTGTTGTTCCAGACAATACCGTTGTTGACACGTGGATTAGCGTCCCAGGTATAGATGCCGGCGCTGTTCAATCCATGATTATCGCCAATATAGGCAGGGTCCGTATAATTTACCGTTATCGTGTTGAAGTTCGTTATCGGGGACGACTGGTTATTAAAAATGGCGCCGCCGCCCCGTAGAGGATTGCCGCCGTCGGGGCCGGGTCCGCCGTCTGCCTGGCGAAAGGCATAGTTTTCAAACATCAGGCAATTGATAACCGTGGCGTCACCGGCACCGAAAGGCGCAATTTCATTCGCGATGCCGCCCCCGCTGACATTGGCCCTGTTTCCCGTAAGGGTGCAGTTGGCGATGGTTGGCCTGGAGCCCCAGTTATAGATGCCGCCACCGCGATGGGTATGATAGGCGCCGGCAATTCCTGAGGCGAATCCGCCCTTGACGGTAAAACCGTCCAGCACAGAATTTACCGTAGGCTCGACCTGGCTTCCGAATACGACCACGTGGTAGGCAGGATTGCCGCCGCGAGCGGTGCTGCCGTCAATGATGGCTATATTCTGGGCGCGGTTGCGCTGGGCCCGGCTTGTTTCTTGAAGGCCGCTGCCCCCCCGGTACCCTTCAAAGCCGCCATACAAGCCCACATTGGATTTCATGACCAGAGATCCGGTAACACGTCCCGGATCACCACTAGGACCGCCCCAGGCCTCCGTGCGCAGTTCGTTATAGGTTATGGGGGCGCTTATGGGACCGCCGGCCACCCAGACTTCACCGCCCCCGGAGGCGCTTGCGGCGTCTATGCCTTGCTGCAAGGTCCAGAAGGCATCCGCCCACGTTTGACCCGTGGTGTTGCTGCCTGTCGGATCCACATAGAAGGTCGCGGCGGTTGCCCGCGTCACTGTGGTTAGCGTCAACGCGGTTATGAGGACAATCATGGTAAGGCATACGCGGCGTTTCATTATTCGACCCTTTCTTTTTTTTTATGATTCGAAAGAAAACAGAAATAACAGTACTTGCTAACTTGATTGACACAGGAAAACTGATGTCTTTTTTGACCTCCACGCAGGATTTTAAATTTTCATTTTATTCTTAACGATTTATGATAACACAAATGTTCATTGACATCAACAGATCAAGTTGAGGGAGTTATTGTTTCATTTGCAATAAAAATACATGTGATCAAGACAATACTAAAAATACAAAAATAACGGGTGCGTAAAAGTCGATGGTTGTTCAGCGACGCCTTCAGCCCTATTTGAGAGTACAGAATAAACATAGAGGAAAGGTGTGCTTTAGGAAACTTTTTACGCGAAGACCTGTGTTGCTAGTTCATTTCTGTGGCGGCGAAAAGAGCGCGGAACATGCGTGCCCGTTCTCCTGCGAGGATACGGGGTTCGGCTGGCAGACCGCGCGCGATTTGAAGGTGGGCTTGTTGACATTCGAGCAAGGCCTGGTTGAGGGCGTCGCGGTTACATCCGGTCACAAGACCCATGGCGGCGGCCAGGCGTATCATGGATGCCAGCATGAGGGTTTCTCCCATGCCCAGCAGTCGTGCACTTTGGGCAATGCCTAGCGCACGGCCAATGCGGTCCATCAGTGGACCGCGCTGCTCATTGAGCAACCGTTCCCGTGCGGCCTCTTCTTCCCGGGCAAGCAGGGCAACCGCCTGGTCGAGTTGAAAACTTGTTTCCGTTTCCGAAAGGCCGAGTGTATCCTGGTTTGACAATACAAAAAGGTTGCCCACCGTATATTCCGGCGCTATTTGGAGCGCCCCCAGCACATCCATATACAGAGACTGAAAACGAACCGGCTCAATTTCCGCGGCGAGACGGTCGCCCGGGGGGAGCGCTGAGGCCTGTAGGTGCGTGCTGCCCCGGGATTCGCCGAGCGACAGCCCGTTGAACGACAGGCGTTTCTGTTCCATTACCGCCGCAAGTCGGGCCTCTTCGCCTAGCAGGGCCAAAGCGGGGAGATGCACCACGACGCTGGCTCTGAGCCCTGTGCCGATCATGCGCAGCGAACTGGTAAGGTACCCCAGACGATCATGGAAGGCATAATCGAGGACCTTACCCAGGGCGGTGTCCAGCGCATCCGTTCTTGACCAGATATCTTTTTCGGTGCCCCCGCCCGATAAAACCCGAATCAGCAAATGATCGACCATGTTCACTATAAGGGTCACTGACTGGTCTTCGGAAACATACAGTCCGCGCGTACCGGGCGATTGCAGAAATTCCACGGGAGCGAGGCGGCGTTCCGCCAGAAACCGCTGTGTCGTTAGGTCCATCTCGCTCACAGAATGGTACCTGCCGGCGGGAATGCCTTCAGCACGCGTGAGCGCGTTCAGAATAAGCGATTCAACCGCTTGGCGCTCCGTGTCCGGACTGTGCCAGGGAAAAGCGAATCCGACTAGATTGCGGGCCAGCATGCTTTGATATAAAACGACCGGTTCCGGTGTGTTTGGGACGGCCGAGATCCAGCGGGGAAGGTATTCTGCAAGTTGGTGTGGAGACATTACTTACACGGACCCTGTTGTTTGCGGTGTTGATTCCATTACTTGAATTTCATCCCTCAACCGTGCGGCCTCTTCATAGTTCTCCTCCCTGAGCATATGCCGCAACAAAATCCTTTTTGCCTGAATGTTCTTTAAGATCAGCGCCCGCTCGTCATTGCATTTATAGGCTTTACCGCAATGAGCGGGGCCGCGATGCAACCCTTCCAACATGGATTCCACCTCCTTGCCGAAAGCGGCGTAACAGGTGGCGCACCCCACCATGGCGGACTCGAGTATCTGGGATAATGCGATATTACAGGAAGGGCATTTTCGCGACGTCTTTGCGCGCGTGGACTGTTCGCCCTTATCCCGGTTGCCACCGCGTACAGACGGCTTGGGAACGGAAAGAGAAAATCCGGCTGCCGCTTCCTGGCGTGCCTTATAGCATTCGGGACATAAAAAGTGTTGTACCGCCCTGCCGTCTACGACTTCCGTAAACTTGATGGTGGCGGTGTTTTTCATACACGACTTGCAAATCATTCTGATCACCTCGCCTTCTAGTATAACATGGTGGAACCCTTGGATTCAGGAATGGGACGGCGGGGCTCGCAAAATTGCGTCAGCGGTATCCGCCATGAAGTGTCCGGAGGTGATAGATGCATGGCCGGGAACTCAGCAAAGAAAGACAGGTTTCCCTTGGCTTATTGTTAAGGACGAGGGGCTTTTGGCTTGGCCGGACTAATTCTCTTGGCGTCGAATTGCGGAAAGTATGCGAGAGAAAAGGTTCCCCTTGGAGGGGGGGGACAGTTTTGCGCCCGGCTGATATTTTGAGGGCTGCGGCGTGTCCACTATGCGAACGGTAATCAGGGTTATATTGTCTTGGCCTCCAGCATCGAGGGCATAATTTAACAGGAGTGCGCTTGCCTCGTCCAAGTTGTCAAGCCGGAGACATTCCTGAATCGCCTCATCTGGAACCATGTTGGAAAGACCGTCGGAACATAAAAGAAGCGTGTCCCCCTGTCTCAGCCCAAGTGCAAACAAATCCACCTCGATATCTTCATTTATGCCCACCGCCCGGGTGATCAAGTTTTTGAGAGCGTGATTCTGGGCGTCTGTCTCGTTGATTAAACCACTCCGAATCTGTTCTGCAACCAACGAATGATCGTAGGTGATTTGAAGCAGGCTTTCTTTGTCCCGCAACAGGTATAAACGGCTGTCACCAACCTGTGCAATATAAGCCCAATTACCCAGAATAACCATGGCGCTCAGGGTGGTTCCCATGCCTGCGTATTGCGACTTATGCTCTGATTCATGGAAGATTAGCGCATTGGCATGTTCCACTGCTACTTTCATTTGTTGAGGAATTGCGCTGGAGGACAGGGGTTCATAATAACTCGCGCTCGTGTGTTCCAAGGCCATGCGGCTGGCGTATTCTCCGGCACTGGCACCGCCCATGCCATCGGCAACCGCGAATAGTATCCCCCTGGACTGAAGCAAGTGTTCTTCTTGCGGCAGGTATACTGCGCAAGAGTCCTCATTATTCTGGCGCTTTTTGCCCACATCGCTTATGAGTACGGAATCAATGTAATCTTTCTTCACTGAAGCACGAAAGGAAGAATCGTCCCCGGGCCCTTGTATGACTGTAAGCATATCCTGCAACATCATCTCCTTTCGGCCTCTTTCTGCGCCAGGCAGGCGGGCCGTAAAAGACTTCGGCTTTTATTAAGCCTCATTAATTTTGAAACCGGCGAAACCATATACGGTTCCCAACTTTCAGGCATTACGAAAGGCACGGTGACAGCGATCCAATCGGCTGTGTTTAAACCCCGTGGTTTTCGCCAGTCAAACGGACAGGGTAGTTTCACTGCTTTCTCCGGCCAGAAAAGATATTACTTGGTCACGCGGATTATTGTGCGCTGTGCACATATTTCTGCGTATTCCATTCATCCCCTCCGAATACGCATTTACCCGGAGGCCAGTTATGGACTCTATCCATTACTCTTTCTGATTATACCGCATAATTTCACGTATGTGAAAAAAAATGTTTTACAGAAAAGAAATGCCTCAAGTTTCCAGTGGAAACTTGAGGCTATACTTTTATCGTACCAAATCTAATTGCTTGTGCGGCCCTTTGTTCCCACCGAAGAAACGATACGTTTGTTTGCGGGGGTCTTGGGCCTGAGATTGCGTGATGCCGCGCCCGCACGCCACATTTCAGAATTATGGATAATACTTAATTCCGCCTGCAGTTTTTCCTGGTAGCCTTTCTGGCCGGTACTGCTCAGTACGCGCTTGCACTCTTCACCATTCTTCACACGCTTATAGAGTTCTTTGAAAACGGGAAGCGTTGCCTTCTTAAACTTTGGTTTCCAGTCCAGGGCGCCGCGCTGGGCTGTGGCGGAACAATTCATATACATCCAGTCCATGCCGTTTTCGTCAACCAGACGAATGAGGCTCTGTGTGAGTTCTTCAACCGTTTCGTTGAAGGCTTCACTGGGGCTGTGCCCGTTCTTGCGCAATACTTCATACTGGGCTTCCATGATTCCCGCCAGGGCGCCCATCAGCACACCGCGTTCGCCGGTTAAATCGCTAAACACCTCCTGCTCGAAGGTGGTGGGGAAGAGGTAGCCGGACCCGATGGCAATGCCCAGGGCAAGGGCGCGCTCCGTGGCGTGTCCGGTAAAATCCTGTCCCACGGCGAAGCTGGAATTGATGCCGGCACCGTTCAGAAAATTACGGCGGACCGAGGTGCCCGACCCTTTGGGCGCGACCATGATAACGTCCACATTTTTCGGTGGGATAACCTTGGTGAGATGTTTGTAGGTAATGCTGAACCCGTGAGAAAAATAAAGGGCATCGCCTGCGTGGAGATACTTTTTGACGTCGGGCCAGATTTTCTTTTGCGCGCCATCACTGACCAGCAGTTGAATAATGGTGCCGCGTTCGCAGGCTTCTTCAATCGAGAACAGCGTTTTGCCCGGTTTCCAACCGTCTTTCACCGCACGGTTCCAGTCTTTTGGGAACTCTTTCGCCTGGCCGACGATGACATTGAATCCGTTGTCACGCATATTCAAGCCCTGGGCGGGACCCTGAACGCCGTAACCGATGACCGCAATGGTCTCCTTCTTCAGAATCTGTCTGGCCTTGGCCATGGGAAACTCTTTGCGTGTCACCACTTCTTCCAACACGCCGCCAAAATCAATCTTCATGCTTCTTCTCCTTTATGAGGTTTAATTAGGGGAATAGACGCGTTAATCATGCGTTACAGGACCTATTTTAGGATTGTACGCACCCTTTTTGCAAGTGTTATTGTTCTTTTGTTTTTTTAAGAGCGTTCAGGGGGTGAAGGCCTTCATGGGTGGTTCGGATTTTGTAGACCCCTTTTCTGGCGGTAACATACAGGATGCGGCCAGTATCGCCCCCAAAAGCGCAATTCGAAGGCGTTTGTGAAAATGGAATGGTCTCAACCAGTGTGCCCCGGGGAGCATAGACGCGGACGCCATCGGAAGCGGTACTCCATAGAAATCCCTCCCGGTCTGTTTTTATACCGTCGGGACCGGGCAATTCGCAGAAGATACGCCCGTTGGAAAGTGATCCATCTATTCCGGCATCAAAGGCGCGGATATGTCTGCCTTCAGTGTCGGCAATATAAAGAATTGTTTCATCCGGGGATAAAGCAAGTCCGTTGGGTTTTATAAAATCGTCCGCAAGCAGGCGCAGTATCCCTTTCGGGGAAATCATGTAGACGCCGCAGAAATTCAGTTCAGCCTGAGGGCCGTCCAGGCCTCCCGGCAGACCATAAGAAGGATCGGTGAAGAACAGGGTCCCGTCCGACCGTACGATTATATCGTTGGGGCTGTTGAGTCTTTTTCCTTCATACCGATCCGCAAGCACGGTGATAGTACCGTCGCTTTCCGTGCGGGAAACACGCCGGTTCTTATGCTCACAGGCGATTAGTCGTCCCTCCCGGTCCAGGGTCAGGCCATTGGACTCGCCGCTGGGACGGCGGAAGACGCTTTTGTCATGTTTAAAAATGGTATCCGCCGGAATGTCGCTGAAGATAAGCGTGCCGTCAGGCAGGTAAAGCGGCCCTTCCGTAAAGGTATACCCTTCAGATACGGTTTCAACATTACCTGTGACCATGGAATCTTGCGCACTGAACAAAAGCGCAGCGACCGTAATTAGATACAGCATTTTCCTTACCCTCCTTATGGTATCGTTTAAAGGTTGTCTGCCTGTGTACTTCGCGGGCGGGTGTGTCGCATTTTCTGTTCTACCTCTCCGTTCATGGTATCATGCGGCGATGTAATATGTGAACCTATGAACGGTATTGGAAGAAAGAGGGTGTATGTGCAAACCGGTTTCCTGGAAAATTTCCCTGCACGGCGGTCACAGCAGTGGCTTTTGTGACCATGCCAGCAGTACTCTGGGAGAGATGCTTGATGCGGCGGTTGCCTTTGGTTATCACTGTTTCGGGGTGGCGGAACACGCGCCCCGACCGGCGGAGAAGTATTTGTACGCTGAAGAGATTCAAATGGGTTGGGACGTCAAAACCTTGGATCGTCTTTTCAGGGCGTATGCCGACGCTATGGACCAGGCTGTTGACGCCTGCACGGGGCGCCTGCAGGTTTTGAAAGCGTTTGAAGCGGAGGTTGTGCCCCAGAAGGGGTATGCTGAAAACATGCTCGCGTACAAACGTGAACTCAACTTCGATTATATCGTGGGTTCCGTTCATTACGTCGACGACATTATCATCGATTATAAACGGGAATATTTTGAACAGGCGCTGGAGGCCTGTGGCGGCTATGAGCGCCTGGTGGTGCGCTATTACCAAATTCTGGCGGACATGGTATCGAATCTCCGCCCGGAAGTCATTGGTCACTTCGATATCGTACGTAAAGGTTTTCCGATTGAATGCGAAAAAGAACTGTATACCCCAAGGGCTAAGGCGGCTGCGGAAGAAGCGCTGGAAGCCATGAGGCAATTCAATTGCATATTGGATATAAATACGGCGGGTTACCGGAAGGGTTCACCTTTTCCCTATCCCGCGCCGGTCTATGTTCAACTCGCCCGCGACTTGGGTATTCCAGTTTGTTTTGGCGATGACAGTCATGATGCCAGGCAGGTGGGGGAGGGTATTGAGCAAGCACGGGAATACCTGCTTTCCATGGGGATTAACCGGATAATGACCTTGGAACGGGGCGTGGCAGGGTTGAACCGGGTGGACGTATCGCTGCTTGACGCACCAGGAGAGAACTGACTGCGATTTCGTAGAAATGATTGCAACCAAAGAACTCAGGCGGTTGTTTATAATTTTATAGTGAGATCAGGATGTCAGATGCGCCTTAAGCCTAAATCGGAGTACTGGAAGCCATGAAAAAAGTTGTTGTCTTGTCCGTGCTGTTCACCTTGGTATCGGTCATCGCAGTCCTGGGCGCGGCCCGCTATGTGAAGCAGGCGCCCTGGAAGCCCCGCCCGGAAGGGACACCGACTCCTACACCTTCAGGCGAGGGGTGGGTAAACCTTTTGGATGAGGCGAACTCACCCCAGTGGAAGAACATTACGGATGATTCGGAAATCTTCGAAATTAAAGACGGGGAATTGCATATTTTCGGCCGTTCCCTTACAACACTTCGTTATGCGGGCTATACCGGACGCACCTTTGGCAATTTCGACCTGCACCTGGAGTTTCGGCTTGCACGAAGAACGAATAGCGGCGTCTTTCTGAGGGTCAGGGAAAACGACCCGGTGCGGCGTGGTTTCGAGGTGCAGGTGTTTGATGACCATGGACGTCCCCCATCCATGACAGGAACCGGTTCCCTGTATGATGTGGCGTGCCCGATGTTTAACATGGCCCGTCCTGCCGGCGAATGGAACTCTTATGATATTTCTGTTCAGGACCGCCGAGTCGCGGTGCATGTCAATGGCTGGAAAGTACTGGATACGGACTTGGCCCAAATGACAATGCCTATAGGCAAGTTTCCCCTTGCGTTTGCAGAGTTACCGATCGAAGGGATGATTGCACTGCAGGACCATGGCGGAGAGGCGTGGTTTCGCAATATCTGGATTCGCCCCCTGTAAACAGGGGTATTATCCGGTATGACTAAAAAAAAGGCCGGGGCACCTTGGGGCCCCGGCCTGTACTATTCTTCCACGTGTTAAACAGGGGGTTGACTAGTAGCGTCCGCGTCCGCGTCCGCCACCGCCGCCACCGCCATAACCGCCACCGCCGCCACTGCGGCGAGGGCTGCGTTCCTCACGAGGGCGCGCTTCGTTTACGGTAATGGCGCGCCCTTCGATTTCCTTCCCGTTCAGATTTTCGATGGCGGCTTGCGCTGAGGCATTATCGGCCATTTCGACAAACCCGAACCCCTTGGACCGTCCGGAATCCCGGTCGGAGATCACGTTCGCGCTGTTGACTTCCCCGTAGGCGGAAAAGAGATCGCGCAAATCCTCACTGGTGGTGCCGTACGGAAGGTTTCCTACATAGACGTTCATACTTGGTCATCCTTTTTGCCATGAAACTCAACATGATCGAAGCCTAGTCCATGGCAAAAGACCACTTCGATGAACATCTCACGAGAGACGTAGAACACAAAGAAAACATGGTGGAGGCGGCGGGAATCGAACCCGCGTCCGATAGCGTTTCCGCAGGAGTATCTACGTGCGTAGTCTTTCTTTTAGGATTCGCCCTTCCGGAACGCGTCAGACTCGCTTTCCGGCATCGCTAGACGACTGCGTACTCGCGCCGGTACGCCGTCAACTCCCGGTTTGAGGCCCGCTGTTGTCGTTCCTGACCGCTAGCAGGCGGTCGCGGCAGAAACGTGCTGCACTAAATTAGGCAGCAAGAGCGAAGTTTTGGTTCGCAGTTAAATTGTCCCGGTTTTTTACGAGGCCACCGGGGACCTCGACACGCTGCTCCTACTTCATCCACCACCGTCGAAACCATGTCGCCCCCGCAAACAACTAACAAAGCTTGCGAAAGAACACGCTATATTATGCCATTATTTGTCTTAAATTTCAACCTTTTTATTTAAGAAGTCACAAAGCGCCTTAAAACAGAAATCTGCGGGTGCCGCCCGGGGGAGGAAGCAACCCTCGGATTCCGGGAGAACCTCTGTGTTCCTGAACTGTAGTGTTTATGGTCGTTCGGTTAGAAGGATGCTCTTTTTTGTAGAATTGCGATACTGGTTTTTCATGAACCCATGGGAATCCACGTACTTTTTAAGGAGCCCTATTTTCGCAGCCATCCGGTGTCACATTCCAAGTGTGATACTTCACAAAAAATTAACGATAAATATTCAGGTTAAATTCAATGCAACCGTGGAGTCCTAGTCAAACAGCAAAGTACCGTAACCTGGATGTCCTGACGGAAGAGGTGGTGCCCATGCGCTGCTTTCTTTTTCCACGTTATTGCGATGACGCAGAAAATTTATTCTCCAGGGTTTGCCCAGTTCTGGAGTGCCGCCCAGAATGGAAAATGGCAAGTGAACTGAAGCAGACCAACCGAGTTCATCGGTCCCGGCCTCGGCGCTCCAGTTGGCGTCCCAACCTGAATCCCAGCATTCGAGACCGTCAACCACTGCCATGGCATCATGCCTGGCGCCCAGGGGATTCACCACAAAGCGCCGTGCGGGTCTGCCCGGGACTTGTATTCGAATTTCCACCGATTCCTCTTCCCAGAGCGGCATATCCGCGCCTGTCATGGATGTACCAATGGCGTGGGGCAGTGGGTCTCGGGCCTTGATAGAGAGTTGAAGCCCCTGCAAACTCCTTGACAGCAGTATTTCCGTGGGTGCTGATGCCGGTTGTCCCGATTCATTAAATAACATGCCGGCATACTGCATCTTCTCTATACTTGAGGGACAATACGTGCGTGCGGGCTCTCGTAACATGAACGTTCGCACGTCACGCAAAACAGGTTTGGCATCGGACGCTTCTACCTGTACGCGTAAAAAACGCGCGGTAAGGGCGTTGGTCAAGAATAGGGGGCCGCGATGCGCATCCCCGGATATGGCCGGTTTCGCGGCAACTTCTTTGTAGGTCTGTCCATCTTCACTTGCGAATACGGATACGGCCCGGGCGTTTACTGCTTCGAAATCAATACGGTAAATGGGACCGCAATTTATAAGGTAATCCAGCGAGGCTTGAACGTTGTCTTCTGCGTCATCATAGTCGACTTGAGCGGCCATTTCACAGGGTTCAGTTTCAGGTTGAAGCCTATAAGGACGATAGTAAGCGAGAGGCTGTCCGAATAAAATGGAGGCGGGCACGAAAAGCGATTGATTTTTTATGGTGGTTATAATTTGATTGCCCCGTTCGGCATCAAACGATTCGTCACATTCTTCATATTCTTCAACCAAAGTGACCAGGTCGTGCAAGGATGATCGCGTCTTCCCTGAGGCATATGCATACTCGAGATCCAGATACCGGGTTATGATATCCAGCAACAACGGCACCAACGGGTCTGCATCTTTTTTTTCACCGAATTTATAAACGTGGGAATCACGATGTGCCTTGAATTTCTTCCGGATATCCTCGGGCACGGTTCCGGAAAGGGTTTGCCCTTCGACATGCTGCAAAATGCATGTTTTTATCTCTTCAAAGGAAGGTTCCCGAAAGGACACTTCAAAGAAATCGTTGTACCACTCCGGCCAGGGTAACACCCGGGACGAATCCGACCAGGCTTTTTCAAGGATGATGCTCGTTTTAGGGGAATCCGGGTCGGGGTCCATGATGAAGATTCCCGTTTTGCTATCTTCAAAGGCGTTAAGCGTTGTTATTGCCTGGTAACCTGAGGCGGCATTCGCATTTACGGCGAGCATAGGCGGAAAACCACTTTCATGCATTCGCCGCAATGAACGGTCTATGAACATTCCGGCGGCAGGTTTTTGATTGGTGTTTCTGAGTATGCATAGTGAAGATTCAGGAATTATGTCCAGTGTGGCCTGCAGAGGGGAGGGAGTCTCGTGTTCTTCCGATTCCGCGGACAAGAAGGCGTCAGCCCAAAAAATAAGACGTATTTCCGGCTGGATTTCCGCACACAGGCGGTGTACCAACCCCAGGGCAGCTTCCAGTGTTTGCGCGCTGGTCATATTTTTTTCCCGACACCTCAGATCCTGATTTATCCTGCCGATATCGCCAAAGCCGCAATGGATGAACTCAGGGTTCAAAGTCTGGATGAGACGCTCCAGCGCCTCTCGAAACAACCTCTCCGCTTCCGGGGCATGGGGACACAAAGCGTTGGAAGACGGGGGGGCATAACTATACGTAATGTCCACGGTGTCCTCCCCGGAAATAGTACCCCCATTCTTCCGGCGCAGCGCCCAGCAAGGAGTGTTGGTGTCGACAAAAGGCCATGTGAGTCCGGCTTCGGAAACTTCGTAATCCTCTCCTGCTCGAAGAAGAATATTTCCCAAGGTCACGCGCAGGGGATTTTCGGGGGTCACGATGATGTTTCCCCGCGCCGTGCATTTCCATTCCGTATTGGAAAGTTGCAGGCGGTCCACCCTTGAGCGGCCTTCAACCGCGGCAGGCGCTTTGGCGAGAAACGGCCCGGGCACATGTAAAAACTCCAACACCGGCACGGGAACAATACCAGTGTCACGGGCTTGGCGGAACAGGGATTGCCATACGGCCGCCTTGTCATCATCCATCGTGTAAAAATCGTCGCTCTCAAAAACGAGCATGTTGCATTTCAGCGCGGCAAACTGCCGCAGTTGATTGTCTGTAACCGGTCCCCGTATATAGCCACCCCGCAGCGACAGGTCGGGATAATCCACGATATCCGTATAGGGAAGTGCCTGCTTCCCGCGGTATTCCACATGGTTTTCCCGGGCGTTCCGGACCAGCTGGGCAAGCGTACGGATGCCATGAATCATGCCAATGCGGTCTGAGCCCGCAATCAAAATACCCTTCTTCCATATACGCAGCGCATACGCCTCTTCCCCGAATGTATCGATATCCGGAAGGTATCGTTTTAACTTGCTATGTTTAAAATGGTCGTGCTCGCCGAGCACACCGACATAAAGGGCGCGATCTCCCGGTTTGAAACTGGATGCCGCAACCACAGCGGGTGCAAAACCGAGCGCGTCCAAAAGAGGCGCCAGCAAGACTTTCATTTCTGAGGAGGGGTCAGCAACCACCACGGTCAGGTCCGTATCCAGCGTAAAGCCGGCTTTCTCCAGAATTTCCGCCTTTTGGGGTTGGGGATGCAGTTCAAGGACTGCTGAAGAGAGAGCCAATACCGCCAGGATTACGGACATACCATGAAATTCCTTATTGGTTGCGATCGGGAAGATGGCGGGCCAGTTCGCGAAAGATATCTGCTTCCGGCCCAAGATCATGCAGGGCGTCCACGGCGCGGTCGGCGGTGGCCCGGGCCATGGCGAGGGCGCCATCCAGCCCCAGAAGCGCGGGGTAAGTCGCTTTTTTTGTGCGGGCATCCTTTCCCACGCTCTTCCCCAGGGTGGCGGCGTCACCGACGACATCGAGAACGTCGTCGGTTATCTGAAACAAGAGGCCCAATAGGCGTCCATAGTGGGTGAGGGCGTGAAGTACCTCGGGCGCGGCGTTTCCAAGAAGGGCGCCAATACGGAGCGAAGCGGTGATAAGGGCGCCGGTTTTCCCCGCATGAACGCGCTGTAGTTCATCCAGCGTAAGGGTCTTGCCTTCCCCTTCCATGTCACGATATTGACCTCCCACCATACCGTTGATGCCCGCAGCGTCCGCAAACTCCAGCACCACGTCCAGTCTGCCGCATCGTGCGGCTTCAAAGAAGGCCAGTGTCAATAAAGCGTCTCCGGCAAGGATGGCCGTGGCTTCCCCGAACTGTTTGTGGGACGACGGCCTGCCACGCCGGAAATCATCGTTATCCATGGCGGGGAGATCGTCGTGTATCAGGGAGTAGGTGTGTATCATTTCCATGGCACAGGCCGCCTGCAGAGCAGGCTCGTCGCTTCCGCAGGCCAGCTCACAGGCGCTCAACATCAATACCGGGCGCAGGCGCTTGCCGCCGGCTTCAAGACTGTACCGCATGGCCGTGACAAGTTCAGCCGGCGCCGAGGGGTTATTTTGCAGGCTGGTTGCCAAAGCCTCCTCAACCCGGCGTTTCTTTTCATTTAGAAAGTGCTTCAACGTCATCAGAAGAGCTCGTTGTCATTGTCATCCTCACCGTCTCCGTCTTCCGGGGGCGGTTTCGGAAAATCCCCGACGGAGCCCGGACCACTTTCTGGAGCGGTCGTTTCTGGAAGCGCCCGTTTGGAGGCTGTTTTGCGAGGAGACGCAGGGGGAGACTGGATCGCCCCTTCTTCCTGGGGTTCTTCGAAAGGTTGCGCTTCCATGTTTCCATCCATACCCCGAACCAGAATCTCAATTTTCCGTTCGGCGTCATGAAGGGTCTTTTCACATTTGCGAACCAGTGCCACACCGGACTCGAATTGTTGCAGCGCCTCGTTAAGCGGCAGTTTTCCCGCTTCCAGGGTGGTAACAATGGTTTCCAGCTTTTCCAAGTCGGTTTCGAAACTGGAATGGTCGGCATCCTTTTTCTTACTTGAGTTCATAACGGCAAATTCCACCTTCTTCATTGACCATAGTGACTTCTGCGCCAACCTCGCCAGTGGCCAACCAAAGGCGGATGGCGTCTCCCGGCGACACTTGTGTGGCGTTATACAAAAGGGCATTATTCGACTGTCTAAAAGCCAGGGCGTATCCCCGCCCCAATACCGCTAATGGGCTCAAAGCATTCAAACGCGCGGGATAGGCCTGGTATCGATTCTTCATTATGTCCGGAAAGGCAAGGGCGCATTGACGAAAACGGTTGCGAAGCGCATGCAGCTGATATTGCTGCTGTTCCAGGCGTTTTTGGGGAGATAGAATTCCCAGCAGGCGCTGTGCCCGTTCAACGCGCTGCCGGAGGCGGACCATCGCATCCCCGGTATGCCGTTCCATCCGGAGGCGCAACTCATCCAGCGTCTGCCGCTGTTCCCGGAATAACACTTCCGCCTGAGTGAAAACACGGGCATTCCGCGCATATGCGTGACGGATTCTTGACTGCCCGAAAATATGTCGTATGCCGCGTTCCAGGCGGTCCCGGTATTGATGAACGCGCTCCGCAAGGGCGTGTTGTTCCTTAACCACGATTTCAGCGGCAGCACTGGGCGTAGGTGCGCGCAGGTCCGCCACAAAATCGGAAAGCGCGTAATCGATCTCGTGGCCTACTGCCGAAATAACAGGGGTTTGCGAGGCAAATAGGGCGCGGGCTACTACTTCTTCATTGAAAGCCCACAAATCTTCCAGGGAACCGCCGCCACGGCCGACAATCATGACATCCACACCGTACTGGTCAAGAAAGGTAATACCGGCAGCAATTTCAAGTGCGGCGCCTTCTCCCTGTACCCGCGCTGGGTACAAAATGACGTGTACATTGGCAAAGCGGCGCTGTAATACGTGCAAAATATCACGGATCGCCGCACCGGTGGGTGAGGTTACAATACCTATCCGTTTTGGAAGAAGAGGCAGTTTTTTCTTGTGCGCCGGGTCGAACAGACCCTCCTCGGAAAGTTTCTTTTTAAGTTTCTCATAGGCCAGTTGAAGTGCGCCTAATCCTTTGGGCTGCATTTCTTCGGCGATGAGTTGATAGGCTCCCCGGCGCTCATAGACCGATACATTGCCGAGGACGAGAACTTCCAATCCGTTTTCTGGCCTGAATCTCAATCGGTCCAGACGTCCCTTGAACATTACCGTGCTTAACTGGCTGGTCTCATCCTTCAACGTAAAATAGGCATGGCCGGAGGCAGCGCAGGTCCAATTGGATATTTCTCCGGCCACCCACACGGAGCCTATTTCCGCTTCAAGCACACCTTTTATGCGGCGTGTCAGTTGGGTAATGGTATATACTTGTGGTAGGTCCCGTTCCATAGGCGCCATTGTATCCAATAAGGAGGGGCAATTACACGCGGCCATCCCGTTGACCTGAAATTGTGTCAAAACGCTATGAACTCTTTCGTACTGCGGCTTATACTGCGTGTCCAGGGTATCAACTGCAACCGGTTCCCACGCAGGCTATGGGCTGGTCGTATCCGGCTTTTCCTCGTTTTTTGGAAACAAGGTTGGAATACGGTTATAATTCCAGTGGTGTCTTTAGAAAACCGCGCGGGAGTCGCGCTGAAAAGCACTTCCTGAACAGGGGCCAACGGAAACGACAGGAGGCGCGCCACTTACTTGGAGCTGTGTATACATTCGGCATGAATAACTTTCTTAAACATATTTCGCTTTGGATTGTGTTACTGATTATCGTTGCGCTTGCGCTTTTCAATTTCTCAAAAGTACAAAATGACAAGCGCCCACTGGGCGAAGCTGAATTCGTCACCCAACTGAACGCGGACAATATTGAATCGGTGACCATGACGGAGGCGGGTGAAAACCTCATTGAAATCAAGGCGGTTTTTAAAGAAAAGGTGGAGAATAGTTCAAGTATCAAGTTCAAGACCAACCATTTTCGTGATGAATGGAAATCACAGCTTGAAGTGCAGGGCGTCTCCTACGAATGGAAAGTTGAAAATACCTTGTGGCAGGGAATGCTTTTTAATTTCCTGCCCTTGATCCTTATTTTCGGGGTCTTTTGGTTCTTCATGTTCCGTCAAATGCAAGGAGGCAACAACAAAGCCCTTTCTTTCGGTAAAAGCCGCGCCAGGATGGCGGGCCAGGGGGACAAGAAAGTAACCTTTAAGGATGTGGCGGGCGTGGAGGAGGCCAAGGAAGAACTCCAGGAAATCATAGAGTTTCTGAAGGAGCCGAAGAAGTTTTCGAGACTGGGGGGGAAGATTCCTCGCGGTGTGTTGTTGGTTGGGTCGCCGGGCTCTGGCAAGACGCTTCTCGCGAAGGCTGTCGCAGGCGAGGCTGACGTGCCCTTTTTCAGCGTTAGCGGTTCGGATTTTGTGGAAATGTTTGTCGGCGTGGGGGCAAGCCGCGTGCGTGACTTATTTCAGCAAGGCCACAAGAACGCCCCTTGTATCATATTCATTGACGAAATTGACGCCGTGGGCCGTCAACGTGGGGCCGGCCTCGGTGGCGGCCACGATGAACGGGAACAAACGCTGAATCAGCTGTTGGTCGAGATGGACGGATTTAACGCCAATGACGGCGTTATTCTGATGGCGGCCACGAACCGGCCGGATGTGCTTGACCATGCGTTGCTGCGGCCCGGCCGTTTTGATCGGCAGATTGTCGTGCCTAATCCGGACATCAAAGGGCGGCAGGATATTCTGAACATTCACATCCATAATCAGAAGATTCCGCTGGACGCTGAAATCGACGTCAGCGTTGTGGCCCGGGGCACACCGGGCTTTTCCGGTGCGGACTTGGCGAACCTCGTAAATGAAGCCGCATTGCTTGCCGCCCGCGATAATGCGGACAAGGTCACAATGCAGCACTTGGATGATGCCAAAGACCGTGTTATGATGGGTCCCGCCCGTCGCAGCATGGTCATGAGTGCGAAAGAAAAACTGATAACGGCCTATCATGAGGCTGGTCATACCTTGGTGTCACGGATGCTCCCCGATTGTGACCCCATCCATAAAGTGACCATAATTCCACGGGGTATGTTCGGAGGGGTGACTCTTTCGCTGCCCGAAGAAGACCAGCACACCATAACCCGGTCCCAGTGCCTTGCATGGATACGAAAAGGTATGGCGGGCAGGGCGGCCGAAGAAATTATTTACAAGGAGTTCACCAGTGGCGCGTCCAATGACCTCAAACAGTGCACGCACTTGGCGCATAAAATGGTGTGTGAATGGGGCATGAGCGATTTGGGGCCCATTACTTTCGGCGGGGAAGACGAAGTCTTTCTTGGACGCGATTTCGCCAAGATGCGTGAGTTCAGTGAAGAAACGGCATCAGCGGTTGACCGGGAAATCCATCGTCTCTGTGATGAAGGCTACCGGGACGCGCTGGATATTTTAAAAAGACACGAAAAGGTGTTGCGTAAACTGGCCGAGGGCTTGTATGAACAAGAGACCCTGTTGTCCAAAGAAGTAGACGCGATTATTATTGAGGCCGCGGGGGAAAATATTCTTCCCGTACGTGAGCGTGAAAAAGAAACAGAACCGGCGTCCAAACCACAGGAAGAACCAAAAGAAGCGGTACAGCCGTTAAGGCCGGAAGATGACGCGCAGGGCATTGCGCCTGGAGATGCCGTGCCGGATATGGCCTGAGTTTTTCTCAAGGCTGGTTACCCTTTCAGGTGGCGGACGCGAAAGCGACACGTATAAGGAATATGTGCCTGTGAAACACGCTTTCCCCACACAACTTCTGGACAAAACGCGCACCCGGGTCATGGGCATTTTCAACGCGACTCCCGACTCTTTCTTTGACGGCGGGCACTATCGTGAAGAGGCGGAGATGCGGACGCGTATGCGCCGGATAATGGAAGAGGGTGCGGATATCGTGGATATAGGCGCGGAATCTTCGCGTCCTGACGCTTCCCCGGTTTCCTTGGAGGAAGAACTCCGGCGTGCCATACCTGCATGGGAGGCAGCCCTTTCCACAGGGATGCCTGTTTCGGTGGATACCTGCAAAGCGGCTGTCGCGCGCCGTGCCCTGCAAATGGGAGCCGCTATGATAAACGATATCAGCGCGCTGCGCCATGACGCCGAAATGCGGGAGGTCGTCGCCGAGTTCGGATGCTTGTGTGTATTGATGCATATGCAGGGTACGCCAAAGACCATGCAGGTGTCTCCTGTCTACAAGGATGTCGTATCAGATGTCTATGATTTCCTCGCGCGCAGAATTGAGTTTGCCCTTCAAGGAGGGATTGCCGAAGACAGGATATGGATTGATCCCGGTTTCGGATTCGGCAAAACTGTGGAACATAATCTGGAATTGCTGCGCCGACTAGATATATTCCAAGGACTGGGTTGTCCCATAGTGATGGGAACATCAAATAAGTCCATGATAGGGGCTGTTCTCGGCGCGCCTCCGGACGACAGGCAGGAAGGAACGGCGGCAACGGTGGCAATAGGGATTACAAGAGGCGTACACTGTGTACGTGTTCATGATGTAAAAGTGATGGCACGGGTCGTCCGTATGTGCGATGCCGTTCTGGACAAAGGAAGTGCCGTCGGAACGGAGTAAAACAGTTAAGTGATGCCTCCGGCGGATAGGAATATCCCTTTCAGGCGGTTGACGGGCGTTAAAGACGGGACTAAATAGTCTACAGAAAAGGAGAATCCAATGATTGCATTGGGTGTAAACATAGACCATGTCGCCACGCTGCGTCAGGCTCGCAGGGGCGTGTGCCCGGACATTATCGCGGCCGCAAAAATATGTGAAATGGCCGGGGCGCATCAAATTACCGTCCACCTTCGCAAGGACCGCAGGCATATCCAGGACAAGGATGTCCACGCCTTGAAAGAAACCTTGCTCGTGAATATGAACCTGGAAATGGCCGCAGAGGACGAAATTATCGGCATAGCACAATCCATACAGCCGTACACGGTATGTCTGGTCCCTGAGAAGCGGGAAGAAATTACGACCGAGGGAGGGTTGGATGTCGCCGGTCAGGTGGTCCGTTTGACAGAGGTCGTACAGACCATGCATGCGAAAGGTATCCGGGTCAGCATGTTTATTGATCCCGAACCCGGTCAGGTCGAGGCTTCCGTGAAGTCGGGCGCGGATGCGGTCGAACTGCATACCGGCGCATACGCCAATGCCATCGGGGCGAAGGCCGACCGGGAATTGTCCCGGTTGTGGGATTGCGCCGAGATGGTGGCGGACACATCCATGGAACTGCACGCGGGACATGGGCTGACGGTGCGCAACCTGCTTCCGGTGGCCAGGATGCCCTTTCTCCACGAGGTCAACATCGGGCACGACATCATGGCCCGGGCTTTGTTCATAGGGCTTGATGCTGCTGTAAAAGAGATACTGGGCGTGTTGCGGGATGTTGAAATGGCTTTTGACTGATGCTGGCGCTTCTCGGGCGTGTGTACTACAGTTGTGTTTCCGGTTAGCGTGTGGGCGGTGCCCGCAGTGGAGAATTGTACAGAATGAATACAAATAAGACAGCCCGTATTATTGATGGAAAAAAAATAGCCTCAGCCGTACTGGAGGAATTGCGCGGAGAAATTGCCCGGATGCGTGCCCGGAACCTTGTGCCGGGCCTGGCCGTTGTACTGGTGGGGAACGACCCCGCAAGTGAGGTCTATGTGCGTTCCAAGCGGAAAACCTGCGCGGACCTTGGTGTGAATTCCTTTGCGTATGACTTGCCCGCCAACTGCACGGAAAAACGCCTGTTGAAATTGATCGAAAGCCTGAATGTGGACGCGCGCGTACACGGCATTCTGGTGCAGATGCCCCTGCCGAAACATATCAGCGAGAAAAAAATACTGGAAGCCCTCTCCCCGGAAAAAGACGTGGACGGGTTTCATCCGGTCAACGTGGGGCGGCTGCTCAACGGAGAGGAATGCTTCGTGTCCTGCACGCCCGCCGGATGCCAGACCCTGCTGTCGCGTTCGGGCATTAAAACGGCGGGTAAACATGTCGTTATCGTAGGGCGCTCGAATATCGTGGGAAAGCCGCTGGCCGCGTTGCTGATGCAGAAATCGGAAGACGCCAACGCCACGGTGACCGTATGCCATTCGAAGACGCGCAACATGAGCAAATACACCCGGGACGCGGATATTCTCGTGGCCGCCATGGGCGTTCCGGAATTTATCAAGCCGGCAATGGTGCGTGAAGGCGCCGTTGTAATTGATGTGGGCGTCAACCGCATTCCGGACCCGACCCGGAAAAGCGGCAACCGGCTTGTTGGCGATGTCGCCTTCGCCGGGGTTTTCAAAAAGGTCCGTGCGATTACGCCGGTGCCCGGCGGTGTGGGCCCCATGACCATCGCCATGCTAATGAAAAATACGGTCAAGGCCGCCCGTCAAGTTCCGGCAAAGAAATAGGGGTATGGTCAAACGAATCGAAATAAGCTCGCTTCTGCCGCTTCAAATGGCGGTGTTTGTACTGTGCTCCTCATCGTTGGTGGTGGCTGGCGCCTATATCTACTATCACTATCAAATTGACGCCCTGAATACCCAGGAGGAAAGGCAGAACGGCCTGCTCTTCGCTATCGCGCAAAACGGTGTTTGCGCCCACATCCGGAACGGGATGTATCATCCCGACCACCTTGACGACTGGTTTACCGGGTTGTCTGTCGCGGCCGGGCTTGGGGGGATGCGCTTGTGCGCCGCCAATAATGTTTATATCGTGGCCACGGGTGTCTATCTGGAAAAGGACACCGAAAACACCTTGCAGGAGATACGGAAGGAAGTGCCGGCTTTTGAATCCCTGGCGCGTCCCGCCTGGCGGCGCGGCGGCCCGCGCGGCTTTGGCCGACTCAGTCCGCAGGGCGGTGTCGGGGCTGGTGGCGGGTGGCGGAACTTGCCTCCCGGGCCTTATACTTTCGTACTGGCTATGGACCCGACGCCCTGGATACAGCGTCGCGCGGGTGTGCGGAACCATACCCTGCTGGGTGTCCTGCTGGCCGTCCTCTGTGTTGTACTGATGACGCTGATACTGGTGTCGCGGGAGCACCGGAGGCGGTTGCAGCGGCACTTGTCGGATGCGGAGGCCGCCACGGCGCGACAATCGCTGCTGGCCCGGCTGGGGGCGGGATTGGCCCATGAAACCCGAAACCCGCTCGGGCTAATCCGGGGGATGGCCCAGGGAATTGCCGAGTCTTTACAAACCGCGCCCGAGACCAGGGACCGCGCTCTCCGGATCATCGATGAAACCGACCGTGTCGCCGGACAGATAGATAGCTTTTTAAGCCTGGCCAAGCCCGTGGAAACCCAAATGGTGCCGGTACCCCTGGCGCCGCTTTTTGAAAATATAGCGGCGCTGGTGCGCGATGAGTGCGGGACGGCGAAGATCAACTTTCGGGTGGGTCCCGCGGAGCTGACCGTGCTCGCGGATGTCGAACTATTGCGTAAGGCGCTGTTGAACCTTCTTCTCAATGCATTCAAAGCCTGCAAAGAGGGTGATGAGGTGATCCTGTCCGCTGAAAACACCGATGCGCGCCATGGACGGATTGTGGTGCGGGACACCGGTTGCGGCATTGCCCCGGAAGACCTGCCGCGCGTCACGGAACCCTATTACAGCCGCTTTAAAGAGGGAACAGGTCTCGGCTTGACGCTTACTTCCGAGATCGTCCAGAAATTCGGCGGCCATCTTCAATTGGAATCGAAGCCGGACGCCGGAACCACCGTCCATCTGGCGAACCTGACCTTGGCGGAGCGGGCATCATGAACGGGTCCCCTGTTATTCTTGTTGCCGATGATGAGGCGGCGCAGCGCCTGCTGTTGGAGGACGCCCTGACACACGCCGGGTTTTCGGTGAAGACTTGCAGCAATGGGAAAGACGCCGTTGAAGAGGCAACCCGTTGCGACCTGATGCTTTTGGATGTGCGCATGCCGGGGATGTCCGGGCTGGAGGCGCTGGAACAACTTCACCATATCCACCCTGAACTGCCGGTAATCCTCCTTACCGCGTATATCGATGTCCGGGATGCCGTGGAAGCCATGAAGATGGGAGCCCGGGATTATCTCGAGAAACCTGTGGATTTGGATGAACTCATCACCGTGGTGGAAGACACGCTGGGAGTGCATGCCGAAGCGCAGGAAGGCTGCATGCTGCCGCCGGAGATCATTGCGGAGAGTGCGCCCATGCGGACGGTGTTTCAGCAGGCGTACAAAGTGGCGCAAACGAGCGCCACGGTGCTCCTTCTCGGGGAAAGCGGCGTCGGGAAAGAAGTTGTCGCACAATTCATCCATAAAACCAGCGAAAGGGCTGGGCGCCCTCTGGTGATGGTAGACTGCAGCGCACTGCCGGAGAACCTGGTGGAAGCCGAACTGTTCGGCCATGAAAAAGGCGCGTTTACCGGAGCGGATGTTGCCCGGGAAGGACGCTTTCTACAGGCGGACACGGGAACGATTTTTCTGGATGAGATAGGAGAGATGCCCTTGGCCCTGCAACCCAAATTGCTGCGTGCCCTCGAAACGGGTACCTTCAGGGCCGTCGGCGGCAGCCGCGATGTGCGTGTGGATGTGCGGGTGCTTGCCGCGACCAACCGGGATATCGAAAAAGAAGTGGAAGCCGGAAGGTTTCGGGAAGATCTTTATTACAGGCTCAATGTGTTTCCGCTGGTTATTCCGCCGTTGCGGGAACACCCCGAGGATATCCCCGCCCTGGCCGCGCGCATGTTAAAATCTCAAAGAAAAACAACCGCTCCCGCAACGGAACGGCTGCTGATGGCCTATGACTGGCCCGGCAACATCCGGGAATTGCGGAATGTTCTCGAACGGGCGGCCATCTTGTCCGAAGGTTCCCGTATCTTGCCGGAGGCCTTGCCGCCCATGTTGCGAAAAGCGACGCCGACACCCCGCGCCCGGGGTTCGGTGCTGATTGGCGATATGGCCGCCATCGAACGGCAGGCGATTCAGGAGGCCCTGAAGAAAACCAGTGGCAATAAAACCAAGGCGGCCCAACTGCTTGGTATCAGCAGGCGCAGTCTCATCTATAAACTGCACGCTTACTCGGAAGAGGCCTCTGAAAATGAATAGCCCTTACAGAATCCATGGGTCGCCAGGCGGTACAGCGTTTCACACTCGGGTTTGTTTTACTACCGGAAAAAAGCCTGCACGCTGATGTAAGGGTATGGATGTACAAAACAATAAAGTATCTTTTATACGCGTACCATCCCGGGTGCGCCTGAAAGCAACAGAATAATCTGCGGTGTTGTTCCCCGGCGCACCCGGGAAGGCATGCCTGCGTATAGAAGTGCTTTTTGTAGCGGCCATGCCGCTCGAAAAGTTAGCAAGACGTATTGACACACCCAAACAGAGGAAGGAACCATTCATGTATCGTTACGTAATTACGCTGGCCATTCTGTTGTCCTGTACCCTGGCCGCTTCGGAAATGGACTTGAAAGTGATGTCCTTTAACGTTCGTTACGGCACGGCTATGGACGGGGACAACGCGTGGCCCCACCGGAAGGATATCCTCGTTAACACGATAAAGAAGTATGCCCCGGATATTATCGGCGTACAGGAGTGCCTGGTATTTCAAGCCGATTATATCGTTGAAAAACTGCCGGAATACCGCTGGTTCGGCGTGGACCGGGACGTTTCCGGGAAAGGCGAGATGACCGCCATCCTCTATCAACATGACCACTTTATCCCCATAGAGACGGGCCATTTCTGGTTGTCGGAAACGCCGGACGTGCCGGCATCTAAATCCTGGGATACCAGTCTGACACGTATGGCCAGCTGGGCGAGGTTCCATAATCCCGAGACCAATTCCTGGTTTTATTTTTACAATACCCATCTGGACCACCGCGGCGAGGAAGCCCGCGCCCAGGGCATGGCGGTAATTGCCGACCACATCGCCACGCTGCCGGAGGCTTCGCCCGTTATACTCACCGGGGATTTCAATGCCTATGCCCAGAACAGCCGTCCCTATGAGGTCGCCATGGAAAAAGGATTGCTGGACGCCTGGACCACGGCAAAGGAACGGGTAGGGTCAAAGCAAACGTTTTCGTCCTTCAAGGATCCCGAACCGGACAAGGACGCCCGCATTGATTGGATACTCTATCGTGGTTCCATCACCGTCTTCCAGTGCGAAACCGTCCTCTATAACGAGAACGGCCGCTATCCTTCCGACCATTTCCCCATCCACGCGACCCTGCACATAAAATAACGGGAAATTGCAGCCGGACAGGTCCTTTTCCCTTTAATTCCTGTCCTGCGCGTCCTACTATAGCAGACGCGTAAATGGGACTGCCTCCGGCGCGTGCGACGACTAAGCAAAAATGGGACTGCCTCCGGCGCGCGCGGGATGGCTGTGAGCGGTGCAGGTAATCTTGTGTCGCGCCGGAGGCTGTCCCGCTTTTTGCGGGCGTATCGCGCAAGACCGAAAAAAGCGGGACAGTTCCCGCCGCGGGGGGAATTGGTATTTATCGGTGTATACCCATGTCCATGGTAAAGGCGTTTTCTCAGGTCTTTTTGTATTGGGCGGCGGGGAACAGTCCCATTTTTTCTGTTGTGCGCTGTATGTGCACAGGAAGGTTGTATTGACCCCGGCCCCCCGTCCTACACGTCCTACCGGTCCTACCCGTCCTACAGACCTCATTTCCGCGTCTGCTATAGTAGGACGGGTAGGACCGGTAGGACGTGTAGGATGGGGAAAGCCGCCTTTAGATAAATACAGGGGGTGTGTTCCTCTGGTTACAAAATTCCATTTCCCGTATTCGCAGTGGGCTTTAATGGTACGTATTCGTGTCGTTATAGTCCATGCGTAGAGGGGTTACACGTCAGCTTTGACTGTACGCACGCGGATACAGGGAGGTGTTTTCGCAGGATGGTGTATACTGTGTTAGACTTTGAATGAACCTGTATTGTAGGAAGCATGATACTGCGGAAACCCAAACGGAGGAATATAAGATGTCTCGTGAATCTGTGTGCTGGAGTGAAGCGTGTGTGATGTTGGCGATGCTGGTGGCGGTAGTATTGTTCGGCGTCGTAGCGGCGCGGGCGGAAGTGATGGAAGGCGAGTGGTATTACGAAGGCGAGACCCCATACGAAGGGGAACTCCCGCCTGAGGGCGAGGGGGAACCGCCGTTTCAAAGCCACCCGGCGGATTCCAACGGTGATGGCCGGATGACGATGAGTGAGGCGATTGGGTATCTGGCGTGCTGGCAGCAGGGCAGCTGTTCCATGTCCTACGCCATCCGCGCGGCCTATCTGTGGCAGAACGGGGAGTGGTATGCCTACGATGCGGGTGAAGAGCCGCCCATGTGCTGGGAATTACCGGCGCCTGCGGAAGGGGAAGTCATGTATTCGTTGATGCTGGGATTGGGCGCGGTGAGTCCGGAGTATATCCATGGCAGCATCACGCCGGACCCGGAACCGGGCGAGCTGTGCCCGCCAGTCGCCGGACAGCCGTGGTGCGGGCTGTATCCGGAGGGGACAGAGGTTACTCTGACGCCCGTGCCGTATCCTGGCTATGCCTTTCACCATTGGACAGGCGACCTCAGCGGCAGTCAAGTGCCCGCGTTGGTCGTGATAAATGCGGACAAACACGTGATAGCGGAATTTGTTGCCTTGGGCGAAGGCGAGATTCCCGTGGAAGGCGAACCGGTGGTGGTTCCCGGGGAACTGGTGGACGTGCCTGCCGGAACGTTTCAGATGGGTGATCCCTGGTATGAGGGTAGTAGCTATGAGGTGCCGGTGCATGGCGTATATCTGGACGCCTACCGGATCGGCAAGTATGAAGTGACGAACCAGGAGTACGCGGACGTGTTGAACTGGGCCCAGGGACGGGGCTACCTGAAAAATTCGAGTGGAGGCACGTACACGGGCGGGTTGATTTATGCCTACAACCAACCCATCGCGGATACACAAGCCTCTTATGATTATTCCCAAATCACGTACAGCGGCGGTGTGTTTGGTGTGCGCAGCCGCACGGGGCATGGCGGTGTGCTGTATTCCATGGCGGACCATCCCATGACCGACGTTTCGTGGTACGGTGCAGTGTGTTACTGCAACTGGTTGAGCGAGAAGAACGGATTGCAGGCCTGTTACGATACCTCGAACTGGACGCGGTATGCACCGGTGCGCAACGGGTATCGCCTGCCCACGGAGGCCGAATGGGAACGGGCGGCGGCTTGGGACGGCAGCCGGCATTGGCGCTACGGCATGACCAGCGACACCATTGATTTTACCCGTGCGAACTATTCTGATTGGGAGTCTGAGGATTACGCGAACCCGTTGGGCCTGGATTGGCCTTATACTTCTCCGGTGGGCTGGTATAATGGGGTGAACCCGGCACGGGTGAGCGCACCGGGCACGCTGACGGTGAACGCGACGAGTCCCGTGGGCGCGTATGACATGAGCGGCAATGTGTGGGAGTGGTGCCACGACTGGTGGTATCGCGTGTACACAACAGAGCCGGTCACGAACCCAACGGGGCCGTCCACCGGTTCGTCTCGTGTGCTGCGGGGCGGCTCCTGGTACAACTACAGCAGGGGCACCCGCTCGGCCGCCCGCGGCAGGCTCTACCCGGGCGACTGGGTCAACTACGGCGACCTCTACGGGTTCCGCGTCGCGGTTTCGGTTTCGTCCCGCTAGCCGGATCCTTGGCACTTGGAATCTTGGTCCTTGGTCTTGAGGGGGGATGCAAGGGGGGAGCCTTCCCCCCTTGCTAAAAAAAATTTGGAATTTTGAAGTATGAAAGAGCCTAACAGCGAGTGTGAACCGCGGGTTTTGGTGTGTTTATATGATTTAAGTCTTTGGCTGATGAAGGCCACGAACCGTTATCCTAAAAACTGGCGCGTCACGTTGGGTGATCGTCTGGATAGGGTGGTGCTGGACATGCTTGTTTTAGGTCAACAAGCCTGTTTGCGCCACGACAAACGAACCCTGTTGCAGGAATTAAGTGACGATCTGGAATCGTTGCGCATGTTGATTCGATTGAGTCGTGATTTGGGCTGTCTTGACCTGCGGCGTTATGAATATGCGGCGAAAATGATGGATGAAATCGGCCGTCAATTGGGCGGGTGGATGAAACAACAGCGCAGGAAGTCTTTCCATGAAGACGTGGAAGCATCTCTATCCTGATTTGTGTTCCTTCAAAAATCTCTACGAAGCGGCGCGCAAGGCGCAGCGGGGCAAGCGCTGCCGTCCGGACGTATTTGCGTTTCATGTGCGGCTCGAGGACAATCTGCTTGCCCTGCAGGAGGAATTGACGACCTGCCGTTGGCAGCCCGGCCCCTATCGGGAGTTTTATGTGCAGGAAGCGAAGCGCCGCCTGATTTGTGCGGCGCCCTTTCGTGACCGGGTGGTGCATCATGCCTTGTGCAATATCATCGAGCCGCTCTTCGAGCCTGTTTTTATCTATGACAGTTACGCATGCCGAAAGGGCAAAGGAACCCATGCGGCGGCGGATCGGTATACGGCGTTCTCGCGCCAGGCGCGGTATGTGCTGAAGTGCGATATTGCCCGGTATTTCCCGAGTATTTGCCATGAGGCGCTCTATGCGCAACTGTCGCGACGCATCGCGGACCGGGATGTATTATGGCTGTGTGAACGGGTGTTGCGCAGTTGGGGCGACGACGGGCTGCTGTGGCCGTCCGGCGCCGGGTTGCCTATTGGCAATCAGACCAGTCAATTTTTCGCGAATGTGTATCTGAACGACTTTGACCATTGGATTAAGGAAGACCTTCATTGCAGGCGGTACATCCGGTATGTGGATGATTTCGTGATTTTGCATGATGATAAGAGGTTTTTAGGATCGCTTATACCGCGGATAGAAGAACGGTTGGAAGCGATTGGGGCGCGGTTGCATGCGCGCAAACGCACCATTTTTCCCGTAGAGGAAGGCTGTGATTTCATGGGCTATCGCATTTGGCCGGAGCATCGGCGCCTGCGCCCGATGAACGGCTACCGTTTCCAACGCAAATTGAAGAAACTTGCGCGCGGGTATCGCGTCGGTTCGATAGACCGCGATGCCGTGCGCGCAAGCGTGATGAGCTGGATCGGACATGCGCGGCACGCGGACACCTGGGGCTTGCGCCGGGCCGTGTTTTCGCGCGTGTCTTTTTCGGGGGGGCCGGCCGGATAGGACGTATCGTGTGCTGCGGGGCGGCTCCTGGAACAACAACAACAGGAACACCCGCTCGGCCAACCGCAACAGGAACAACCCGGACAACAGGAACAACAACAACGGGTTCCGCGTCGCGGTTTCGGTTTCGTCCCGCAAGACTCCCGAACCCGGGTTTCGGTCTTCACCGCCGGTGAACGCCGAAAGCGGCGTGTCCCAGGACAATGTCCCGGAGCGCGCAGCCCGAAAGGGCGTTACGGGAGACTACAGGCCTGTTCCCGCGCCGTGCGCGACTATGACACGCGCATGGACAAATACAGAACCCGGCCCGGGTGGCCTGGTAGCCGTGTGCGAAGGGTCGCCCGGGCCTTTTAGGCAAAGGCTAAAGGGCGAAGGATGAAGGATGAAGTATGAAGTATGAAGTATGAAGGCTGAAGTCTGAAGGGCCTTGATTATGGTAAGATAATGTGTATAGAAATGACTGCCCATTGGAAGTCGTCATGTGTATTTCAAAGCAACCCTGGTAGCCCATCAGCATGGCTCTAAAGAAACTATATTTGGAAACAACGGTACCAAGTTATTTGCTGGCGAAACCGTCTCGTGATATCATTGTGCTTGGCCGTCAGGAGATTACGCGCAGATGGTGGCAACGCGACCAGGGCGTGTTTTCAGTGTTTATTTCCGACCTTGTATTGTCCGAGTGTTCCGGTGGCGACACGAAAGCTGCTGCGTACCGCCGTGATTTTCTTGCGCAGTTTCCTTTACTGGAGTTGAATAGGGATGTTGAGCGGTTGGCGCAGTTGTATCTCGAGGACGGTATCGTGCCGCCGGGCAGCGCCGGCGACGCCACGCATCTGGCATACGCCGGCATTCATGAAATGGATTTCTTATGCACGTGGAATTTTCGGCATCTTGCCAATGCGTTTGCGTTGTTGCGATTGCGGGAATTCCACGAGAAGCTTGGTATGTTTGTTCCTCATATATGTACTCCTGAGGAATTGTTAGGAGAATAGATAATGCGTGTAGATGCTGTATTGAGAGCGGTTTACCGGGCGAAGGATCAATTGAACCGCGAAGTACAGGGAGATGTCGGCCTGCTTTGTACGCGTTTACGCAACGAGGCTGCACAGCGTACGGACCGGGTGGTTGTGGCGGCGCCCAAAAGAAAGCGTAATCTACCAAAGCGTCCCGCTCGCAGGGCATCATGAATACCCCGTGCTTGTCCTATTGTGAAAAAGAAGATGTGTTGCGTCTTGTCCTATCGGACGCGCCGGAAGCGGGGGCTGCCGCCTGATGAAACGCATCGGAAAGGTGTTTGCAGAAGGCTGAATGGTGAAGGCTGAATGATGAAGGCTGAAGGCTGAAATAAGACCTTTGATGGTGCGTGCCGAAAGAGGACATGGAAAAAGTCAGCAAACATTAAGGGACGAATAGCGGCGTATTATGTATTCTATTCCTGTTTTTTCTTAATCGCTTGACACGCGTCACGTTACATGTTACAATTATACTATGATAAAGACTTTTGCCGATCGTCATACGCAGGAGTTGTATACGCTTGGACAATCGCGGAGAGTATCGCCGGATATTCTCAAACGCGCAATACGCAAATTGGAATATGTTGACCTGGCGACATGTTTGGACGACTTGAAGATACCTCCAAGCAACCGGTTGCATGGATTGGGAAGGGACCGTAAGGGATTTTATTCAATAGCGATTAACGACCAATGGCGTATATGCTTCCGTTTCATGGCGGGCAATGCTTATGACGTCGAAATTACGGACTATCACTAACGGGAGATAGGTTTATGAGCCTTCCAAATACAGTAGAAAGAACCATTCGCCCCACCCATCCCGGAGAAATGCTTCGTGAAGATTTTCTTCCGGAATATGGCCTGAGTGCGGCGTCGCTGGCTGAGGCTGTGGGCGTTTCACGGCAGACCATCAATGAACTGCTTCGCGAACGGCGTTCACTCAGTCCCGAGCTGGCGGTTCGGTTGGGACGCTTCTTTGGCAATTCCCCTGAATACTGGCTGAAAGCCCAGCGTGCCGTGGACCTTTGGGATGCCACCCGCGCGTTGAAAAAGAATATAGCTCGGATACGCCCGATAAACACCTTGTTTCATTAAGCAAGTAGTTGACACCTTAAAACACGATGGCCTGCTATAGAATCCTACAGGTCCAACAAAAGAACCTACAGTCCCAGCTGCTGTAAAAACGCGCTACCGCTTCTTTTCTTCATCCTGTCTCGTGCCGAGCGCGCGCATGGCGTTGCCAAACAGGGTCAGCATGTCGGCGAGTTTCCCCGCGGTTGCGGGGTCGGGCAGGGGAATGCGAAGCTGGGGGGCGCCCGTGTGTTCATCCTTGGCGATTATGGCGTGAGGAATGCCCGGTTCCTGGTCGTGTGGAGGTGCGTTGCCGGTTGGGGCAGACTGAAAGACGTTTGCCAGAACACCGATGAACTGCATACCTGCCTGTACGAGGGTCTCCCAGCCTTGCGCTGAAGGCGCAGGTACTGCACCGGGTTTTTCAGCGGCCGGAATTCCGGCTGCAGGGATTTCCGCCAGGCCGGTATCGGTTGATGGAGCGGAAGCCTTTTCAGCATCTACAAAAATGGGGACTTTTTCCGTTACTTCATCCGTGAGGCCAGGTTCCTCCGTGACAGGAACCGGCGGTTGTTCGGTTGTGGATGAAGATACTTCTTCCACGGTTTCCATGAACTTGTTCATCTTGGCCTTGCCCAGGAACACTTCCGTTTCACCGCCGTCTAGCACGCCTTTGAAAACGGAGGTCTTGAATTTGATCACATCGAGCATATTTTGTTCGATGGTGCCGCGGGCGATGAAATGATACACCTGAACGCTGCGCTGCTGCCCGAGGCGGTGTACGCGGCCGATGCGCTGTTCCAAAATCGCCGGGTTCCACGGTTGATCCATGATGATGACCGCCGAGGCCTCCTGTAGGTTGAGGCCTACGCCGCCGGAATCAGTGCACAACAGAACGCGGCAGTCCGCGTCCGACTTAAAACGGTCCAGCACCGCCTTGCGTTTTCGTTGTTCCAGACTGCCGTGGAAATAGGCATAATCGCGCTTGTGGGCGTCCAGGCGACGGATCAGCATTTCGTGGGTGCGCAGCCATTGGCTGAAGATCACGATTTTGACGCCGGGCATTTCGAAGAGGTCTTCGATGAGGGACATGCACTCGTCCATCTTGCAGCTTTTGTCCGTCTCATGGTCTATCAGATAAGTGCTGTTGCAGGACATGCGCATCAGTTGCAGGGCGACCATGAGTTTGCGCTGGTCCGCTTCGGTAAGGAAACCGAAGCGGCGCCATTTGGCCACAATTTTTGCCACCACCTCACGGTTGCTCTCGTGTATCTCCCATTGCTCCTGGGTCATGTCCACAAAAAAATGCTTGTCGGCCCGTTCGGGCAGTTCGCGCAACACCTGGTCCTTGTGCCGGCGCAACAGCACCGGTGCCAGGCTTTCCTGGATGCGGTCTAGGCTATGATAGCCGATTACCCGCCCGCTGTCATCGGTATGCTGGTGATTGTGCAGAAACCGGAACAGAGGGCCGAGATGGTACTGGTCGACGAATTCCATGAGGGAATGCAGTTCCTCAAGCCTGTTCTCCAGCGGGGTCCCGGTCAATACGATGGCATACTCAGAACGCAACCGCTTGACCGCCTGGGCACGCCGTGTTTTCCAGTTTTTGATGCGCTGGGCTTCATCCAATATCACCAGGTCCGGCGCCCAGCCATGGATCAGTTCCAAATCCCGGGAAACAATGTCATAATTGACGATTTTATAGAAGGAATCAGTCTGGTACAGGGTTTTACGATAGGGGTATAACCCGAGGATGACCTCCGCCTTACGCCTGGTGAAGCGTTCGATTTCATATTTCCACTGGTACTTGAGCGAGGTAGGACACACCACCAGCACCCGCTGGACACAGGCCACCTTGGCCAGCAGTTCCGCTGCGCCAATGGCCTGAACCGTTTTGCCCAGGCCCATGTCGTCCGCGATCAGGCATCGACCCGCGCGTGCGGCGAACAGTGCCCCCTTTTGTTGATACGGATACAGTTTGGTCCTGAGCATCCCGTTCAAGGTCGGGGTTAGCTCAGCGAAATCCTTTTCGATCTTCTTTTCCAGCACCTCCCGGTCGCGCAAGCGGCCGATAAACTCCAACGCATCGTCATAGACGCGGACTTCATGGTCAAATTTGGCCAGCTCGCGCATAAATCCCTCAAATTTTCCGGTCTTATCCGGACGCAACATGTCGTCCAGATTGAAATACCGGGTGACCAGGCCATTCATATCCGCCGGGAAAAGGGTACCGCGCCCGAATCGAACACGCCGCTGGGGCCCGTATTCGAGATATACCTCGGAAAAAGAAGGGCGATAGCCTTCCCGAAAGGCTTTTTTGGCACCATGCTTGCGTTCCAGTTTGGCAAGGGTCCACTCGATGTGCTTGCAGGTGCCCAAGGTATTTACGGCAAAGTCCGGGCAGGAACAGAAATTAAGTCCCGGTTTTTTGCCTCGAATAACGACACGGTAGGTGTGTCGGTTCGTAGCGTTGGTGACCGAGAATTCCGAGAAGAACGGTTCTTTACTCAGGTTCTTCAACGAAAAATCCTGAGCACGGCCGTACTCGCGGCGCAGCGCGATTTGCCATTCTTCCACCGTCAAGTCCTGGGGTTTGCGGGTACGGGACGTTTTGACGGGCTTGGACTTGATGTTGCGTCGCTTGTTTATTTTGTCAATCATTAGGGAATTGCCTTTTGTTAATAGCGTTTCGGGGCGAGGTTCTTGAGTACGTTCCCAATATAACCTTCGAGAAACAACCAGACCCAAGAAGAATATTTTCGCAGGAAGTTATTCCCGATGCAACTTTACAGATGGCGCGCAAATGGTGTAAAACAAACAGACCAGTGTCATTCCGGTTTGCCGACTCATTCCCAAATACTTTTTTTCGACTCGTTCCCAAATACTTTTTCCTACTCGATCCCAAATTCCATTTGGGAACGCACGCTCTGTTGAAATTCTATTTTTCTCTTCGCATCGGTCCGGACGGTGTACTCCCGCGCTCGATCACAGTTGCGAAGAGGATCTTCGCGGGCAAGTGCGTTCCCAAGTGCAACTTGGAAACGTGCAGAACGGAGCAAAAAGGGACTGATGACGAAATAGCCATCAGAAATGAAGAATGGATGCCCTCTGCTTCTATTGGCTATTTCGTTGTCTGTCCCTTTCTTGCGATCTTATACGCAGATGACTTCAAAAATGTCGAACTGGATTTTCGACTCGTTCCCAAATTCCAGTCTTGTCATTACCCACATCTTTTGGCAATGAATAGTAGCGGCAAAAAACGAATGTTTGAATTCAATATCCCAACGGGATTTAGGAACAAAGCCCAGGGTTGCGGTACTCCGCTACCCTGGGTTGGAAGTTACCCCCCAATTCCCGTTTACCCCAACGGGGTTACGTTACATTGGTGCAAATACTGTATTAGAAAACCGACGTAACTCCGTTGGAGTAGAAAAGAGAGAAGAAGAGACATCACTTACCCAGGGTAGCGGGGTACCGCAACCGCTGGGCTATGATATGGAATCCCGTTGGGATTCTGAATACATACGTCGGCATCTCAATACCCCATCCTGAAGGGAAAGATGTGGGTAATGACAAGAATTCCAGTTGGGAACACAATCTTTTTTGAAAATCTATTCAGAGTAGCACGGGGATATCGGGGTGGGGTTCTCGTGTGACGACTTCGTAGGCGGTCGTTCCGGTGCTGGTGTACCGGGTTCGCCTGCCCTCTGGAGACGTGACGGTCAGGGTCATATCCGCCAGTTTAGTATTATGACAATACAGATTGGAACCGTCTGTGTCTTCATAGGTGACGCAGGCAAAGTCATCCAGGCGAGCTGTCAGGTTGCCCTCAAAAGAGTATCTGTTTTTGGTTGTAGTAAAGTGCCACCCGTCAAAACTGCAGTGGGACTGGAAGCGAAGGGCATCCATTACGGTATTCAGGAAGAGGGTTTCTCTCCCGATTTGGATAAACATGCTGGTAAGAGCGGGGGGGACCAGTCCGCCGAACTTGGCACGGGCGCTTAAACCGTCCCAAATTAAACCGGCCGGGGCGCCTGCATCATCCACGAAACAGTTGCAGTGGCCCCAGGACCAGGAATGGCCGTTTTGGGGCCCCGCCAGGTGCCCCTGCATGCCCGGGGCCGCAGTGAAGGCATACCGCGTCTCGTTCACCTCGCACCAGCCGGTATAGCGCTGCTGTTCAAAAACAGTCACCGCCAGGTTTTTGACCAGCCCCAACTTGCGCAGCCTGTCGGGCACAAAGTCATGACCGCCCGCGGCGCCGGGTATGATTTGCAGGTCCCAGGCGATTCGGGTGGTATCGTTATGGATATGCCCGTTGGTCCTGTCCTCGCCAAGATAATTATCTTCGATACGCAACCCATTAAATACGTTTTGGGACGCCGGGACCGTGACACAAGAATTCAGGGGATAGGTCTGTTTCGCGGCGGCTTTTCGAGTCCGGCCCGTGTCGTGTTCAAAAAAGATGGCCCAGACCTCGGCGACCTCTTTTGATTTATCCCGGCGTATCAGGATGGTAAACCGCAGCCACAAGGCCCTTGCCGTCCCGGGGTCGTTTAGTTTTAAATACCAGACCTCCTGAAACCCGCTTTTGCCTGCTTCCGTTATGAATCGGGGCGCATTGTGAATTACGCTTCCGTTTTTCATGGAAAGTACCCTTCTAAATTAAACGGCCGAGTACCTGTATAGGGTGACTGTTCAACGGTAAAAAAAAACACAACACCAAGGCCGGTGCTGCGTGTTTGTACGCCCGCAAGAAGTTTTGTGCGGCATGTCTTACCTTCTTGCCCGGGATGATTGCATGTGTCTCTCGGGCGTTGACGCCTTTCATTCTTCGCCGGGACAAGCAAAAAACCATTGGTCGCCAAAGTGTTTTTCCACGATTCTTTCTTGTTCAACCAGGAGTTGGACCGTTTTGGCCGTTTCAATTTGTCGCAAACCGAGCGCCTCGGCAATTTCCCGGAGGGAGCAAGGCCTGCGCTTCAGGAGTTCCACAATACGCTCCGCATCGGGCGTATCTTCCGGTGCGAAGGAAGTGCCGCTGTAGTTCGCAATAATTTCAGCGTCCGGTCCGAACAATGCCGCCAGCGTTTCGAGACGTTCGCGGTCAATGGGCCGGGCGAACGTTTCCGCGGGGGGACGTACCACCGTATTGATTTGAATACGGTCCGGTCGGATTTGCCTGACCCATTCAGCGATTGCACGAACGTGGTCCTCGCTGGATGTGATACCGTCCACAAGCATGATCTCCAGCCATATTTCATTCGGAAACGCATTTCGGAAGTCAATCAGGCCGCGGACCATTTTTTCAAAGGGTATGTCGTTCACAGGGCGATCGAGTTGCCGGAAGAGGGCCTCACTGCCCGCATCCAGGGAGGGCATGACAACGTCCGCGGCAAGCAAGTCTTGCTGTACCCTGACGTCCCAAAGGAGCGAACCATTGGTAATTACCGCTACAGGAAAGGGAGTCAGGGCTTTTATGCCCCGAACGATATCTCCAAGGCCGCTGTTCAGGGTGGGTTCGCCTGCCCCAGAGACCGTGATAAAGTCGGGAAGAATACCTTTCGCAAGAAACTGCGAAAGTTCCGTCAGGACTTCCTCTACAGGAACATATTCTTTCCGTTCCGAGGTCCGGTTGGTGGTCCTGCCCTGTTCGCAATAAATGCAGTCATAGGTGCAGGTCTTAAACGGTATGATGTCGATACCGAGTGATTTGCCCAATCGCCTGGACAACACGGGACCGAAAATATAGGTGTAGGTTCCTCGTGTCATTGAAGAGTTTCTCCGTTGCTTGGAGTGCAGGCGCTGCCAGGAGTTCCAAAAGCGGAATCCCTTTGCAAGCCAATCCGGGAGGCGAAGCGCGTGCCTCGCCTAAGGTACCAGTACCGCAGCGGAAATGACCGTAGTCCAGCGCCCGTTTTTGTCACCCAGGGCTGTTTGCGTGATACTGGTGGTCCGTACGAACTTCCCGCTGATGCGCCAAATCTCCCGCTTCTCGTCCCAACTCTTGTCCGGGTCAAACTCAACGCCGAGCACGGTGGCCAGCATCTCTGCGGCCAGGTCTTCCGCGTAATCACCGGCCTTTTCACGGGTTTGGCCATAGCCGTGATGTTCCGACAGGTATCCAAACTGATTGACATCTTTAGGAATGGCCACGCCGACCGAGGCCGCAATGAGCCGCTGTGGTTCGTTTGTCGCCGCTTCGGCCATGACCACATGGACAACCTGTCCGGCTTTCAATTCTGCAAGCCCTTTTTCCAGTTTTACTAATTTGCAGTTCGGGGGATAGATACTAGAAACACGAACCAGATTGAATTGCGCAATACCGCAGTTGCGTAGTGCCATTTCAAAACTGGACAGTTTCTCACGATGGCGGCCCAAGCCGCGCGCAAGAAAAATCATACGTGGAACATACATGGTCTTAAATCTCCGTCCTTGTTGTGTTGCAGGCAAACGTGCCCGGTCGGATTGTTACTTTGCCACCGTGCTAACCCAGCGCGGCGTTCAAAGTATGTTTCCTGCCACGACCTCGGCTGCCTCGTTGATATGCTGTTTCCCTGGATATGCCGCCAATCCAGCCGTCCTGAACATCCTATTTAATTGCCCGTGAAAGTTCCGCGGCGAAAGCGCCTGCCTGACGGGCGGCTTTACTTTTATCCTGTGTCTGCGCGATAAGATGAACCAGTGCCGAGCCTACCACTACGCCTTCTGCCAGGCCAGCGACGATGTGTGCCTGTTCAGGCGTGGAAATGCCAAAACCAACAGCGATCGGTTTTCCTGTCTTTTCGCGCACCCTTGACACGGCCCGGGCAAGGTCATGGGTGAGACCCGCCCGTGCTCCTGTGACGCCCAACCGGGAAATATAGTACACAAAGGTTTCACAGGCTTCCCCGATCAGTGCCAGCCTTGCATCCGTGCTGGTGGGTGCCGCCAGAAAAACGGAGGTCAGGCTGTTGGACCGAAGCGCGTTGCGGTATGCGTCTGCTTCTTCCGGGGGCAGGTCCACACAGAGCACCCCGTCCGCGCCTGCATTGGCGGCGTCGCGCGCAAAGGCGGCTTCTCCATATGCCAGCAGGGGATTATAATAGGTGAATAGAAGCAGCGGCGCCTGGCTGCGTTTCCGGATGCGTTCAACAGAAGCCAGAATGCCATGCAGCGTAACACCCTCTTGTAGCGCACGGAAAGACGCTTCTTGAATTACAGTGCCGTCTCCTGAAGGGTCGGAATAGGGTACACCGTATTCGACAACATCCGCCCCGTTCTCCTCAAGGGCGACGACAATGTCTTCGCTAACGGCAAGGTTGGGGTCTCCTCCGGTAATAAAGGGAATAAAAGCGGATTTCCCGCAGGTTGCCAGTTCTTGAAAGCGGCGGCTGATTCGGTTCATATTACAACTCCTCGCCCTGCATGATAAAACGGGCCGCTTGTTCCACATCCTTGTCGCCCCGTCCGGACATATTCATAACGATAATGGCTTCGGGGGCCATGGCTGGCGCGCGTTTGACAACTTCAGCGAGGGCATGGGCACTTTCGAGTGCCGGGATTATGCCTTCCATCCGGCTACAACGCTGAAACGCATCCAACGCTTCCTGGTCGGTCGCATAGGTGTATTCGATGCGCTTGTTATCATGGAAATAGGCATGTTCCGGGCCTACGCTGGCGTAATCCAATCCGGCGGAAACGCTATGTGTACCGCCAATCAACCCGTCTTTGTCCTGAAGTACGTAACTCATGGCGCCTTGAAGCATGCCGATGGACCCGCCCGCGAATCGGGCTGCATGCATGCCCGGCACGAGTTTTGTTCCGCCGGCCTCCACGCCAACCATGCATATAGCCTCGTCTCCAAGGAAATCATAGAACAACCCGATGGAATTGGAGCCGCCGCCGACACAGGCGATCAACATATCGGGGAGGCGCCCCTCGGCTTCGAGAATCTGTTCGCGTGTTTCGCGGCCGATGACGGCTTGAAAATCACGGCAAATCATCGGAAAAGGATGGGGGCCATGGACGGTTCCCAGCACATAATGGGTATGTTCGACATTGGCTGCCCAATCACGCATGGCTTCGTTTATGGCATCTTTCAGCGTGCGCGATCCGGCATTTACACAGGTGACCTTCGCACCCATAAGTCGCATGCGGAATACATTGAGACGTTGCCGTTCCATATCTTCCGCGCCCATATACACTTCACACTCGAGGTCGAGCAACGCTGCGGCCGTCGCCGTGGCTACGCCGTGTTGACCAGCACCCGTTTCCGCGATGACCCGGGACTTATTCATGCGCCGGGCAAGCAGGCACTGGCCCAAGGCGTTGTTTATCTTGTGGGCACCAGTATGGGCCAGGTCTTCCCGCTTAAAGTATACGCGAGCGCCGCCTAGCGAGGCGGTCAAGCGTTCCGCGAAATAGAGCGGGGTGGGGCGCCCCACATAATGACGTCGCCGCTGTTCCAGGTCGGCACGAAAAACAAAATCGGCCATGGCGGACCGGTAAGCTGCTTCCAGCTCGTCCAGGGCGTACATCAGCGTCTCTGGGACATACTTGCCCCCGTAAGCGCCAAAACGGCCCCGGGCGTCAGGCCAGGGATGCTTTTCGCACGTTGTAGACAAAGGTGTGTATTTTTTCATGATCTTTTTTTCCAGGTTCGGCTTCAAGACCGCCGGACACATCTACGGCGTAGGGACGGACGCGCAGTACCGCTTCTTCGACATTTTCCGGGGTAAGGCCGCCGGCCAGGATGATTTTTTTCACGTGACCAAGGTCTGTCGCAATTTGCCAATCACACCGGCAACCCGTGCCGCCGTGCGCGTCGGCCGACCAGGCGTCCAACAGGCAGAGGGTTCCGGGAAACCCGGAAACCTCCTCCACACTAAAACCTTCGTGCATCTGAAAGGCTTTGTAGGCTCGCGGACCGATGGCCGCGCAGGTTTCCGGGGATTCATTCCCGTGCAACTGCAACCGGTCAAATACTTGGAGCATTTCCCGCATGCGTTCCACCGTTTCATTGACGACCACGCCCACAGTGGTAACGAATTCGGGAAGCCGGGCGATGATGACCGCCGCCGATTCCAGGTCAATATACCGGTTTCTTATTTTCGCCTCGGGTGCCAGCACAAAGCCCAGTGCATCTGCGCCCGCTTCGCAGGCCGCAAGCGCGTCTTCAGCGTTGGTGATACCGCATATCTTAATCTTCGTCATCATGAAGGAGCCCCTCAAGGGTTTCCCGAATGTTCTTGCTGGTAAGCAGGCTTTCTCCAATAAGGACGGCATCCACGCCGCCATCGTCTAACATGCGTACTTCACGCCGGGACTTGATGCCGCTTTCGCTGACCAGAATATTGCCCCCCGGAACGCGGTTTTTTAAACGCATGGTGGTTTGTATATCCACGGCCAGGGTGTCCAGGTCGCGGTTGTTTATACCGATGATGTGGGCGCCGGCCTTTAACGCGCGTTGGATTTCGTCCTCGGAATGTGTTTCGACAAGCGCCGCCATTTCAAGCCTGGCCGCTTGTTGAATAAACTCTTTTAATTCATCGTCTGTGAGTATCCGTACAATCAGCAGAACCGCATCGGCTCCTGCGGTCCGCGCCTCAAATATCTGGTAGGGGTCTATGATGAATTCTTTGCACAGGCAGGGAAGCTTTGTATGGTTCGCCACCTTGTTTAGATCGTCAAGGGAACCTCCGAAATACTTCTTATCCACCAGCACAGAAATGGCCCGGGCGCCGGCTTGTTCGTATATCGCCGCAAGCTCGGCGGCGTCCACATCCGGCAATATCTCCCCTCTGGAAGGGGAGCGCCGCTTAATTTCGGCGATAATGCTGATACCGGGGGTACGCAAAGCAAGCCGAAAATCCTTTCTCCGCGGTGCGCGTTCGAGATATTCTTCTATCTCACGCAGCGGCGTTCTCGTCTTGCGTTCAGCGACTTCTTTCCTTTTATTAGAAACAATTTCGGTAAGCAGCATAATCGGTGTGTCTCAAGCGGCGTGATATTCCCATGTCCGTCTGGCAGTAAAAATTATTTGGCAGAAAAAACGATAACCGTTATCATACTGAATTAATGCCATCGCTTCAAGAACACAACAAGGTTGGACTCCAGGCGAAAATTCCTTCTGAATCGGATTTGTATCATTCCTGTGCTTTTTGCTATACTGGCCGTCAGACACGAAGTTAATCTGCACTGCTGGTCGGAGACAGCCGGTGGCCGGAAGGCCTTAATACCCTGCCGAGACTGCGGACGGAGCTGATAGATGTCAGAGATTGCCGCCCGTGCTGTCGTTTTGACGGCGCGGGCTTTTTTTAGTGCCCGCAATTCCGTAAGGCAGATGCCCCTATGGAAGGAGGTGAACCCTTTTGCCTACACCCGAAAAAGAGAAAATTGTTGCCGAAATCAAGGAACATATCAGTAACAATGAGGTGGCTATTATCACCCAGTATGTGGGTATGAATGTTGCCCAGGCCACGGAACTTCGCAAACAACTGCGCGGAGCCGATGCTCTGTTCAAGGTCTATAAGAATACCTTGGCGAGCCGTGCGTTACACGAGTTGAACCTTGATGCCGCCGTCGGTCTGATGGAAGGGCCGACTTCATGGGCCTTTTGTAAAGACCCGGTAGCTCCTGCAAAAATTCTGAAGGAATACGCCAAAGAAGTGCCCTTTGTGGTTATGCGCGGTGGTATTTTAAATGGTACCGTGGTTACCGCTGGTCAGCTGGAACGCTTGGCCGATTTGCCGCCCGCCGAGCAACTGTTGGCACAGGTTGTCGGAACCCTCGCCATGCCTATGCGTAATATGCTTGGCGTACTGACCGCCGTACCCCGTAATCTGGTCAATGCATTGGATCAAATTCGTAAACAAAAGGAAGAAGCGGAAGCAGCATAAGTGCTGGCTGAAGCGAAGGTTCGTTCAAACAATCTTACCCGGCGTTGTGCCGAAAAGTATAAAAGGAACTCTACAATGTCAGAAAAATTGGATGCAATTATCGAGAATATAGCCGGTCTTACCGTGCTGGAACTTAGCGAGTTAATCAAGGCTTTGGAAGAAAAATTCGGTGTAACGGCTGCCGCACCTATGATGATGGGTGCCATGCCGGTTATGGGCGGCGGTGATGCTGCGGCCGCGGTGGAAGAGCCCACTGAGTTTGATGTCATCCTGAAAGACTTCGGTTCCCAGAAGATTGGCGTAATCAAGGTCGTAAAGGACAAGACAGGCCTTGGATTAAAAGAAGCCAAAGAACTGGTGGACAAGGCTCCCTCGACCATTAAAGAGAAGTTGTCGAAGGAAGAGGCCGATAAACTTCGTGCCGCCCTTGAAGAAGCAGGCGCCACCATCGAAGTCAAAGGCGTTTAATCCTGGTTATTCGAACAACTAATATCGCCCTCTTGGAGAGTTAACACCCAAGGGGGCGTTTTATTTTTGCAGAACATCCGAAATAATCCTGTCAACTCGGAACATGGGGGATATTTTGGGGGCCTGTTATTCTCAGGGGTCTTCCCCTTAACATTTATGCGTGAAGATACGTCGCTGTGTAGAACATACGATTATGTGGGTAGATAAGTATCGTTAAAGTTTCATCTTGTTTATTTTCTTGGTTCGGGAATATGGTGCGGAATAGATAGTTTGGGAAGTATGGCTTTGATATCTACGTATACATAATCATTAGCAATGCCTTGATATAAAAAATATAAAGGTGTAAAATTGCATCGTTCAGCTAAAGCACTGAATGCGACCGTAGTGTCGTCAGAATCGACAAACTCAGCGGGAGGTGGTGTATGTCTGAATTTGTTCTTGGAACGGGTCAAAAGCAAACGTTGAGAAATATCCTTCGCCTTGTAGAGGCGGACATCGTAAAACGGGAAGGTGTGCCACGCCGCATCCGGTTGTGGACAGACAAAATTGTAATAGAAGTGAAGCGTCCTGATCTTCATGGCGACTTTGAGCAGTACGATATCGTATTGCCCAAGGATATGGACGAAGCGCACATGTTGGTGCAGTTTGCCGAATCGCATCCTGATGAAATTATGCTGGAAGACCAGGAATATTCGTGGCGCATTATCTCACCTCCCAAGGGTAAAGACTTTACGCCGCAGATACTGGAGGCTATAAATAATTTTAGCACGATAATAGCCTTACCCGAGGTATGGCGGGCTGAAGGACACGACTTCCGGGTAGAAAACATTAACGTGGAAATGTTGTTACACGCCATGGTGCAATATCGCGCGAGCGATGTCCATTTGACCTCAGGGCTGAATCCCGTGTTTCGCATTGACAACGACACCCGTTATTCGGAAATCATGACCCCCCTGTCAAGCGTCCAGATTCTTGATTTGGTGCAACGGATTGCGCCATTGGGATTTTGGGAGGAGTTTGAAAATTATAAGCAAACCAGTTTCAGCTATCATCAGGCTGGGGTTGGATATGCCCGCGTGTCGGCCTTCATCAAACATGGTACACCCCATTGTACGTTCCGCTATCTGCCTGAAAAAGTCCCTTCTTTTGAAGAATTAAATGTGCCTCCCGAACAGATGCAGGCGTTAGCCAAAACACCTCGCGGCCTGATTATCATCAGCGGCATGACCGGCAGCGGCAAGACGACAACCATGGCCGCCTTGGTGGATTGGATTAATACCCATAAATCGCTACATATTTTGACTATTGAAAATCCGGTGGAATACGTGCATGTGAACAAAAAGTCCATCGTATCCCAGCGCAGTCTCGGCAGTGATGTCGGTTCTTTTGCCGAGGCTGTAACCGGCGCACTGCGTCATGACCCTGATGTGATCCTGATTGGAGAAATGCGCGATCCTGATACCATCCGAGCGGCCATTAATGCTGCCGCTACCGGACACCTCGTCATCAGTACGCTGCACTCCAACACTTCGTATGAAGTTGTCAACCGTATAGTCAGCTTCTTTGACCCGATTGAAAGGGATTTGGTCCGGCTCCAATTACGTGACTGCCTGAAAGGTGTTATTTGCCAGAGGTTGGTTCCTCGGGTTGGGGGAGGACGTGTTCCTGCACTGGAGTTCATGTTCAACGACATCAAGCCTATTGGCGATGCAATTCTCAAAGGGGACACGGACTTGATTCGTGTGGGGATGCAGCAAACTGTTTCTCATTCGATACTGTTTGAAACCTATCTGTTAAAGATGTTCAAGGCGAATGTTATCGACCTGGAACGCGCCAGAGAAACTTGCACGGATGTCAGCGTATTTGACCAGATGCGTATGGGCACCTATTCCGTACCCCGATTGGATAGTATCAAGGGGGTCTGATTCCTGACGGGCAAGTATGTTACTATACCTTCAGGTGTTCCGGTCTTCGGGCTGATGATGCGCGCAGCCGGACTTTTCAATCGACCCAAAAGGTGTAAATCCGCCCCGTGGTTCAGGATATGTCTTTCAACCCTGCTCTTCCCAAGGGTTCTTCAGGCATATTCATGCGGGGGATGTTCCGTCTAACAAGTAGAAAGAACCTTGTCTATGAAAAACCAATATGTGAACAGACTCCAGGAAGGGGATCGTATTAACGACTATTTTGTCGCCGCCAGAAAGGACTTGCGGTCCAAGCAGGATGGCGGCAAATTCCTGGGTATGGTGCTTAAAGACAAAACGGGAGACATCGGCGGCGTGTTGTGGAATAATGCCGCCGAGACTGCAAAACTATTTGAAGTCGGCGATGTCGTCGGCATTCGCGGGGTCGTCTGCGTTTACCAGGGTCGTCTTCAAATACGTATTGAACAAGTGTTCGCATTGAATGAAAGTGATTACTCCATAAGCGACCTGGTGAACAAACCGGAGAACCTGGGCGATATAGCCGATAAATTCGAAGGTTTGATTCAAGGCTTGAGTAATCCCTTCTGTAAAGCAGTGTGCCTTTCTTTTTGGGATGATGAATCGTTCCGGGAAGCATTCGTCCAGGCGATGGCCGGTAAAAAATGGCACCATGAGTATGTGGGTGGACTCATCCATCATTGTTATGAGATGGCGCGTATTGCGGAGGTCATGTGTGAACTGTATCCGGAATTAGACAGGGATGTACTTATCGCCGCGATCTTTCTTCATGATGTTGGCAAGGTATACGAGATGACCCATGGGCTTGCCGCAGACTATACGACGGAGGGCAAACTGCTTGGCCACCTGCAGATTGGCTGCACCATGGTACAGGGAAAAATAGATGCCATTGCGGATTTTCCGGACAAACTCCGGCTCGAACTTCTTCATTGTATCCTCTCCCATCATGGAGAGTTGGTGAATGGTTCTCCCGTAACGCCGCGCACCATTGAAGCGATTGTGCTGCATCATATCGACAACCTGGATGCGCAAACGGCCGCTTTTTCTCGAATTATCCGGGAGACTCGCGAGAAAGGCCAGGAATGGTCCGAGTATCTTCCACTGATAGACCGGGTTATTTGGACCAAATGATTCGTCCTTTCCTTATTCCTGCCAGGTGAAAGAAATGGTGCCAAGCCCGCCCGGCGCCAGTCTGACCGGGATATACGCGCCTGTATATTCAATCGCTTCCCCGGGTTCTTCATTAAGATTACAGTAACAGGCTGAGGTCACGGGGTGTGCAATAACAACCCCATCTTCTATAGCCTCGCTGGTCGGGTTCCAAAATCGGACGATGCCACCTTTACCGTCGGAGGAGGGCTTTATTGCGGTGATAACAGCTTTTCCATGCTGAACAGACAGGAATGATTTCGGGGTTGGACGTTCTGCAGTCGCGTGGATACGAACAGGTGTTTGTAGTCTTGAAGCTAGATTCAGCAGTGTCCGGGGCTGTGGAGTGCCAGAGAACGGAACGAGGGCATATTCCAGACATAAGGACCCTTTTAATTGTCCGTCTTTTTCTCCGGATTTTCCAACGGTTTTTCCAAACGCACGCAGCAAGGTCACGGCAAGTTCGCGTGCGGCAGTGGGCAAAACCGCATATTCGTGAAGTCCGGCGGGAGAAACAACAGCCAATCCGCCCCGGGAATCCGCGCATCCGCAAAAGGATGTAAACGGCTTTTCCTCATTGATACGTTCCTGCCATAACGCACTATATTCCGGAATCTGTATGTCTCTTTCCACAATGGCGAACGGGCTGTCCGCGAAGGAATGCTCCGTGTCACGGTGGGTCGGAAATACTACACGCAAACGGTGGTCTTCCGCCGTGTTTTCAATGATGGTTTTTACACGCACGGCACCACAGTGCTTTTCAAGGGATATTAAGTCGGTTACGGACAAGGTAATCCTGTCCGTGGAACGCGATTTTGTTTTCTGATCAAATGCCCTTGGAAGCGAGAATTGACGTTCGATACGGAACGTCGTGCGCAAGGGGCCGTTTTCTTCAATTGCGGTTATAACGGAGGACCCATAAGAACGGAAGACCGTATCTTTGACCGGGACCCCGCGGGTCCAGCCGTCGCCGCAATCACCGGAATCTTCGTATAGGAATAACCCTTCAAAAGACGGCCCTTCTTTTTGCGTGAGTGTGACGGCTCCGCTGCTATCGACGGATAGTGTAATTAAGCCATTCGACGCGGACATGGGGCCACATAACAGGCTCCCGAATGTGCGCGTCGTATCGTCGGTATCCTCAATGGAAAGCCCGGTTAGACCGCACGGCGGCAACTCCATTTCAACAGCCACGTGGTAACAATCGCCGGTAACAATCGCTTCGCGCCCGGCGGAGGTGAGAATGCGGCACTCAATGCCCCGTTCAATATACCGGTGCTGATAGGGAACCCGATGGCCGAGGGCGTCCACAAGGTGGAACTTGTTGTATTCCTCTCCGGTAGCGAGGCCGTCGTGAAAGGTGTGGCCTGTCGTGGCACCGTAATCCGATGGAAAATAAAGGGCCATATCAAAAACGCCGGTGCGCGCAAAAGGCAGGGGATTGTGAACTGCGAGATATCGCCAGGCTTCATGGTCCGACGAGGCCGACCCGATGGAAGCCAAACTTCGACGCAACAGTCCTGTTCCTATCATCTCCGCCTGGTCAAAGCGGTAATGCATATCCCGGTGTACCTGGTCAATACTGCATCCGCAGATGGAATCGTGGGGATGATTTTTTAACAGGTATTCCCAAGCCTTTTCCAGATAATTAAGGACCGGCGCGCTGCCGTGCATACGCGCGAAAAGCGTATAAGGCTCGCACCATTTTTCAAGGAGGGCTGTGCACTGGTCGTTCCGTTTTTTCAGGTCTATCCTGGAAGAAATGGTGTGCACGATGAGATACTGGCCGACCCGCTTATGGTCCCGCGCAGGTTCGCGCAATTCACCTTTACGTTCCGGATAGTCGTCACGGTATTTTTGCAGTTCAGCCGCGAATTGTTCCAGGCTTCCCCAGACAAACTCTATTGCGGGATAACGGTGCCGTAATTCTTCCAGAAACCCCGGCATTTCCCGATCCGGCCGCTGATGGTCAATCGCGTCAAGCATCAGTACAACAGGAGCAGCACCTCGCGCCTGTTCTTCTGCAAGATAAGGCTCGAAATATTCCTTGAAACTTTCGTCAGTATTTCCCGCTTTTTTAATGGGGGTGCGGGCTAGTAAATCGAAGGGACCGTAACTGCCTTTGTCCATCAATTTGTAGTATACCAAACGGCTGCCATCCGGTCCTGCCCAGACAAAGTGCGCGGGACAGGTTTCATCCTGGGTGCCGCGCCAGACAATGCCGGTCTGCAGGCCAAAGCCACTCATAATCATGGGTAAGGCTGCGATATGGCCGAACTGATCGGGTGTGTAAGCAAAGTCCAAAGGTTTGACACCCAAATCCCGGCAAATGCGATATCCGCGCAGCAGGTTGCGTATCATGCTTTCTCCCGAAACCAGCCATTCATCGGGCAGATTATACCAGGGGCCCACCAGCAGTCGGCGTTCTTTCAAAAGGCGCAGCAGCCGTTCACGCCTTTCGGGGCGAATTTCAAGATAATCTTCAATGACAATAGTTTGTCCGTCCAGGTGAAAGCAGAGATAGCGTGGATCCCGTTCCATCAAATCCATTAATTCATCGATAAGCTCCACCAGCCAGATGCGGAACTCCTGAAAGGGTTCATACCATTCCCGGTCCCAGTGGGTGCCCACGCAGTAAAATGCTTTCATATCTCCAATTCCTTTGGGTTTGTTACAGGCTGGTGTCGTAGGATGGCGCATAGAACGTGCAGCGTGGGGGCAGGTTGCGGCTTTCAGAGGATGTTTTCGCCCTCGTAGTCTGCCGGGATATCCAGTCCCAGTGATGCCAACATGGTAACCCCCAGATCTTTTATATGGGGTTCCTGTTTTTCCAGTCGTCGGTTGGCAAACATGACACCCGGCAGATTCTTGAAATCACTGGCCGCATGCTCACCGCTCCATTTGTCCTTTACCGGTTCGAAAAGCGGTCCTGCGACCCCTCCGCGTGATGTTCCCCGGGAATTTTGGTAGTAGGGTGAATATCCCAGGGAAATATCGGGGGCGTCCGCTTTGGCTTCTCCCGAGTAGACCTGGCCCGAATACAGCGTGGAGAATACCTTGGAGCCGGTTTTAGGGTCGATGACCTCTCCGAGTTTGGCCTGCAATTCGGCAATTAACGCATCGGCCTCCTCCGGCTTTACAACACCGCCGGTTTCTCGGCCTGCCAGGTTCAGGTACAAGGAACTCAGTCCAACCGCGTATGCCCGGGTTGCACTCCATTGAATACCCTGTAAAAACCCCGTTTCCGCCTGTTTTGGATTATTCACCGCAAGGTAGCCATTTTCCTGAAGCCATACGTTCAGGTTGAATTCGGTGCGCCAGGATCCGAAGCCATGGTCTGAAAAGACGATTAAGGTATCTTCTTCGCGTAGTCGTGCCAACACGGCTCCTGTCTGCATGTCTGCCCGCTTGTAGGTATACTCCAGGGCGTTGCGCCAATGTTCCGGAGCACTCGCGTCATAAAGGGGATGCCCTTCGTCCCGAAACCGCCAGAACATGTGACCGGCACGGTCGGTTGCGGTCCAGCCGCTGAGCAAAAAATCAAAGTCTCCCCGCTGCAACTCATCCAGTGTGAGCCGGTCGCGCCAGGACATGGTATAGTCTATATCTTTTAGAAAACCCTCTTCATCAAGGTCATACTGACGCAGGGCATGGGTATCATAGGCCCAGCCGATGGTCTTATACAGGCCGAATCTCCCCTTTAATTCCGCGCTGTAAGATTCCGGCTCGGTGAAGGCGGTATATGGAGCGTCCGGATGATATTGTACGCACGCCATATAGATGCGAACCTTTTCGCCGATTTCCAGCGGATAAAAGCGGGTAATGCCGAGTATCTCCTCCTTTGGAGACATCTCAAATCGCAATTCCAGCCAGTCCGACCAAGTGCCCGCCTCTATATCGACTTGCTTGCCATCGGCAACCACAACGCCTTGCTTGTCCTTGCGGTTTATCTTCATACGCAGGGAACTTCGCGTGTATGCATTCGGATCGCTAAAACGGTAGCGGTTGTCTCTCGGGCCCGGGACGGTAAAACCGGTCTCATCTTCACCGCTGAAAGACAGTGCAATGCGTTGTCCGCCGCCCAGGTCTTCCTGTAACTGTTCCGGGGTAAAACCGTCTGAAAGGGAGAAATAGGTGCTGGTCGTTCCGCGAAGGTCGGGCACTCCCAGGGCACTTATCATCATGCCGTTTTTAAGCGGGTCCGGAGGAAATGCGAAAGGAATATTCAATATCTTGCCTCGTTTGCCCTGCGCATCGGCCACGGACCAAAAGGGGTTTCCCATTCGATAATTCGTCCCTTTGGCGGGAGTCTTGAGGCCGCCCGCTTCATCAAGGACAGGGGGATCAATTTTGCCCGTGCCTACCAGCGGCATCGGCCCCTTGGGGCCTTTGGGATTGCGTCGGATGAAATCATAAATATTGTGTCCGCCGGGATTTTTACATGTGGCATAACTGTTCCAGGCCACCGGCGACTGAGGTGGGATTGTGGAGGTTAAATGACAATAGGTTCCTTGTTCCTGCAGTTTTTTCAAGGTGGGCAGTTCACCCCGCTCAAGCATGGCCTCGACCACGGAAGGTTCCATGCCATCATAACCAAGCATTATCATTCTACCTTTGGACTGTGCCCGGGCGCGTCCTATATGAAAGAGGCCGCCGGATACGGCAGCGGCGCCCAATGCAGCCTGTTTTAAAAAAGACCTGCGGGATACGTTGCTGTTTGCTTGCTCAGGCGAATGCACGAATGCTCTCCTTTGTCCAGTAGTTGCCAAAATATTCGTCGAATGCATAAAAGCTTTTATTTTACAAACAAAAAACGGCGGTTATCTATTCATTTTCTTGCAGTGGATTGTATCTTTGCATTTTAGCTAAAAAAATGTGCAGCACGGCAATGTCTGAGGAGCGCACTCCAGGAACGCGTGCTGCCTGACCGAATGTCAGGGGTTTTGCCTCTTTGAGTCTCTGACGGCTTTCCCGGGGCAATCCGGGAATAGCTTCGTAATCGAAAGTGTCCGGAATTCGCAGTCGCTCCGATTTTTCAAAACGTTTTATGGTTTTTGCTTCCCGCTCAAGATATCCGCCATATTTGACACGTATTTCAACTTGTTCACAGGCTTCGAAATCCAGGGGGGCGTCTGGTGGGGTCAATTTCCAGATATCGTGCAGGCTAATATCCGGGCGGCGCAACAGTTGTTCTGCCGAACAGGGAACTGTCGCCGGCGCCTCGCCGTGTTCTGCAAGAAATCCATTCAGTGCTTGCCCCGGAGTCAGTACGCATTCCCGCAACCGGGAAATCTCCGAAGCCACCCTGCTTTCACGTTCTTTTACACGGCAAAGAAGAGACTCATTCCGAATGCCATATCTGACAAGCCGCACATCGGCGTTGTCATGTCGCAAGTGAAGCCGGTATTCCGCCCGGGAGGTAAAAAGACGGTAGGGCTCCAGAACCCCTTTGGTCACAATATCATCGACGAGTACGCCCAAGTAAGCTTCATCACGTCCGATGATGAGCGGGGGAAGGCTCTCAATCTGGCGTAGCGCGTTCAATGCCGCATACAAACCCTGTGCCGCAGCTTCTTCATATCCCGAGGTGCCATTAATCTGTCCGGCGTGAAACAGTCCTCCCACCTGTTTGGTTTCCAGCGTCAATTTCAGCTGGGTCGGAGGAATGTAATCATATTCAACGGCATAGCCCGGCCGGATAATTTCCGCCTCTTCAAGACCTGGACAACTGTGCAGCATCGCCAGCTGGACATCCTCGGGAAGGCTGGTAGAAAGGCCGTTAACATAGTATTCCGCCGTAGTGAGCCCTTCGGGTTCGAGGAAAAGATGGTGCCGAAGCTTGTCGGGAAACTTGACGATCTTGTCCTCTATGCTCGGACAGTATCGGGTCCCGACACCCTCAATGCGGCCGGAGTAGAGTGGGCTGCGGTCCATATTGGCTAAGATGATATCACGGGTCGTTTCCGTGGTGCGCGTGAGCCAGCAGGAGACCAGGTTTCGATTAAATCCTTCAAGGGGTGTCGAGAAGGAAAAGGGCCGGGGCTCCGAGTCGCCAGGCTGTTCCTCCAACCGCTCAAAATGAATGCTGCGCTGGTGTATGCGTGCGCAGGTGCCTGTCTTGAGCCTGCCCACCGTAAAACCTAGCTGGCGGTAACAGGCGCTGAGGCCGTCCGCCGCGGTTGAGCCCCCGCGGCCCCCGGGCACCGTGGTCATGCCATAATGGAGCCTGCCGCGCAGGAAGGTGCCGGTGCAGACAATCACGATCCGGGAAAACACCTCCTCGCCAAAAGAGGTGCGGATGCCCTCGACCTTTCCCTCTGATACCAAAATTTCCGTTACTTCCGCCTGTTTCAGGTACAGATTTGGCGTGGATTCACAAACAGCCTTCATGTAGTGTTGGTATAAGACCCGGTCTGCCTGGGCACGCGGAGAATGTACCGCCGGGCCCTTGCTGCGGTTTAACATCTTGAACTGTATGCCGGTCTGGTCTATACATCGGGCCATCTCGCCGCCCAAAGCGTCTATTTCACGGGTGAGCTGGCCTTTTGCAACGCCGCCGATGGAGGGATTGCATGACATGCGCCCGATATCATCCAAATTCATGCCGACCAACAGCGTAAGGCGGCCCATGCGCGCGGAAGCCAAGGCGGCCTCAATGCCGGCGTGGCCCGCCCCTATTATAATCAAATCATATGTGTTCATAAGTCCTGTTGCGAACAGTATTGTCAAATAAGGGATATGGAGAGGTGCCCATCAAAAATGGAAAGCCTTCTTGAGATATAAGGCTTCTTCTCCGCGCCCCTCAAATTTTATTTTTCCTTGGATAACAGCCAACTCTATCCGTCTCTTTTTCATCAGGATGGCTGCCCATAAACCCGCTTCCAAATGCACGGTTAATAGAGCGTCTTTGGCAAGAATCCCCTTTTCTATGTTTAAAGTGCCCCGTTGAAAATGGAAGGTGTAGGTTTGACTGGTGTGTCCCTTGGAGTCCTGTAGTTCCAGTGCTATCACGGCATTCCATTCAGGAACGGAGGCTCCGTCAAATTGGCTGGCAAGATTTTCGGTAAGTCGCTCCGCTTCAGCTGCAAAACGCGAGACATCCCTGTAAAACCACGGGAATCTTGCTGTTCTTGGTGCGACCACGCTTTTTGAACGCTCCCGCATCCTGCGGCTTATGTTGGATAATAATGCCGCGGGACGCTCCACTTCATCCAGATAGACTTCCCTGCGTCTTCTTGCAGACTCCATGATGGCGAGTCCGAACCGAAGTACTTCGGCGCCTTCGTCCAGGGAGAGCAGGGGAGAGGCGTCTCCAGAAAGAACATCGAAGAAATGCCGTCCCGCATTGACAAATCCTAATCCCCAATCCGTGGGTATGTTATCGTAGTGCATCCATGCGCCGTCCTTGAACAGGCTTACGGAGGGGCCTTCCATCATATCCCCCGTGCCCCGGTTGATGTGCAGGATTCCTTTCGTACCCACAATCCGATACAGTTCGTCGTTGGAGTAATACTGTGTGGGAACCGGCATGGAGGAAGCGAACAGAAATTCGCAAATGCCGTAACGTTTGTTGCCTTTGCATTTCCACATAACCGTTGCGGGTACGTCCAGCATGCCGTCGTTACTGTCAATCCAGGCGGAGACACGTTCCGCCGCTCCAAGCAGATACCAGGCGGTTGCCCATTCGTGATGGCCATGGTCAAAGGTTGAAAGTCCGAAGCCTTTCCCCGCGATACGCGTTTGCTGTTCATACGTGGAGGGGGGAACAAACCATCCCCCGAGCGGACTGGAGACAAAATCAATACGCATGCCGACGGGTTCCCCTATGGCGCCGTCGTCTATCAGTTTTTTCGCGAAAGCGATAGGGGGATAATGGACATAAATTTCGGTCAGCTGAAAATGCACACCAGCTTTTTGGACGGCTTCGGCCATCCGGCGAGCGCTGTGCAGGGAGGTGGTCATGGGCTTTTGGCAGGCGATATGCTTTCCCGCCCGGGCTGCGGCAATGACCACCTCTTCGTGGATATCATATGGGCACAATATTTCAACGGCGGTTATATTCGGGTCAGCCAGCAAATCCCGGTAGTTTTCATAGACCTTTTCCGCGTTCCATTCGTGCTGCCGTACGCGCAGTTTTTCAGGAACGGGATCACAGACGGCGTATAAACAGGCCTTTGATTGGTCCTTGTATGCCCGAGCGTGCAAGTCAGCGATACGGCCACAGCCAATGAAACCGATTTTCATGGAATTGCCCTCATATTTAAGGTTACATAAACGCGGATGGTTTTAAACAATTATGAGAACTACGCATCTTATTAGAAGATTTTTCAGCCTGTCGTACAACACCCCCGCATCCGATGTTTGTGTGACCGGAAGGATTACAATCACGCCTTCAGAGGGATACAGGAAACGGACCTAATCCGTGTTTCACGTTGACAAGCGCCATCGAAAGGATTTCCTGCGCCTGCATTTGCTGTTCATTATAATACGTTAGTTTCCAGCAAGTTGTGCCGCGACCTTCATTTTATCATGAAGTATCCGGATACCGCCACCTTGAGAATCTTGCCGCCGACCTTGTCCGCTCCTTGATTTCGACCGGGAGGAAATCCTACAATATGACCATGGGAACGGATGAAAGCGGGGCTGTTATTTTTGGAGAGGTAGATGAAGGTTTCCTTAACTAAACTCGTTGATGTTATCTTGGAGCATGTGGCTTCCAGAAAAGGCAAAGTGCCCACGGAAAAGTCCATGCGTTCCTTTCTGTTGCGGCAAGGGTATACCAAACAGGACATTGATTCGGCCATAGAAATAATCAATACCCATTTGAACCAGAAGCCGGCCTATCTGCGGTATTCGCCGCCGATGCGGCAACTGGCTTTTTACGAATCCATGAAGATCAGCCTTGATGTACATCATGCGATAACCCGACTTGAGTTGCTTGGATTGATTGAACCCCTTGAACGGGAGGTTCTGCTTGAAAGATTTATTCATGCAGACGGACAGGCGGATATGGAGTCTTTGGATTATGCACTGTCTTATCTGGTGGGGCCGGGGAGAAAG
>MTKZ01002798.1_pt1 | contig 60608 bp, 51 predicted proteins | sample 1042781 | NCBI WGS metagenome assembly MTKZ01 (sample SAMN06212207, study PRJNA360539) | anaerobic digester metagenome | biome: Wastewater treatment plant; material: sludge; isolation source: anaerobic digester fed with sludge from wastewater treatment plant | place: Denmark: WWTP Viborg ... | reverse complement strand
GTCGTGGAGATCCTGAGCGACCGCGTGAAGCTCAGACGCGGGGATACGCTCTTCACCCTCGTCTACTGAGCCTCGCCCCTCCCGTTCCCGCCGCGAGAAGCGCCGCGCCGGCGGCGTTCATGACGGCGAGCAGCAGGCAGGTCGAGACGAGGCCGAGGAGAGGGACGAAGACGACGCCGGCGAGGAAGGCGCCGAGGCAGGCGCCGAGATTGTCGAAACCGTTCACGCGCGCCGCCGCCCTCCCGGTATCGGCGGCGCGGCGCACACAGACCGCCGCCGCGAGCGGGAACGCAGCCCCGGTCAGGGCGCCGCTGCCCCAGACGAGGGCGAAGAAGACCCACTCCGAGCCCGCGGGGAGCGGCGACACGAGGCGCACGATCCAGGGGACCGCCGCCGCGTGGACGGCGAGGGCCGCCGCCACCCCCGCGAGCGCCCGCACGCATTGCTTCCCCGGACGCACCGCCAGGCGCGTCGCGGCGCCTGCCCCGCAGGCGAGCCCCGCCATGAACAGGGCGACGATCAGGCCGATCATCCGGTAGACGTGGCCGTAGACGCTCTGGAATGTGAAGATGAGCACGAGTTCCAGCGCCATCGCGCTGAACCCGACGGCGCCGACGGCGAGGAGGGCGTGGAACCCGTCCTGCCGCGGCCCTCTTCTCCCCGACGCGGCGAGCCAGGCAAGCCGCAGCCCCAGGAGGGCCAGGATCGGGCCGAGATACCAGGCCGGCCCGCCCCTCTCGAGCGCCCGGAGCGCCGAGACGATCGGGGAGCCGGAGAAACGGGCCCAGAGGATCAGGTTGAGGTAGTAGGTCACCGGCCTGAGGTCGGTGTTGATGCGCGCGTCCGCACGGCCCTCGAGCGCATCCTTCGTGAACAGGACGCGCTCGGGGAGCCACCAGGCGAGGAGGTGGCGCGCGCTGAAGAGAGGCGTCTCGATGCCGCGCGCCTCCCATCGAGGCCGCAGGATGTCGAGGTCGCCGCTGACCGCCCCGGGGTCGGCGGAGGCGAAGAACCAGTTCTCCTCGCCGGGCGCCACCGCCAGATACGGGAAGACCGAGCGCAGCGTGGCGTAGACCGAACCCGCGTAGTCGCCCGTCTCCCCCCCGTAGTAGTCCGCGGGGGCGCTCAGTCGCGCCGCGAGGACGCCGCCCGGGGCGAGGATCCGGCGCGCCTCCCGGTAGAAGTCGCGGGTGTAGAAGCGGTTCAGCATCGCGGTGGAGGGGTCGGGGACGTTCACGATGCAAAGGTCGTAGCGCACGCCGGTCTGCTTGACGTAGCGCCTGCCGTCGCCGAATCGGAGGCGGACGACGGGGTCGCGCAGGGCCCGCGCGGCCGCGGCGTCGAGGCGCGGCCCGACGACATCCAGGAGCGCCGGGTCGAGCTCGACGAGGTCCACGCGCGACGGCCGGTGCGCGAGGATGGAGGCGAGCATCCCCCCCGCGCCGCCGCCGATCAGCAGCACCCGCCGCGGGGCGGGGTGCGCGAGCATGATCGCGTGGCCCGCGGCCGCCGCGCCGTACGGGTCCGGGAAGGAGAAGTAGTACTGCCCGCTCCCGAAGACGTCGTACTGCCCGGCGCGCGCGCCCACGGCGATATTCTCGTACCGCGAATCCGCCGAAACGACGAGCCGGGCCCCCGGGTTCAGGCTCCGCCACCGGCGGCCGACGGTCCACGACTCGAGCCGCCCGGCCGCGCCGGCGGCAAGAAAGAGGACCCACGCCGCGGCGAGGGACCCCGCCGCCCGNNACCCCGCCGCCCGCGCGGCCCCCGGTCTCCCCCCGTGCGCCCACGCGACGAGAGCGATGGCGCCGTACATCGCCGCGGCGCAGCCGGAGACGATCTGGACGGCGGGCACGCGCCCCACCAGGATGAAGCTGAACGCCGCGCCGCCCGCGATGGCCCCGAGCGACTCGAGCACGTACGCCCGCCCCACGCCGCGCACCCCCTCCCGTTCCCCGAGCCCGAGCAGGCAGGCAAAGGGGAAGACGAACCCGACCAGGAAGCTGAACGGGGAGATCAGGGCGACGGCGGCGCCGAGGAGGGAACCGAACGGGACGTAGGCGCCGGGCGACACGCCGAGGATGCCGCGCGCGAGCCGGATCAGGACGAGGAGCACGGGGGCCGCCGCCATGAGGAGGGCGCAGAGGAGGATGAACGGCCCCTCCCCGGTGACGGACCGCCTGGCCGTGCGGGCGCTCGCCGCCGCGCCGAGGCCGACGCCGAGGAACCATGCGAAGAAGACGACGCCCGCGCAGAGCTCGTTGCCGAGGAAGACGACGAGGAATTCGCGGAAGAAGACCACCTGGACCGTGATCGCGCAGAAGCCCAGGACGAACACGGCGGCGCGCTTGGGGAACAGGGACACGGGGCTCGCGCCTCCCGGACGGGACGCCGGCCGCGCCGCGGCGCGCGCCTGCGTCTATCCGCAAGTATAGCGCAAACGGCCGGGCGTCCGCACGCGCAACCTCTCCTCGCCGCCCGCCCCCCCTCCTACGCCCGCCCCCGTGTCCCGGCGCGCGCCTCCCCGGCGAGGATGCGCGCGACGAGGATCCCTCCGTTCCCGTTCTCTTGCGGGCTGTTCACGGCGCCGGGGACCCTCGTCATCCCCGCGCCTCCCGCCGGCGCCGGACCCCCCCGCCGATCCTCAGGAACGCATAGGCGAGGAGCAGGATGACGGCGAGGCCCGCGACGACAGGCACGGCGACGGCGAGAACGGAGACGAACACCGATCCGCCCGCCTCCGCGGTCGAGACGGCCGGATTACCGGCGCCGCCGGTGGTCGCGCTCGACGCCCCGCGCGCGACGACGGTCATCCCCTGCACGATCCCCGCCGCGCCCCCGCCCGACACGACCGCGAGCGTCCAGGTGAGAAGCGGGCTCGCCCCCGATACGCATGCGGCCATCGCCACAGTGCCGGCGATCACCGCGGCCGGGGTCGCGACCGAATCGAGGGCGTTGTCAAGCCACGGGACGAGGTAGGCGGCGAGCTCGACCACCGCGGCGACCGCGAACATGACGAGGGCCGGGACGCTCCCGATCCACTCGAAGCCGCTCCCCAACGCAAGGTGCCCCGTGCGCGAGGCGATACTCATGACGAGCAGGGGCACGAACACCCTGAAGCCGCACGCCGCGGCCAGGCCGATCCCGAGGCAGATGCCGAGCAGAATCTCCACGTCCCCCCCCTCCCCTGTCTTTCTCCGCATCGGTGCGGCGCAGGCGTCGCGGAGATCCCCTCTCCCGGAATCGGCCGGCCCCGGTTCGTTCCGGAACGATCAGAGGCCCGACCTCCCGCCGCACCGCATGCCGCATGCCGCGGCTGCGGACTCAACCCCCGGCCAGATACCAGAACCCCTTGAACGACTGGATCCAGAGGCGCAGAAACTCCTCCGGCTGCGAAACGGCCCAGCGGATCCCCGCCGCGGCCCCGCGGCGCGGCCCCGCCCCGGCCGTCTTCTCCTTCCCCGACGGATAGCCGCGGTACGACACCGGCGCGTCGCTGGGGAGGGCGGCGGATCCGTGCGGACCCGCCCAGACCAGGTACTCGAGGTTCTGGAGGGAGTAGACGTTGAACGGGCGCCCCGCCGGCCGGACGGCGTCCGAGGGTATCTGCGGATAGTGCGTCAGGTACGCCCCGTCGCGGCGGAGGAAGGCGCCGTTGGGCGCCCGTGCGCAGGGGGGGGCCCAGAGGAGTCTCCTGACGAAGTAGGTCCAGGCGTTGTACGGGGCGAGCCCGCGGATGAAGAAGTCGCGGCGATCGAGCCCCGCGCGGTTCATCGCCCTGATGACCGTGGTGACGCAGTTGTTGGTCATCGGAACGAAGGTGTCGTGACGCTGCTCCCGCCACTGCTCGATGATGGCCGCCTCCTCGCGGCGCGTCGTGGGGTAGACGAACCCCCGGATGCCCCGGACGAACAGCGTGCCGTAGTCCTGGCCGAGGCCGGAGACGCCGGGCCCCCGGTTGTACAGATGCCCATAGTTCCGGTTGAACTCCTCGAGCGCCTTCTCGATATCCCCGCGCGACAGGGCGGCCGGGAGGTTCTCGGGGTCGAGGGGGCCGTAGAAGAACTCCTCCCGCGTATAGGCGGTGAAGAAGGAGTCGCGGAGCTCCTTGTCCACCGTGAGGACGAGCCCCCCGCGCTCCCCGGGGCGGGCCTGGCGCAGCACCCCCTCCGCGTCGCGCGCCGCGCTCTCGACGTAGAGCGCCATGTGTCCGAACGGGGTGCCCCGGAACCGTATCTCGGGCTCCAGCGGCGGCGGTCGCAGTCCGCGGGCCTGCTCCATCAGGAGCAGCTCGATGCGCGCGGGCGCATCGGGCGGACAGAGCGCCGCGGGCAGGAAGACAAGCGCCGCGATGCACCGCCTCATGACGCGCCCCCCGCGCCGTTCAACAGGCTGTTGACGCCGAAGACGGGGGCGGAAAGCACGTACAGGAGCGTGTAGTACCCCGCCTGTCCCCAGTTGAGCACGGCATGCTCCCTGACGACGTACTCCCGCTCCCCTCCCCCCTCCGAGACGATCGCGAGCGTCGTGTTGAAGCGCATGCGGCCCACGTAACGCGTGTACAGGAGCTCGGCCGTTCCGTCGGGCGAGACCGCTTTCTCATCCCGCATGGCCCGCCAGACCGCGCGGGGAACGGCGTGGGCGGGGCAGGGCGACGCGTCGGCGACCGCGCCGTCCTTCCGCGCGGGATCCACGACGACCCTCCAGAGCTCGCGGCGCCAGTCGTGCCTCGGGCGTCCGCACCGGCGCCAGGGCGAGGGGCGCGCGCCCGGCAGGTAGTAGAACTGGACCCACGCCGTCGCGGGCCCCTCCCGGCTCCAGACGACGTGCGCGAAGGCGTACGCAAGGTAGCCGTCGTCGAACCCCTCCGGCATCGAGAAACCGCGCCGCGTGCCGCGCGCCGCGTCGATGATCTGAAAATCCGGGACCGTTGCCCGGTTGTCGAACCTCCTCCCCCATTCAGGCGCGCAGAGGACGAAGGGGGCATGCGGGGAGACGGAGAAGGCGCCGGTCTCGGCGAGGAAACGGTGCCGCCGGCTCTCCCGGTCGTAGCGGTACAGGAAACGGTCCTCCCGCGCGGCGAGAAGAAACGGGTAGAAGCGGAAACGGTCCTCGAGGTAAAAGACGCTCGCACCGTCAGCGCTGAACGCGTAGTCGTCCACATTCACCCGGTAGCGGGCCCCCGGGACGACCGTCCCGCAGCCGCAGAGCAGGGCGAGGAGGCAGGGCAGCAACAACACCGTTCTCTTCACGGCGCGGAGATCTCCTCCAGAAACGACACCCCGTCCAACCCGTCCCGCCTCGCCCGGTCCCCGTGCCCGAGGTAGTCCAGGATCGTGGGGACGAGGTCCACCAGGCGCACCGGGCCGAACGTCCCCTTCCGGATCCGCGGCCCCGCGACGAGGAGGGGGATGCGCATCTCGTCGCGCTGGAATCCGCCGTGGCTCGAGATGTTCGTCTCTTCGAAATCCCACCCGTCCGCGGCGACGAGGTACAGATCGCCGCGGCTCCGGTCCTCGAATAAGGAGGGGAGCTGGGCGACGATGTCGGGGAAGTCGAGGCCGCAGGTCGCCTCCAGCCACTCGCGCGAGGAACGAAACCTTCCGTCGCAGAGCGAGGCGGCCGCCCCCGTCCCCCCGTACCCGAGCGGGTCGTCGCCCTCGACCACGGCATAGGAGAACCGCGTCTCCCCGCCTTCCACGACGGTCCGGATGCGGCTTTCCCCGCCGGGCGAGAAGAGCGCGATCTCCCCGTTTCGGGGGCGGCCGGCCACGAACCCCACGCCGGGCGCCCTCCGGAGGGCTTCGATCAGGTCCACGGGGCCGCGGGGCGCGGGGTAGTGCCTGAGCTCCTCCCACGAGGGGCGTTCGTTCCAGGGGGCCATCCGCTCCGGGGGGATCCAGGTTTCGGCGGGGTTGCGCCGGAGGTGCAGATCGGCGTTTCGTCCGTTGTTCGCGACGATCACGGCGAAACGGTCGTACAGACGCCTCCTCTTCCGCGCATCGTGTGAACGGTCGATGCGGGTGTACCGGTCGAGCGCGGGGAGGCCGGTGCGGGCGGGAAACCACTCCTCGAGAAGGAGGCAGTTCTTTTTCTCCATCACGACGTGCCCATGGTCGGCCGTCAGCATCAGGCAGACCCGGTCGAGGGCGCCGTTGCGCTCCAGGGCCTCCGCGATCCTGCCCAGCCCGCGGTCGACATTCCTCAGGAGCGCCTTCGCCTCCGCGGAAAACGGCCCCGCACGGTGCGCGACGGAGTCGTACCCGGTCAGGTGGAAGAACGCGAAGCGCGGGAAGACCCCGTCCCGGTTCGCGCAGTCGACCAGGTCGTCGAACTCCCCGAGAAACGCCTCGTCGACTTTCGCCCAGTTCCCGGCGAGGTAGTACTTCATCGCGATCAGGTTGTAGTAGAACGGGATATGGTACGTGCTCCCCCGGGGGCAGCGGGTGAAGAGCGCCACCGTGGGCTCGTCGGAAAGGATCTCGTAGATCGTCGGTCTCGACAGGTACTCCTCGATGCGGTAGTAGTCGTGGAGCCCGAAGACGGAGATCCGCTCGGACTTGTCGCGGTCGTACCACCGGTTTCCGGGCGCGCCGAGGCGCCCCGGGTAGACGCCGCAGGTCGCCGCAGCGATGCAGGCGTTCGTCACGGACGGGACGGTGGAGACGGCGCATTCCGCGGAGGCGCCGCGCGCGACAAGGTAGCGCCGGATGGCCGGCAGTTCGCCCCGCGCAACCATCTCCCGCAGGAGATCCTCCCTGCAGCCGTCGACGAGGAAGAGCAGCACGTGGCGGTCGTCGAGGATGCAGTCGAACCGCGGGTCTGACGGATAGTCGCCCGGCCGGATGCGGCGCGAGCCCATGCTGCACCCGGCGACGAGGGCGCCGAGGACGAGGACGGCGGCGGCAAGGAACGGCGCGGGGCGGGGCGGGGTCACGGTTTCAACATCTGTTTGAGGAGTTGCTTGGAACCGCCCTTGAGGAGTTCCCTCCCGACCTCCTCGAGACCGGAGGACGGTTTCGCCTTCCCCTCTCCCGTTTCGATCTTCGGGGCGAACGCCTTGTCGATCTTCTTCTCCAGCTCCTTGCGCACGCGCGCCTTCCCGATCCCCGCCGCGCTCCGCGCGACGCTCCCGGCGGCGGCGTCGGCGTCCACGCGCGGCTCCCCGAGCGTGCCCCCTATCGGCACCGGGAACGGGAGCGCGATCCAGCCGCCGTCGTCGGGGAAGTACGGGGCGAGCTGCGCGTAGTACGCGGAGCCGCGCGGGAAGGAGGCGGTGCCGAGGAACCCCAGCACGCCGTCGAGTCCCATCTCGCCCTCGATCGCCAGACGAAGCGGGTTCTTCGGGTCGGCGCTCTCGATGACCATATCGCCGGTGCCCCACCCGTCGGCGTCGAGGGCGAAGGTCCCCTCGCAGCGCGAAAGGCGCATCTCCGAGGGGGAGGCGCGGAGGAGATTTCCCATCGCGACGAACTCCTTGCAGTCGGCCTGGGTGCCGAGCATCAGCATCAGCGGCGCCAGCCCCTTCAAGAGACTGTTGGAATGGAGCACGCAGTTTTTCACGGAGAAGCGGCCGTTCCCGGCGAATCCGGTTCGGATCTCCTCCCACCCCGCGCCGGCGCCGCGGGCAACGCACTCCGCGGAGAGCGTGCCGGAGAGGCGGCGCGGGTACGCGTAGATGTCGGCGAGGAGCGGCTCGAGGTCGACGTTCTTGAGGGCGGCGGTGAGGGAGTGGCGCGGGGGCTCATCGAGGATCGCCGAGGAAACCGTCCCGTTCGCCTCCCCCCCGTAGAACGGGAGGACGATCTCCTCGAGCGCCGCGACGCCGTTCGAGAGACGCACCCGCGCACGCCCGTTTCGAACGACGAGCCGCCCGAGTTTGAGCTCGCCCACGGACACCTTGCCGCGGCCCTCCAGCCGCTCCAGGAAGCCGGGCGGCCGGGCGTCGGGGCGGGCGGGGAGGGGCGGAGCGGCCGCCTCCGCCGCGCCGGGGCGGGCTTGTCCGCCGGGGCGGGCCCGCCCGTCGGTTCCGCCTCGCGAGGTTCCGGCGGCGGCGAAGTCGGAACCGTCGAGGCGGGGGCAGTTGAGCTCGCAGTCGAACGCCGGCCGGTCCGCCAGATCGAGGCGCACGTACCCCTCGGCGAGGCTCGATCCGGTTTTCAGGGTGTTCAGGCCCAGGCGGACGCTCCCCGGCTCGCAGGAGACGACGGCGTCGAAGCGGAGCGGGTGCGGGAGGGAGGGCGCGGAGAATTCCCCGTCCGGCACCCTCACCGTCCCCGAGACCTCCGCGGACAGGAGCGGGGCCCCGCGCGCGCAGGCGACACGGAGATCCATATCGCCGCGTCCCGACAGGCCCGCGCCTCCCGCGATGAAGCCGCCGATCTCCCGGAGGTCGAGGCCGCTCGATCTGATCCTCGCCTTCAGGGCCCCGGTCGCGACCTCTCCGTCGGAGAGGAATTCCGCCGTCCCGAGCCGCGCCGAGGCGTCCTTCCACGAGACGCCGGTTTCCCCGAACAGGAGCGGGAGCTTCAGCGTCGCGACGGCCCCGGCGGCCTTGTCGAGCACCCCGCCGTACGCGATGCGGCTCTTCGAGAGGTCCAGCTCGATCTCTGCCGAATGCCTCCCCGCTTCCCTCCTCACCGCGCCGGCGAACGACGCCTCCCCCCCGAGCGCGCGCCCGTCGCCGATCGGCTCGCCCAGCGCGTCCCACGGCAGCGACCTGGCCGCGAAATCGACCGCCGTCGGGCCGCCGCCCGCCGCGGGATCGAACGATGCCTCACCCGTCAGCCGTTTGCCGAGTCCGTCCGCGGCGATGCGCGAGAAACGCCAGCCGTCTTCCGACACCGCCCCCTCCCCGCGCAGCCGAAGATCGAAATCGGCGCCCCCGGGGGGGGATCGCCAGATCCCCGGGATCTCGTATCCGAGGCCTGAGAGACGGAGGTCGCCGCTGAAGAGGAGTTTTTTCCCCGTCCACCCGTCGACCGTGAAGCGTCCCGAGAGGAGCCCCTCCCGCACCCCCAGCGCCCTGCTCTCTTCGATTTCGTCCAGGAGAACGGCAAGCGGAACGCCCGAGAACGATCCCCCCCCGCGCAGGTGCGGGAGCCCGCCCTCCGCGATGCGGGAGACGACGAGGTCGAGATCGCGCACCGCCGCCTCGCGCCCGGTCGCCTCGTCGCGCGCCGTGACGAGGCCGCCGCGCACCCGGAGCGCGGCGATCGTCACGCGGGGCCGCGCCGAGGGCCCGGGGGGGCGACCCGCGGCCGCCCCGGCGGCGGGGGCCTTCTTCCCCTCGATCAGGTCCTCGATGTTCCATCTGCCGTCCCGGTCCCGCACCAGGGAGAGGCGGGGCCGGTCCACCCGCACCGTCTTGATGCGCAGCGTTCTCCAGAGGAGCGGCAGGAGGCGGACGCGGAGGGCGATCCTCTCCGCGTCGAGGCAGGCGGTTTGCCCGTCCTTCTCGTAGAGGCGGAAGTCGAAGGCGCGCACCCCGATCCCCGGGAAGAGGGACGGCGCCAGGGAGGAGAAGGAGACCTTGCGCCCGACCCCCCGCTCGATCTGCGTCCGCGCCTGCTCCAGGAACCAGGGGGCGCGCGCGGCGAAACCGAAGGCGACGAACAGGGCGCCGGCGGCGACGGCGCATGCCGCGACGACGAGGCAGATTCTTCGGACAATCTGGGGTCTCATGGCGATTCCCGGGGGACGTAACGGTATGATACCATACAGACGCCCGCACCACCCGCCGCGGTGGCGGAATTGGCAGACGCGCACGACTCAAAATCGTGTGAGCTCGCGCTCATGAGGGTTCGATTCCCTCCCGCGGCACCACAATTGCCGTCGCTCGTCTCCGGGAAAGGAACAAAGAAGACGTCCGCACGCGGTCAGATGCCGATGCGGATCAGCCGGAGGGCTGCGGGGGCGGGGCGTCTGACGCGACGCGTCATCTCCTCCCCCCCCGCCGCCACGACGACCAGCACCTCGTCCTCCTCCCGCGCGTCGCTGTAACGCGCGCAGGCGCGCGCGGCCTCCTCCAGGTCGGCCGCGCCGGCCCCGCCGGGAACGAGCACGACCGGTCCGGGGACATTCTTCGGCCGGAGCAGCGCGTCCCCCTTTCGGGCGAGCTCCTCCAGCCGCGCGTTCTCCCGCTCATTCCGCCCGACGACGGCCTTGCCCCCTCCCGGGAGGCGGAAGTGCCTTCCGATTTTGAGCAGGTGCAGCCCCCGGACGTCGTCGAGCCCCTCCCGGTCGCGAAGCTCCTTCAGGCGGGAGGCGAAGCCGGGATCGGTCAGCAGACATCCGCCGGCGGGCTGGGGATAGGCGGCGATCGCGAACTTCTCGGCGAGCGCCATCTGCGGCTTCCGGGAGCGGCCGGAGATGCCGAGGAGGCGCGCCCGGTCCACCTTCCCCTCCTTCTCGGGGATCGTCTCGTCGAGGAGTTGCGCGCTCAGGGGCCTCAGGAGGCGGCCCGCGCACCCCGACTGCGTCTCGACGATCTTCAGCGACCTCCTGTTCTGCGACATCGGCCGCTCGTTCAGCACCTCGCCGGTGAAGACGAAATCGAACCCCTCCTCCCGCATCAGCTCGCCGGCCCGGGAGACCATCAGGGTGTGGCAGTCGATGCACGGGTTCATCCCCGAGCCGAAGCCGTGCCGCGGGCGCTTCAGCACGAGGAGATGGGGGGCGGTGATATCCTCCACGCGGAGGGGGATCCCGAGTTTCCGCGCCGCCTCGCGGGCGCGGCCGGCGCCGAAGAACGGCGTCTCGAAACAGATCCCCGTCAGTTCGATCCCCTGTTCCGCGAGCACGCAGGCGGCGAGGATGCTGTCGAGGCCTCCGGAAAAGAGGCCGATGGCTCTGGTCATGGGGGCGCCGCCAAAATCAGGCGCGCGGGAGGATCGTCTCGGAGACGAACCGCTCCCCGAGCGCCGCGCAGTTGTTCATGTTGCGGTCGTACGGGTAGATCTGGCTGGTGTTGACCAGGTAGAGCCCCTTCACCGGTGTGGCGAACGGGGGCATCGCCTTCCGGTAGCCGAGCGTGTAGACGACGGTGGCGTGCGGGGCCCGGAAGAGGCGCATCCCCTTCACCTGTTCCCGCCGGAACGAGGGGTTCACACGCTTCAACGACTCCTCGTGGAAGGCGTAGTACTCCTCCGCCGGCATCCTGAACAGCGGATCGTCCTCCCGCACGTAGTTGAACAGGTACACGATCCTGCTCCCGCCGTACCGCGCCGGGGAGACGAAGTTGGTGTGCTCGATGAGCCCCCCGAAGGTGACGGCGGGATCGCTGATATTGAGCCAGTAGACCGGGCTCACCCCTTCGGCGCACTCGAGCACCAGGCAGACCGCCGCCTGGTAGCGTATCCCGGCCAGGGCATCGGCGTAGTCCCGCGGGAGCGGGGGGGCGATCGCGAGGAACGCCGGGATCGGGGCGGTGCAGACGACCGAGTCGCAGAACAGCTCGCGGCCGCCGGCGACCACACCGCGGGCGCGGTCCCGCTCGCTGATGATGTACTCGGCGGCCGTTCCCTCGAGCAGCCGCACCCCCCGCCTCGCGAGGGCCTCCTTCAGCCGCTCCAGCATCAGCTCGAATCCCCCATCGAGGTAGCCGAGCTCCTCCCGCATCCCCCCCCTGCTCCTCGACCGGGCCCGCGGATGTATCCTCCCCCAGATCCACGACGCGGGGATCCGGCCGGCGGCGTCGCCGAACTTGAGGCGCAGCAGCGGCTCCCAGACCGTCCGGTAGGCCGCGGGGCTCACCTGCGCCGAAAACCAGTCCGCGCACGTCACGCCGTCGAGCTCCTCCCACTCCTCCATCCGCTGGAACCGCCGGACCGCGAGGCCGAGCCGCACCCGATCGGCGAAGCGGAGCGGGGAGAACCGGAGGAGGTCCCACGGCGTGGTGAACGGGTGCACGGCCCCCCGGTGGAAGAATCCGATCGACGACGGCCGCCAGAGAAGCCGTTTGGAGAGGCCCAGCTCGTCGATGAGGCCGAGGATCGCGGTGTCGGTCTTGAATATGTGGTGGTAGAACCGCTCCAGCCAGACCCCCCCGACGCGGAACGACCCCGCGAGCCCCCCCGCCCGCCCCTCCCGCTCGAGCAGCGTGACCTCGTCGCCCCGCTTCGCGAGGGCGTACGCGGCGCTCAGGCCGGTGATCCCGCCGCCGATGACGACCGCCTTCATTCCTTCCCGGCCTCCTCGATCTCCCGCAAACTCCATCCGCTCGCGTTCATGAACCAGAGCCCCAGGACGGTGACGGAGACGTACTGGAGGAGGTGGACCACGAGGATGTAGCTGACCGCCGCGCTGTCGGGGACGCGGAACGGGGCGAGCGCGACGACCGCCGCCGCCTCGAACGTGCCCAGGTAGCCCGGCCCCGCGGGCACCATGATCGCGATATTGACGATCACCAGGGTGAAGAAGGCGGCGTGGAACGGGGCCTCCATCGCGAAGCCGCGCATCACGATCCAGAAGACGCACCCCTCCATCAGCCAGGTCGCGAGGGAGAGGGCGACGACGGTCGCCTGGCTCCGCCACGAGGAGAGGAACCGCAGGCCGGGGATGAACGCGTCGACGAGCGCCTCCAGGCGGGCGCGGGCCGCCCGCGGGGCGAGACCGGACAGCCGCTTGAGGAACCGCGACGCCCGCTCCTCATGGAACGCCGCGTAGAGGAGCATGCCGTAGGCGGCGAGGAAGACGGGCGCGCTCAACGCGGCGTAGCGTTTCACCTCGGGCGAGGCGGCGCTGAAGATGAGGACGAAGACGAAGAGCCCCACCAGCGTCAGGCCGTCGTAGACCCGCTCGACGACGATGGTCGCGAACGCGGCGCTGCCGCTCACGCCCTCCCTGCGCTTCAGGGCCCAGGCGCGCACGAACTCGCCGATGCGGAGCGGGAGGATGTTGTTGGCCATGAACCCGATCATCACCACGACGAAGGAGCTGTTGAAGCCGATCCGCTTCAGCGGGGCGAGCATGCACTGCCAGCGCACGGCCCGGAGGGCGAAACCGCACAGGTACAGGAGCACGGCGGGGCCGAGGACGCGGGGGTCGAAACCGCGGAGGCTCTCGCCGACCTTGCCCCACTCGCCGCGCAGGGTGAAGGCGATGACGACGATGATGACGGCGCTGACGGCGCAGCCGAGGTACCTGCCCCATCTCATCCCTAGTCCCCCAGCTCCGTGATGCGGAGTTCGTCACGGCTCCTGACGACGTCGAAGTTGTGGCGGATGAAGAAGACGATCCCGAGGAGCGTGACGGGGATATACTGCGTCGCGTGGAGGGCGAGCGAGTAGCCGGCGGCCCGGGCGGGATCCACGGCGTAGGCCGCGAACTGGAGGAGGGCCGCCTTGCAGAACCATTCGAACGTCCCGACGTAGCCGATCGACGGGACGATCAGGCCGAGGTTGACGATGCAGAGCACGAAGAGGGGGGCCCAGGCAGGCAGGACGAGGTCGAAGGCGCGGATGAAACAGGCGTACATCCCCGCCTCGGCGAACCAGACCAGGAGCGACACGCCGAAGGCGGCGAGCATCAGCCGCTCCTGGAGGAGCGCCTCGAGTCCCCGTATGAAGTTCGAGATCACGAACTGCCCCTCCGTCTTCAGGTACCGCCGGCCGAGGTTGTCGACGGCGCGGTAGATCCCGGTCTCCCTGCCGGGGCTCTTGCCCGCGACGAGGTAGAAGAGGACGATGAAGAGCGAGAAGAAGGTGAGGAGCCCGAGGACGAAGATCCTGTTCACGATCGGCTGGAAGCTCGCGAACATCAGGATCGCCGCGAGGCAGGCGATGAGCGTCAGGCCGTCCATCATCCTGTCCACGACGACCGTGGCGAAGCAGAGGCTCTTCGACACGCGCTGCCTGCGGCCGAAGTCGTAGGCCCGCACCAGTTCCCCCATCCGCACCGGGAGGACGTTGTTGGCCATGAAGCCGATGACGATCCCGGAGAAGAGCGCGCCGATCCGGAATCTCCCCTCGGGGAGGAGGAGGAGTTTCCACCGGACGCTCCTGAACCAGAAGGAGAGCCCGTACGCGGCGAGGCCGAGAAGGATCAGGCCCTTGTCCGCCCTCCCGATCTCGCGGGTGAAGAGACGGTAGTCGAGGTGCCGCACGAAGAGCCCGATGAAGCCGAGACTCACCAGCGAGCTGAGGATCAGCTTCTTCCAGTTCACCATGAAGATATGGAGCCAGAGGTGCGAGAGTTCGCGGAGCGTGCGGAAGACGTCGCGGGGGGAGACGCTGGAGGCGCCGCGCGTGCGGGGCAGGTGCGTCACCGGGGTCTCGACGATGGTGAGCCCCGCCCGCTTCGCCTTGACCAGGATCTCGGTGTCCACGAGGAACCGCTCGGAGCGGATCTCGACCTTGTCGAAGACCGACCTCCTGAAGAGCTTGAAGGCGCAGTCGATGTCGCGGACCCGCAGCCCGAAGATCAGGCGGATGATGGCGTTGTAGACCCGCGACACGATCTTCCTGAGCGGCCGGTCCTGCCGGTTTTCACGGTAGCCGACCACCAGGTCCACCCCCTCGCGCATCAGGGGGAGGAGCTTGCGGAGATCGCGGATGTCGAACTGGCAGTCGCCGTCGGTGTAGAGGACGAGCTCCTTCCGGGCGCCGGCGAAGCCGGTCCGGAGGGCGGTGCCGTAGCCGAGGTTGCGCGGGTGGTGGATGACCCTGACGTGCGGCCGCTCCCGCGCGATCCGGTCCGCAATCCCGCCGGTGCGGTCGGTGGAGCCGTCGTCCACGATGATCACCTCGTAGTCGTCGGCGATCTCCCCGACGACCCGGTCCACCTCGACGGCGAGCGCCTCGACGTTCTCCTCCTCGTTGTAGCAGGGGAAGAAGACCGTGAGCGACGGCGTTCCCGCGTTGTTCATCGTCCGCCGCCTCCCGAACCGCGCCGCCCCGACGCCTGCTCCTCCTCCAGCACCGTCCGGAAGTAGGCGATCGTTTCGCGCAGCCCGTCCTCGAGCGGCACCCGCGGCTCCCACCCGAGCAGCTGCCGGGCCTTGCCGATATCGGGCTGCCGCACCTTCGGATCGTCCACCGGGAGCTCGCGGTACACGATCGGGCCCGGGCTCCCGGTGAGGCGCAATATCTCGCGGGCGAAGTCGTTCACCGTCATCTCGCGCGGGTTGCCGATGTTGACCGGATCGTTGAGGTGCGACATCGCGAGGCGGAAGATCCCCTCGATCAGATCGGAGACGTAGCAGAAACTGCGGGTCTGGGAGCCGTCGCCGAAGACGGTGAGCGGATCGCCGCGGAGGGCCTGCCAGATGAAGGCGGGGACCACCCGCCCGTCCCGGATCCGCATCCGCGGCCCGTAGGTGTTGAAGATGCGCACGATCTTCGTGTCGAGGCGGTGGTACCGGTGGTACGCCATCGTCATCGCCTCGGCGAAGCGTTTCGCCTCGTCGTAGACGCCGCGCGGACCGATCGGATTGACGTTCCCCCAGTACGTTTCCGGCTGCGGGTGGACGAGCGGGTCGCCGTAGACCTCGGAGGTCGAGGCGAGGATGAAGGTGGCCCCCTTGGACTTGGCGAGGCCGAGGGTCTTGTGCGTGCCGAGCGCGCCGACCTTGAGCGTCGGGATCGGGTACTCGAGGTAGTCGATCGGGCTCGCGGGGGAGGCGAAGTGAAAGATGTAATGGACGTCGCCGGCGATGTAGAGGTAGTCCGCGACGTTCTGCTTGATGAAGGTGAACGCCCCGTTCCCCGCCAAATGCTCGATGTTCCTCACGCTCCCGGTGAGGAGGTTGTCGATGCAGATGACCGCGAACCCCTCCCGCAACAGGCGGTCGCAGAGGTGGGAGCCGAGAAACCCGGCGCCCCCCGTCACCACGCATGTCTTCTTCATCCGGTCGGATCCTTCGTCGTTCGGTTGTTCGGCGCCCCCGCCGCGGTTCACTCCATCCAGAGCAGCGCCCCCACCGCCGCAGCCCACAACACGATGTCGGCGAGCAGCGGACGGTCCGACAGGAGCGTCGTCTCCGGGCTCCCCCCCTCCTCCTTCTGGTGCACCAGCCACAGGTAGCGGAAGATGCCGTAGAGGACGAACGGGATCGTCAGATAGAGCCGGGCGCTCACCTCGCGGTGCGTGCGCGGCGAGAGGCTGTAGAGGACGTAGGCCATCAGCGTCGAGGACGTCACCACCGCGATCATCTGGTCGAGGAGGCCTGTCGAGTACTCCTCGAGGATCGGGCGGTGGAGCGGCGCGTTCCCTTCCAGCAGCACGATCTCGTGGCGGCGCTTGCTGAGGGCGAGGAAGAGGGCGAGCAGGATCGTGCAGATGAGGAGCCACGGGGATATCTCGACCGCGATCGCCTCGCCCCCCGCCGCGGCGCGCAGCACGAACCCGACCGCGATCGCGAGGACGTCGACGATCACCACGTGCTTCAGGAAGAGCGAGTAGGCGAGCATCAAGACGAGGTAGCCGAGCGCCGTGGCCGCGAACCCCGGGCCGATGCCGCGGGCGGCGATAAGCGACAGCGCCGCGATGAGCGCCGCGAAGACCGCCGCCAGGCCCCGCGGCAGTCTCCCGGAGGCGACCGGGCGGAGCCTCTTGAGGGCGTGTTGCCGGTCCTCGGCGGCGTCCGCGATATCGTTGACCAGGTAGACGACGCCGGAGAGGAGGCAGAAGACGGCGAACGCCGCGCAGGCGGTAACAAGATCCCCCGCATGGAGGAACCGTTTCGAGAAGAGGAGCCCCGCGAAGACGATCAGGTTCTTGACCCACTGCCGGGGTCGCATCGCCTCTATCAGCACGCGCAGCATACGGAGCTCCCGGGACGGGGCCCGCCCGAGGATAGGGCGCGCCGCCCGTGCAGAAGAAATGGTGGAGCAGAAGGGATTCGAACCCTCGACCCCCACGTTGCGAACGTGGTGCTCTCCCAACTGAGCTACTGCCCCACACGCGCTGTAACAACCCGCGGCCGGCCGCTCATCCCGCTCTCCGCTCGATCAGCCGGGCGCCCCAGATGCACGCCTCGTAGAGCAGCAGCAGCGGCGCCGCCATTAGGCACTGCGTCACGGCGTCCGGGCCGGGGGTCAGAACGGCCGCCAGCACGAAGATGATTACTATAGCATAGCCCCGTTTCCCGCTCAAGGATTGTCGGCTCAGGATGCCCGCCTTCACCAGGATGAGCACGACCAGGGGGAACTCGAAGACGAGCCCGAAGGCGAGCAGCAGGCGGCTCGCGAAGGCGACGTACTCGTTGATCGTCCAGAGATTCTCTATCCCCATCATCCGGTTGAAACCCCAGAAGAAGCCCAGCGCCCACGGGAGCGTCGTGAAGTAGCCGAAGAGGATCCCGGCGTAGAAGAGCGCCGCGCCGCACGCAAGGGCGGGGGCGAAGAGGCCGCGTTCGCGGCGCGTGAGGGCGGGGAGGACAAAGCCGCCCACGATCAGCAGCAGCAGGGGGAGCGACAGGACCAGCGCGCTCTCGAGGGAGATCTTCATCGCCACGGAGAAGCCGCCGGCCGGGGCGAGCGTCGGGAGCGTCGCGGCGGCGCCCCCCGCGGTCGCCGCGGCGAGGGGGCGTTTCAGGATTCGCATCGTCCACCCGCGCAGGGTCAGGGGGACGCAGAGGAGGAAGACGGCGAAGAACGCGCACAGGGCCCTGATCAGCGTCCTCCGCAAATCCTCGAGGTGGTCGAGGAACGGCTTCTCCCCGGCGGCCGCGTCAGGAAGCGGGGGGGCGCTTCTCATCCGCGCCGTCCTCCCCTCCCCCCTCGGCATCCCGCATCCCCTTCTTGAACTCCTTGACCCCCTTCCCGAGGCTGCGCATCGTCTCGGGGAGGCGCCGGGCGCCAAAGAGGAGCAGTATGATGAAGAGGATGACGATCAGTTCCGGGAGCCCCGGGGTCCAGAGGGCGAAAGGAATCGTCTTCATGCCGCAGTCTCCTCCCTTGGGTTCCGCACCAGTGTAGCAGATACGGACGGCGAACGGCCCGGGAATCCTCCGTCGCCGGCCGCGGACCCGCGGCGCCGGGTGCGCCCCGCTCAGACGCGACCGGTTCCCGCGGCGCGTTCCACGAAATCGATCCACGGCCCGAATCCGTCCCCGGTCACGCTGTCCAGGGGGATGATCGGGGCGTTCCGGTTGACCCTGCGGAAGCAGCGCTCCGCCTCCGCCATCCTGAAGTTCGTGTGCGGCAGCATGCCGAGCTTCGTGATCACGAGCGCCCGCGAGAGGGAGAAGAGGAGCGGGTACTTCTCGACCTTGTCGTCCCCTTCCGCCACGCTCAACACCGCGATCTTGCCCCACTCTCCGAGGTCGAACTCCGCGGGGCAGATGAGGTTGCCGACGTTCTCGACGAAGACGAGCCGCGGGGCATGCGTCGCGCAGAGTTCCCTCAGCGCCTCGTGCACCGCGCTGGCGCCGAGGTGGCACCCGTCCCCGGTGTTGATCTGGACGACGGGGGCGCCCCTCCTCCCGATCCGCTCCGCGTCGCGGCTCGTCGCGACGTCCCCCTCGATCACGGCGACCGGGAGCCGCCCCGCCAACGATTCGATCGTCTTCTCCAGGAGCGCCGTCTTCCCCGCCCCCGGGGAGCCGATCAGGTTGAGCATCGCCGCGCCGCGCGGGGCGAGGAACCTCCGGTTCTCCCGGGCCCAGGCGTCGTTGGCCTCCAGGACGCGGTCCATCAACCTGATCTTCATCGGTCCACCTCCAGCGACCGCACCAGGATCTCCGACACGATCCGCGGCGACGGATTGGGAGCGCCGCAAGCGGGACACCTCTCCGGCTCGGTCTTCGAGGCGTCGAACTCCGCCTCGCACGCCGGGCATTCGAACCGCGCGGGCAGCCTCACGAGACTGAGCGAGGCCCCCCGCAGATGCGGTTCGACCGCCGCCGCCTCGAAGCAGAAACGGAGCGACTCCTCCGTGATGCACGAGTAGTGCCCGCACTGCACCTCGACGGATCTCACCCTCGAGAAGCCGCGCGCCTTCCGCTCGCGTTCGATGATCCCGAGGATCCCCCGCACGACGGAAAGCTCGTGCATCCGTTCCCCCCCTCGCGCCACCCGGGACGTTTCACGGCGTTCAGCATATCCGGGGGATCGGCTCGCCGTCGAGAAGGGGAAGGAAACGTTTCGTGCCGATCCCGGTCTCCACGGCCACGGGCGGGAGCCCCGGCTCCAGGCGCCGCCCCGTCACCTCGCCGATCAGGGCGGCGCCCCTCCCCCCGGGCGTTTTCGCGACGAGCCGGAGGATCTCCCCCGCGCGGGCGGGGTCGGCGACAATGACCGCCCGCCCCTCGCACGCCATGTAGAGCGGATCGAGCCCGAGGACCCCGCAGCAGGCGCGCACGCCGGGGGCGACCGGCACCCGGTCCTCGAATATCCGCACCGACACCCCGGACGCCGCCGCGATCTCGTTCAGCGCGCTGGCGAGTCCGCCCCGCGTCGGATCGCGCATGGCGTGCACGGCGGCGGCCGCCGGCTCGAGCGCCTCGACGATCCCGCGCACGGGGGCGACGTCGCTCACGATCGCCGGCGTGAAACCGAGTTTCTCCCGTGCGTTCAATATCGACGCGCCGTGGCACCCCACCGCGCCGGAGACGATGATCGCATCGCCGGGGCGCGCCGCCCCGCAGGAGATATCCATCCCCTCGATCAGCTCCCCCACCCCCGCGGTGACGATGAAGATCCCGTCCGCCTCGCCCCTCCGCACCACCTTGGTGTCCCCGGCGACGATCTCGACGCCCGCCTCCGTCGCCGACGCGCGCATCGAGCCGACGATTCGGCGCAACTCGTCGAGGGGGAACCCCTCCTCGATGATGAACGCGGCGGAGAGATGGCGCGGGCGCGCACCTTTCACGGAGAGATCGTTCGACGTGCCGCAGACGGCAAGCCGGCCGATGTCGCCGCCGGGGAAGAAGAGGGGCTTGACGGTGAAGGCGTCGGTCGTGAAGGCGAGGCGCGCGGGGCCGAACTCGACCTCCGCAGCGTCGTCGAGCCGGTTCAGAAGCTCGTTGCCGTAGCCGGCGAGAAACACCTCTTCGATCAGCTCGGCGGCGAGCCTCCCGCCCCCCCCCATCCCGATCGCAACCCGTTGCGCATTCAAGACGTTCTACATAACCGTTGCCGGATCAATACGTTGCAGCACGACCGCGCACGGGGAGCATATCACAGATCAGGCGGCCTCGCCATCCCCGAGGGGCCGCCGCCCGGCGCGCATGCCCCCCTCATGCGCAACGCCCCCGGTACCGTGCGTGGACCGCGCAGGCGCCCTCGCCGGAGACCATGCAGGGGCCCACGGGGCTCGACGGCGTGCAGCGCCCCCCGAACAGGAGGCACTCCTCCGGCTCCTTCGCCCCCGCCAGCACATCGCCGCATGCGCACCCGGCGGGCTCGGGGACGTCGGGGATTTCCCCCTCGAGCAACGCCTCCGCGTCGAACGCCGCGTACTCGTCCCGGAGGCCGAGCCCGCTCGACCGGATGGCGCCGAGCCCGCGCCAGATCGAATCCCGCGGGACGAACACCTCCCGGATCGCCGCCACGGCCGCCTCGTTCCCGCGCGCGGAAACGAACCGCGAATAGCCGTTGCGGATCTCCGCCTTCCTCCCGGCGATCATCTCCAGGAGCATGAGGATCCCCCGGAGCAGATCCGCCGCCTCGAAACCGGTGACGACGCCCGGCACACCGTGCCGCTCGGCCAGGAAGCGGAAGGCGTCGGCGCCGAGCACCGCGCTCACGTGCCCGGGAAGGATGAGCCCGTCCAGGCGGGCCCCCGGACGGCCGAGGATGGCGTCAAGCGCGGGGGGGAGCAGTTTGAACGCCGGGAGGAGGAACAGGTTCCTCGCCCCCCGCGCCCGCGCCCTCCGCACGACGGAGGCGAAGAGGGGGATCGTGGTCTCGAATCCGACCCCGAAGATCACCGTCTTCAGGGCCGGCTCGCCTGCGGCGTATTCGAGCGCGTCGAGCGGGCTGTACATCGACCGCACCCGGGCGCCGCGGAAAGCCCGTGCGTCCTCCAGGGAACCGTCGAGGCCGGAGACCCGGAGCATGTCGTTGAAGCAGAAGAGGACGATCCCCGGCGTGCACGCCAGGCGGACCGCCTTCTCGACCTCGCGTCCCGGCGTGACGCAGACCGGGCAACCCGGGCCCGAGACGATGCGGAGGGACGGGGGCAGGGCGCCGCGCACCCCCGTGGCGAAGAGGGCGGCCGTGTGCGTGCCGCACACCTCCATCAGGGAGGCCGGCGCGGCGCGCGCGCGCAGCCGGTCGAGCAGCGCGCGGGCGGCCGCGCCGCCCCGGAGGCGCTCAAAAAGTTCCGGCAAGCTCCCTGAGGAGTTCGACGGTGGCATGCGCCTCTTCCCTGTCGAGTTTCTGGATGGCGAACCCCGCGTGGACGAGCAGGTAGTCGCCCGGGCGCGCGTCCTGGACGAGGTCGAGCGCCACGCGCCTCCTCGCGCCCATGAAGTCCACGACTGCAAACCCGTCGCCGCGCGCCTCCACGATCAGTCCCGGCACCGCCACGCACATCGGTCCGTCCCCCCCTCCGGCTCGTTGCCGCGATCCGCGCGGAGCGCGACCCACAGCTGGCCGACGCAGATCCCGAAATCGTTCAGCGGGACCGCGGGGCTCTCGAGCGTCTCGAAGCCCGCCTCCCGGAGCATCCCCGAGGCCCCGTCCGCGAGCAGCCGGTTTTGAAACACCCCCCCGCACAGCGCCACCGCACGGCAGCCGCGTGAGCGCCTGATTTCCCGCGCCGCGCGCAGGATGAGCGCCGCGAGCCCGTTGTGGAATCTTTTGGCGGCGACCTCGGTCGAAACGCCGCGGCGCAGATCCGCCATCAGGGCCGCCACGAAATCCTCGCAGCGGGCCTCGAACCCGTCCCCCTTCGCGAGAAGGGGGAACGGGTACGCCTCCCGGTCGTCGGAGAGGGATGCCCGCCGCTCCAGCTCGATCGCGGCCTCCGCCTCCCGCTGCGTCGCGGGGGCGATCCCGAGGATCGCGGCCACCGCGTCGAAGAGCCGGCCGCAGCTCGAGGTGCGGGGGGCCAGGACCGCCCTCTCCAGCATCGCCTCGAGCGGCCTCCGCGCGGCCGCCGAACGGTCCCTGAACAGCACCGGGGCGTCGAACGCCGCCGTCCCCATCGCGGCGTGGAGCAGGGAGAGGCCCATCCTCCACGGCTCGCGCGCCGCCGCGTCCCCGCCCGGCATCCCGAGGTAGGCGAGGTGCCCGCAGCGCTTCCAGTCGCGCGGGGAGACCGCCAGGAACTCCCCCCCCCAGACCGCCCCGTCCGTGCCGAGGCCGGCGCCGTCGAAGACGACGCCGATAACCTCCTCGGCGCAGGAATGCTGCGCGAGCACCGCCGCGACATGCGCGCGATGGTGCTGGACGGCGAGACGGGGGGATGCGGGGAAGAGCGCCGCCGCGGCCCGCGAGAAATAGTGCGGATGGAGATCGTGGGCGACGAGCCCCGGTTCGACCTCTTCCTCCTCGACCATCCCCCGCGCCGCGGCCAGGAACCGGGCGAGGTTGTCGGTCTCCGCGAGGTCGCCGTGCCCCCCCGACAGGCGCAGGCGCCCGCCGGAGAGCAGCCCGCAGCACCCTTTCGAATCCGCGCCGCAGGCGAAGATGCGCCGCGGCGGGGACCGCAGCCCCTCCAACGCCTCGGAAACGATCCTCACCGGCCTGCCCCCGCCCTCACCGTCCATAATGGTAGCATCGGCGCCGCGTGAAGTACACACGCACGCGGGAGGAGGACGAGACGCCGGCCGGGAGTGACAAGGCGCCGGACGGCCCCGGCGGAATTGCTTTGACAACGCCTGGCGCATCCCGTATCGTGGAATCCGTCCCGGTCCAAGGAGAATACGCCCATGATCCTCCGTATCGCCCTCCCCGTCGTCGCCGCCGTTGCCGTGCACCAGCCGCTGCAGGGGCTCGATCCGCTCTTTCCCGGCAACGCCCCGGCCCCCGCGTCCGCGGTCTCTCCATCCGGCGCCACGCCCTCCTCTTCTCCTGCGGCGCCGTCCGAGTCCGGCGCCGACGCCGCACGAGCGGCCGTCGCGGAGGGGGAGCGGCTCCTCGCGGAGGGCGATTTCGACGGGGCGCTGAAGGCCTTCACGAAGGCCGCCGCGCTCGATCCGAAGAACGCCGACGCCTACAACGGGGCCGGCAACTGCTACTACGCGCAGGAGAAGATCGATCTCGCCATCGAGGCGTTCAAGAGGGCGGTCGCGCACGACCCCGGGATGAGCTCGGCCTACTTCAACCTCGGGCACTGCCACGCGGTGAAGCAGCAGTGGGAGCTGGCCATCATCCATTACGGGAAGGCGGTCAAGGACAACCCGAAAAACGCCAAGGCCCACTTCGAGCTCGCGAACGCCTACTTCATCACGAAAAACTACCCCAACGCCAAACTGCACTACGAGAAGGCGGCCGAGATCTTCGGGGAGAAGACCTCGCAGGGCGAGGACGCCCTCCGCAACGCCCTCAAGGTCGAACTGCTGATGAAGCGGATGGGCGGGTGACCGGCCCTTTGATGCTCCGGGGGCCGGGATCCGGGATTCAGGGGAGGCGCCGCGAAAGCCGGTGCGACGCCGCGCGTCTCTGCTTCATCCAGGATTCCGACTTCCGGCTCCTCTGTCCTCAGCGCCCCATCCCCTCCAGCCGCGTCAGCGCGCTCCTCGCGGCCCTGGGGTCCGGATCCGTCTCCACCGCCTTCTCGAGCGCGCGCCGGGCGAGGTCGTAGCGGCCGTTCATCATGTAGACCAGCCCCATCCCGCGGTAGGCCTCCCCGCAGCCGGGGGAGAGCGCCACCGCCTTCCGGTACTCGGCGAGCGCCATATTGAACCACTCCACGTACCGGTACGTCGCCCCGATGCCGTAGTACGCGTCCCCGAGCATCAGACGCGCCTCGACGCACCCGGGGTCCGCCTCCACCGCCTTCTGGAGGTGCTGTATCCTCGCGTGCGATCCGTCGGGCGACTGCCGGGCCCTCGCCAGCTCCTCGAACGCGGCGGGCGAGGATGTCGGGCACGCCGCGAGCCGTTCCATCTCGGCGTCGCTCGGCGGGACGCCGAGAAGGGCCGCGAGCCGGGCGGCCATCCGCGCCTCGAGCTCGCAGAGGCGGCCGAGGAGCCCTTCCACTCGGAACCTGCCGGGCGGGGCCGCGGTGGACGGCCGCCGCGCCTCCAGCGCCACGGAAACGGCGTCGCCGCTCCGCCTCACGGTGCCCGAGACGACGATGTCGGCCCCGATGCGGCGCGCGAGACGCGCCGTCTCCCTGTCGTCGAGCGCCTCCTCCCCCTTTGCGCGACGGCGCTCGTGCGACCGCACCTCGCCCGCGTCCAGAAACGCCAAGCCGCCGAACGAATCCAGCTTTCGCCCGAGCGAATCGGCCAGTTCGACGGCGAGCCATTCGTCGCGCGCCTGCCCGGACTCGAGACGGAACGCGAGGACCGCGACGCGGCACTGCTCCCCGGGCCCCGCCAAAGAGGCGTTGTGCGCCTTGAGCTCGATGAAGCGCAAAAGCGGAAGCTCTCCGCCTGGCGGGGCCGCGTTTGGCGCGGGCGCCGGGGTCGGTCGGAGGGAGAGGAATCTCAGGAGCGGGGCGTCCCGCTGCTGCGCCGGGACGGCGCACGAGAGGAGGAGCGCAGCTGCATAGGTTATCACGCTGGATCGCAAAGAGGCGGTCGCCGCATCGGACGCGCCCGCCGCGAACCCCCGCACGCGGGGGAACGCCCCGCGGCGCGCCCACCGGCTCCCCGCCGGCAGCGTCCCGGACAAGGGGAACGCGGCGTCAGATGGCGAAGAGGCGCTTGACGGCGCTGGAGGTGCCGGGCTTGTTCGCCTTGGCGTCGTTCAGGCGCTGGGTGAGATAACCGCCCGTCAGATAGTCGATGTTCGCCGTGACCTCCTGGAGCTGCAGCTCGAGGCGGAGCCGCTCCCGCAGCTCCTCGGCGGGGGAGAGCAGCAGGTCGATCTGGAGGTTGCGGCGCTGGAAGTAGAACTGCGTGACCTCCTCCAGCACGTCGTTGCGGAGCTCCACGAGGTCGCGCGCCTCGTCGCTGATCCGCACCTGGTCGGGGTTGTAGAGGAAGTCGCCGAGTTCCCATTCAAACTGGAAGCTGAGGTCGTTGGTGTACTTGCGCTTGTCCTGATCCTCGCTTGTGCTCTCGGTCCTGTGCTTGTATTTGTTGTCGGTGGAGCTTATCACCTTCTCGCCGATCGCGATGCCGGTCGCAGGCCCCTCGGAGGTGGAGTCGAACTGGACGGTGTCCCCGAGATCCTCCTGCCGCGTGATCTGCAACCCCTGTCCGTCCTTCTCGTCGATCTGCTTCTGGCGGTCGATGTCGTACTTGAGCCTGAACTTCGGCAGGAGCGCCCGGTACTTCGCCCCCTTGCGCCACCCCTCGATAAGGTCGGGGTGCACCTCGGCGAAGCGCATCGCCACCTCCTGGATCTCCTGCACCGACGGCTCGTGGGTGAACTGGCCGAGGACCGTCTGCACGTCGTCGATCGTCGGAATCGCGGGGCCGGGGGGCGCCTCGTCGCGGAAGGCGCGGGGCTCCTCGAGCGACACGACCGCCACCTGCTCCTCGTCCGGGGCGGTCTGGGCCGGGACGGTCTGCGCGGGGACGATCTCCTCGGCGGGCTTCTCCTCCTTCTCCGCAACGGGGCCCGGCGCCTCGGTTTTCGCCGACTCCGTGGCGGCCGGCTCCGTGGCGGCCGGCGCGGCGGACGCATCGGCGGAGGCGACGGCGGTGCGGTAGAGGCCGCCGGACGACGCCGCCCATATCGTACCGCTGTCGAGCGGGTCGAAGGCGATGGCCATCGCGTTGGCGAGACTGGTCCCCCTGGAGAGCTCCTGCCACTTCGCCCCGCCGTCGCTCGAACCGTAGATCCCCGTGGAGGACGCCGCGTAGACCGCGTTGGAATCCGAGGGGGAGACGGCGACGCGGCGCACCCTCTTCTGTCCGAAGGCGTCCGCGCCGATCTCCTTCCAGTTCGCGCCGCCGTCCGTGCTCTTGAATACCCCGGCCGAGGTCCCGAGGTAGACCACGTCGGGGTTCACCGGGTCGACCGCGATGCTCTCGGCGATCCTGGGCTGGGAGGCGACCTTCTCCCACGCCGCCCCGCCGTTTTTCGTCTTGTAGACGGCGTCGGGGGTCCCCGCGTAGAGGATGTTGGAATCGAACGGATGGACCGCCACCGCCGAGACGATCCCGCCGCCGCCGGGGAGCTCCATCCCGCTCCAGGTCGTGCCGCCGTCGCCGGACTTCAACAGCGCCCGGTCGAGCGTCGCCGCGTAGACCAGGTCGGGGTTCGAGAGGTCGATGGCGAGCCCCAGCACGGTGACCTCCGCGTCCTTCATCGCGCCGTTCGCCTTCGCCCAGCTCTTCCCCCCGTCGAGGGAGGTGTAGATCCCGTCCACGCTCCCGGCGAAGATCTTGCGCTGGTTCGACGGGTCGATGGCGAGCGCGGTGACGCCGCCTATACGGCCGGAATCGCCCGAGGCCTGGAGCCCTTCGAGGAGCGCCTTCCGGGACGGGTCGAGCCCGGCGGGGATCTCGCGGCGGGCGCCGGAGAGATCGAGGCAGTTGACCCAGACCTTCCCCCCGTCGGCGCTCGTGAAGACGCCCTTCGTGGAGCCGATGAAGACGCGCCGCGAATCCATCGGGTCGACCGCGACCGCGCGGAGCCCCTTCTCCTCGGTGCCCGCGGAGAGGTTCGCCCACTCGCTCCCGTACGCCGCGACGCGAAGCGCCGCGCCGGCGAGGCAGACGGTTACGGCAAGCGCGGCCGCGAGGTGACGCGGTGCCAACGGAACGCCCCGGCGACGCAATGCGATCTTCATCCTGGATACCCCTCCTTTGAGCCCAGGTTCGATGCAGGGCCGGCGCCCGGACGCCCTCCGCACGGCGGTTCCCGCGCGCACAGTACAGGTTACGATATGCTAACACCCCGTTCGAAGAACTGTCAAGCCGCCAGTGCGATTTTTTTCGCCGCGTGGTACGACCGGCCTGTGCGCAGTCTCTCAGATCCGCCTCTGGAACGTGTCACCTGATTGTAAAAACAATGTCGCCGCTTCCCGGATCCCGTGCAAGCCCGAATGCCCTTTCGCTCCCCCGCCCCGCTCTGGCATAATGAGGCGCCGTCATGAACCCTCGTGCGCGTCTCGTCGTTCTCGTTCCCTGCCTCGCCCTCCTCGCGGCGCTCGCCTTCGGCCGCGCGCTGGAGGCCCCGTTCTTCTGGGACGACGACGCACTCATCGTCACGAACCCGTGGCTGGGGACCCCGGGAGGGGTGCCGCGCTTCTTCCTCCCGGCGTTCTGGCGGGGCATCTCGTTCGCCGAGGACTACCGCCCCGTCGAGATGCTCTCCTACAGCCTCGACCACGCCTTCTGGCGCACCAGGCCGGCCGGCTTCCACCTCACCAACCTCCTGGTGCACGTCTTCAACTGCGCCGCCCTTGTAACCCTCGCCTGGCTCCTCTTCGAGAACGCCCACGCGGCGGCCCTCGCGGGCCTCCTCTTCGCCGTGCACCCGATGCACAGCGAACCGGTGGTGTGGATCCAGAACCGTTCCGAACTCCTCGCCGCAGCCTTCTCGCTGGCCTGCATGTGCGCCTTCCTGCGCTGGGCGCGCGACACGCGGGGCGGGGCGGGACTCTACGCATGCGCGCTCGCCGCCTTCGCGCTCGCCCTCCTGTCGAAGGAGAACGCGGCGATCCTGCCGCTCCTCCTCGCCTCCCTGCTTGCCGTCGCCGTCCCCGCGCGGCGGGGCGCCTGGCGCGGTCTCGCGCCGTTTCTCGCGCTCGCCGTCCTGTTCGCGGCCGTCAAGCTCGGCCTCCTCTCCCACAGCCGCCCCTCCCCCGCCACCGCCCTCCTCGCGGGGGCGTACCCGCGCCTGACCGTGGTGGCCACGACGCTCGCCCTCTACCTCGGGATGCTCCTCTTCCCCGCCCGCTTCTGTCTCGACCGCCTCCTCAAGGTGCCGGTCCTCCCCCCCGAGGCGGCGCCGCTCCTGGCGCTCGCGGCGATCTCCCTCGTCTTCGCCGCCGCCTTCCGCGGCCTCGTCCGCCGGAGACCGTGGGGCGTTGCCCTCGCCCTCACCCTGCTGCCGCTCCTGCCGGCGTCCAATATCGTCTTCCTCTCCGGGCGCCCGCTCTCCGAGGGGCGGCTGTATCTCGCCTCCGCGGGCTTCTGTCTCGGGGCCGCTCTCTTCATCGACCGGGCGGCGCGACGCCCGGCCGCGCGCCGTCTCGCCGCGGCGCTCGCCGCCTCCCTCGCGGCGGCATGGTTCGTCGCCTCCGCCGCGCGGACCGGCTACTGGCTCGACGAGCGGGTGCTCTGGGAGCGGACGCTCGAGGCGTCGCCGTTCAGTTGGCGGACGAAGCTGTTCCTCTCCCGGATCTACTCCCGCGAGGGCCGCCCCGACGAGGCGATCGGCCTCATCAAGGGGATCCTGCGCTACTCGGAGCCCAGGCCTTCGATGGCGTTCGTCGATCTCGGGCGGGCCTACGGCGCGCTGGGGTGGAGCGCGCGGGCGCGCGCCGCGTTCGAGCGGGCGGCTGCCGCCGGCCCCGACAACCCGGTCGCGCGGCTATGCCTCGGTGAGGCGTACCGCCTCGAGGGGAGGTTCGACGAGGCGCTCCGGGAGTTCGAGGCGGTCGGGCGTCTGCGTCCCGACAGCGGCAAAGGGCTTCTCCTCGCCGCAGGGGTGTTCAGCGCCCGGGGCGATCATGCGGCGGCTCTCGACGCGCTCCGGCGGGTCATCGCTCGGCATCCGGGCAGCGTCGAGGCGCTCGCGGCCGCCGCCGCGGCGCACGCGGCGCGCGGCGAGGACGCCGAGGCCGAGCGGCTCTTCACCGAGGCCCGTTCCCTCGACCCGTCCTCTCCGGCGCTCCTCAACAACCTCGGCCTCTTCCTCGAGCGACGGGGGCGCCTCGAGGAGGCCCTCGCCATCTACAGGGAGGCCGCTGAAGCGGGCCCGGACCGCTGGGCCCCGCGCTACAACGCGGCGGTGATCCTCGAGGCGCAGGGGCGCCTCGCCGAGGCCGTGGTGGCCCTGATGCAGGCCGCGGCGCTTCGGCCCGGACACGCCGGCCTCCGGAAGGAGGTCGGCCGGCTGCTCGATCTGACGGGAAATACCCGGCTCGACCCGGGCGCGTGGGAGCGGATCGCAAACGCGCACGCGGCGCTGCTTCAGGCGCAGGGGATCTACTGCGCGCGCACCGGGGAGACGAAGGAGGCGATCGGATGCTTCGAGGCGCTCATCGCGCTCGACCCGCGAAACGGCGAGGCGCGGGCCAATCTCGCGCGCACGCTCGCCGAGCGCGGCGAGCACCGGCGGGCGCTGGAGGAGTACCGGGCCGCGGCGCGGCTCCTGCCGGATTCCGCGGCGATCCAGGCGGGGATGGGGGCGTGCTATGCCGAGATCGGGATGCGCGGGGAGGCGGAGGCGGCGTGGGCCCGGGCCCTGCGGCTCGATCCGCACGCCAGGGAGCCCCGGAGGAACCTGTCACGCCTCAGGCGCCTCCGCTGACGGGGGGGTCACTTGACGACATCGAGGAGCATCGACTCGATCTCCTTGATGAGATCCTCGTTCTTCTTGACCCGCGCCTGGACGTCCGTATCGATCTGGACGATCCTCACGATCCCCTGGGCGATCCCGCGCTGGAGTTGCAGCGCCTCGGCCTGCTGCTTCTGCATCTCCGGGATCTGACGGAGGATCTCCACCGTGAGCCGGTCCTTCTCGGCGCTGCAGGCATCGATCTTGGGCTGCGCCGCCCCCGCCGCGCGGAGCGCGTAGAGGGCCTCCGTGTAGTTCTTGAGGGCGCTGATCCTGTCGCCGGACACCTTCGCCTTCTCGGCCGCCGCCATCAGGGCGCCGGCGTCCGCCGCCTCCGCGGCGTGCACCCGCGCCGCGCAGAGGCAGAGCGCCGCTGCGATTGCCGCTCCCGCACCGCACACCTTCACCGCCGCCTCCTTCCCGTCTTTCGCGCCGCCGTTCATTCCTCCTCGAACCCGGGATCGTTCGGATCGTTCGGATCGTACCCGAGCTCGACCTCGTCGCCGTCGTCCCAGTTGTCGCCGTCCGTGTCGGGGTCGATCGGATCGGTGTCGTGGTCGTTGACCTCCTGGCCGTCGAGCAGTCCGTCGTTGTCCGAATCAGGGTCATTCAAGTCGGTGCCGAGCTCGAGCTCCTCGAGATCGAGCAGGCCGTCGTCGTCGGTATCGAGTTCCAACGCCTGTTCCTCGATCACGCCGGACAAGTCCGCGGACTCCGGGGCGAGGGCGTCCAGATCGTTCAGATCAACTTCGAGATCGAGCCCCTCCAGACCAGACAGGTCGTCGATGTCCAGGCCCAGCGTCTCGTCCCACTCTTCGCTCTCGAAGGGCCATGCCGCCAACTCCGAGGCGGAGGCGGACCGGCCGTCCTCGGCGCGCCGAATGTCTGCAAGCGTGACGGGAGCGTCCCTGTCCAATTCGAGGATCCTCCGCGCGTGCTCGATCCGGTTGAAGTCGCGCGCAGACCCCTCGATCTCCTTAAGCTTCTTCTTCTCCCACTCCATCTGCGTTGCCAGCGCGACCTTCCTCCCGTCCAGCTCGGCGAGATCCTCCGCAACCCCCCGCATCTCCACGATCATCATCTCGAACGATCCCAGGTCGGCGACGGGAGCCGTGCGCAACGAGCGCGTAACCTCGCCGAGTTGCGAAAGAACTATCTTCCGGTTCCAGTCGGGGAAGTCGCGGCTGATCTTCTGGAGCAGTCTCCTCGCCTCGTCCCATTTCGACGCCGCGAGCTCGGCGTTGCCCCGGTAGTCGGCCATCTTGGCCTCCCGGACAAGGCGGTACGCGTGGCGGTACCCCTGCTCCGGGCCAACGACCGCCCCGGCAGCCGAGGCGGCGAGCGCCAGCGCCGCGGCGGCGCAGATCCACATCTTCATCGGCGATCCCCTCCCTGGCCATGCCCGGTCAGACAATTCACGCGCCCAGGCGCGCCTTCGCCTCGGCGCGCCGGCGGCGGTGGAACGCGGCAGGCACCTTCTGGCCGAGCCGCGCATAGGCGCGGGCGAGCACCGCGTGGGCACGGAGGATATCCGCGCCGAAGCGCCGCGGGGCGTCGCGCAACACCCCCTCCGCGATCTCCACGGCCCTGCGGCAGTCCGGGTCGCGAAGGGAGAGCTCGGCGAGCGCGACCCGGGCGCGGGCGTTGCCGGGGTACAGATCGAGGATGCGCTCGAGTATCCCCCTCCCCTCGTCCAGCGCCCCGGTGCTGATCTTGAGCTCGGCGATCCGTATCAGTCCCCCGAAGACGTCGCGGGACTGCTGGAGCGCTCCCTGCATCTCCTTGTGGAGGCGCGCGCGGGCCGGCTCGCGGAGCGCCCGATAGGCGTGCGTGAGGATCCGGTGGCAGCGCACCTGTTCCCAGATGTAGTAGAACGGCGTCCGGGAGAGCGCCTGCTCGCCGAGGCGCGCCGCCTCATCCGGGCGGCCCTCCAGAAACTCGATCTCGGCGCGGCAGAGTGTCACCCGGGAGTTGCCGGGCCAGCGCCGGTCCATCTCCTCCAGGACGCGGCGCGCCTCGACGAGCCGGTTCTGCCGGATGCGCAGCTCCGCGATATGCACAAGGGCCTGAAAATCGTTCGGTTTTTCGCGCAGCAGCTCCGAGAACTCGTACTCCGCGAGCTCGTAGTTTTCGTTCTCCATGAGGGCGATCCCGAGCCAGGTCCGCGTCTCGCGGTCGCCCTTGTCCTCGGCGAGGGCGCTTCCGAACTGCTCGATGGCCCCCACGTAGCGCTTCTGCAGCAGGTAGAACTTGCCGAGCTCCCTCCCGAGGCGCGCGGTGAATCCGTACTCCCGTATCTCCCGCTTCAGGCAGGAGACGGCCCTGGAGAGGTCGCCGAGGCGCCAGTAGATGCCGGTCATCCGCTTCAGGCCCTTCCTCCTGAGCGGATTGTCCGGCGCCATCCCCTCGTAGAGGGCCAGCGCGCGGCGCGGCTGCCCCGAACGGAGGTAGAGCTTCTCGAGCTCCTTGTAGAACGGGTAGTCGGCGGGATAGCGACGCAGGAGCCCCCGGTAGGCGGCGACCGCGATGCGCACGTTGCCCGCTTCGGCACAGGCGGAGGCGAGGGCGTGCGCGGGGACCCGGATCTCCGCGGTCTTCTCCGAGAAGAGTCGATAGGCGCTGAGGGCGCCGTCGAAATCACCCCCCGCCACGCAACGCCGGATGAGGCGCGCGCAGGAGGATGCGGAGAGGGAGGCACGGCGGGGAGGCCGTGTGCGCCCCACCGGGGGGCGCCGTCGAGAAGCTTTCCTGTCGCTCATCCCGTTTTCCCCGCGCTCGACAAACGACGGAGCCGACCGGAGCGTGGAACGCGGCTGCGACGCAGAGAGATCCCCCCCGTGAGAACCCTTTCCCTAGCGCCAGGTCATCTCGGGCTGGGCCGCGGACGCCGCCGCGCGCGCCGCCTCGGCGGCCGCCTCGGCGGCGATGGCGCCGCCCACGCCGCGGGGGGCGCCGGCGTCTATCGCGCGGGTCCCGGAGGAAATCGCGGCGTCTGCGGCCGCGGACGCCTCGCCGGCGATGACGCCGCCCACGCCGCGGGAGGCGCCGGCGTCTATCGCGCGGGTCCCGGAAGAGATCGCGGCGTCCGCGGACAGGTACCGGCCCCCCGCGTCGGCGGTGTCAAGAACAGTGGCGGTCTCGTACTCGGAGGGCGGGTCCACCGGCTGGACGCCGTAGTCGAACATGCTCTCGAGCATCTGGAGGCTGAACTGCGGGATATCGTCGAAGATCCCGCCTTTGGCGAAGTTCCACTTCCCTCGCCTGTACAGGTACGGATCGTCGGCCCGATACCCTCTCCTGGTCCCGCACGACGCAAGCAGGCACACGAGAAGCATTCCCACCACCACCGCAGCAGTCGGTTTCACCAGCGCACCTCCATCGGATTGTCGCACGCCTTTCGATACAGTATAGCACCTCTCGGCCCCGTCAACACAGATTTTTCCCCGGGTGGGGATTGTCGGGTTTCTCGGAGGCGCAGGACGGACCGGAACAGCCGGGCGCGGCGGGGGGGGCGGACGCGAAACGATGGAGGCGCAACCATTTCTCCACGCGCTCGATGGACCAGGGGGGGGTGCTCGCGCCCGCCACGATACCGATTCGTTGGGCCTCGGCGAAATCCCTTGCGCAGAGATCCTTTTCAGACTCGGCGTGGATGACCTTCACCCCCGCGGCCCCGACGATCGTGGCGAGGCGCGCGGTGTTGGCGCTGTTTTTCCCCCCGACGACGATCACCGCGTCCGCCTGCCGGGCGATGTCGAGCGCCTCCGCCTGCCGCTCCTTGGTCGAGCGGCAGATCGTGTCGCAGACCACGCACTCCGCGGCGCACAGGCGAATGCGTTCCGCCAGTTCGCGGAACAGTTGCGCGTCCTGCGTGGTCTGGGCCACGACGCAGACCCTGGCGCCGGGCGGCAGTGTATCGACGTCTCTCTGCGAGCCGACAACGCGCCCGCCTCCTTCGCTGAAGCCGAGCAGCCCCTCGACCTCGGCATGCCCGCGGTCGCCGACGATGGCGATCTCGTACCCGTCCCTCGCGTACCGGCGCACGATCGCCTGGACCTTGGCGACATCCGGACAGGTCGCGTCGAAGAGCGGGAGACCGATCCGCTTCAGCTCCTCCCGGCGCCTCGGGGAGACGCCGTGCGCCCGGATGACGATGAGGCCGCTCCCCGGCGACTCGCCGTCCTTCAAGGCGCGGATCCGCTCGCGCGCGAGCGTCTCGACGATCCCGGGGTTGTGGATCAGCGGGCCGTCGGTGTAGATCGGTCCGCGGCCCTCCGCCGCGAGGCGCCGGACGAGATCGAGGGCGCGCTTCACCCCCATGCAGAACCCCGCGTTCCGTGCGACGCGTATCATACCCCCCCTCCCGTCCCGACGATTCCCGGGCTCCTGCGCGCCCGCCGCCGCTCCCGCATCACAGATCCGCCCGCTCCAGCCACCGCGTCGCCGCGCGAAGCGCGAGCGCCGCCACGGCCGCGCTCCCGGCCCCAAGGACTCCGACGCACCCCCAGAAACAGGAGGGGAACGCCGCCCCCGGGAGCGCGCCGCGCAGCCGCAGCAGAAGGGGGAGACCGAGAAGCGCGAGGGCGCACAGGAGGTAGCCGAGGTTGAGGATGAGCACGATCGCCCCGCCGAGTCCCGATACCGCCTCCGCGGGCGAGGCGGCCTTCAGGTTCGGGTACAGGGCGCCGAGCCCCACGGAGAGGCCCGAGATCGCGCACCCCATGGAAACGACCGCCGCGAGCGAGCCCGCGAGCAGCATCGGCGGGACGCCGAGCATCAGGCCCGAGAGCAGGGCCAGGAGGAGCGTGATCCCCGATATGAACGTCGCGCAGAGCAGGAACTTCTCCCCGAGGATCCGCCGTGCCCCGAGCGGACTCGTCCCCAGGAACCAGAAACGCGCGAGCTCGACGCTCATCAGAGGGAAGAAGAAGCGGCTGCTCAGCCCCGCGAGCGTGAAGCCGAGCGCGGAGAGGTTGAGGATGAAGAGGAGGTATCTCCAGAAGTCGCTCTCCAGGTCGTACGGCATCGCCCGCAGGTTGAGGAGATAGAGGCCGAGGAGGCCGAAGAAGAGGGCGAACTGTCCCCACTGGCCGAAGTCCCGCACGAAACTGAGCGCGTCCTTGAGTGCGAGGGCGACGGCGGGCGAACGCCGCTCCGTCCAGGAGCGCCCGCGCGCGCCGCGCGCCCGAAGCCGGGCGGGCGCGCTCGCCCGCCGGTCCCAGCCGGCCTGCAGCAGCCGCTCGGCGACGGACGGACCGACCGCCAGCAGGAACAGCACCGTGCTCACGAGCGCCCCCCAGAGGAGCCACGCGTCGCCGCGCGCGCCGCGCGCCGCCGCGAAGATCCCCTCCGCGGCCCAGCTGCTCGGGAGGGGGAACCACGACGCGAGCCGGCACTTCGAGACGACCTGGTCGACGAACCCCAGCGACCGCCCGGCCCCCGCCGGCCCGCCGTGGCGGCCGATGAGCAGCGCCGCCGCCGCCGCGGAGAGGAGCGCCGCCGCGCGGCGCAGGGCCGGCGGCAGCCCGCGCGGAAGGAACCTCCCCAGGAGGAGCGCCGCGAGGAGGCCGGCCGCGCCGGCGAGAACGACGAGCGGGATGAAGAAGATCCACGAGAAGGCGAAGCCCCGCAGACCCGTTTCGCTCAGGTGGAAGTACGCCAGCATGATGGGCGTCCCCGTCAAGAAGAACGCCCACGAGCCGAGGAAGATCGTCTCGACGATCCTGCACGCGGCGATCCCCGCCCGGCCGAGCGGCATCGAGAGGAGCAGCTCGTTCTCCTTCTTGACGAAGAGGAGCGGGTAGGCCAGGAGCGCGCAGCTCAGTGCGAGCATCGCGAATACGCCGAGCGAGAAAAGGTAGAGCAGCCGGTCCAGCAGGTACTCCCCGATCCCCGGGAAGCGCGCGACGAAGGAGAACCCCTCCCGGGAGATGAGGAAGGCGCCGCAGACCCACCCCGCGGCGAAGAGGCCCACGACGGCGACCTTGAGCGGCGGCTCCTTCCCGATCGAGCGGACCGTCGCCGCGAGGATCCGCCTCTTCGCGGAAAGGAGCGCCGCGGTTCCGTTCACGGTTCCGCCTCCTCCGCGGTGGCCGTCAGGAAGATCTCCTCGAGGCTGCCCGCGTTCCCGGCCTTCGCCTGAAGCTCGTCGAGCGTCCCCTCGACCGCCATCCTGCCGTGGTGCAGGATGCCGATCCTGTCGGCGAGCTCCTCGGCGGCGGGGAGCGTGTGCGTGCAGAGCAGGACCGCCCCCCCCGCCCGCGCCCGTTCCCGCAGGGCGTCCTTCACCGCGCATGCGCTCTTGGGGTCGAGGCCGACGAACGGCTCGTCGACGACCATCAGCGACGGGGCGTGCAGCATCGCCATCGCGAATACGAGGCGCTGGCGCATCCCGTGCGAGAGCGCCTCTGCGAGGTCGTGCCGCACCCCGTTCAGTCCGAACCGCGAGAGCATCTCCTCCCTGGCCCGCGCCTCGTCGCCGCCCGCCTCGCCGTACACGCTCGCCGCGAAATCGAGCGTCTCGACGACCGTGAGCTTGTCGTAGAGGAACGGGATGTCGGGGACGAAGCCCAGGCGCGCCCGGGCGCGCATCCCCTCCGCCGCGGCGTCGAATCCGGCGATGCGTATGACGCCGGAGGTCGGCCGCAGCAGCCCGGCGATCATCCTCACCGCGGTGGTCTTGCCCGCGCCGTTGGGCCCGAGCAAGGCGAATATCTCCCCGCCGCGGACCTTGAGGTCGAGGCGGTCCACCGCCGTGACGCCGCCGAATCGTTTCGTCAGTCCGGAGAGCTCGAGCATCGCCGTCTTCCTACCTGTCTTCGCCGCCGCAGGCCCCTTCCCGCACGGCGCTGAAGCCCAACGACGGGAGATCCGCCCTGAGCAGCCCCCCCCGCCGGTCCACCCAGAGCTCCGCCTCGCCCGCGCCGGCGCCGACGATATATTTTCTCGCCGAAACGAACGTCCCCGACGCCTCCACCACCGCCTCGCCCGCCTCCCGCACCGTCCCCGCGGCGTTCGGGAGCGGGATCCGAACGGGACCGGATGATGCGCCCGTTCGCTCGATGCGGAGCTCGTCGTCCGAGACCGTCCCTCGCAGGGAAACCGCCGACGCCCCCGCGCGCAAGATCAGGGAGAATCCCGAGAGCCCCCCCGGGTCCCGCACCACCGCCTCACCGTCGACAGAGACCTGCTCCCGGAGGGCCGGGAGAACCACGCAGGCGCGAAGGATGAGGCGGTATGCGACCGCATTTCCGACGACGTCGGCGTCCGCGGACACCGTCGCCTCTCCCAGCGCCTGTTCGCCGCTCCGCAGCAGGTAGCGGGCGGGAGAGGAGGGCGCCCCGCGCACGAGGGCCAGGAACGAGGAATCGTCGTTCACCCGCCGGGCGGCGGTGTGCCTCTGGAAGACGAGGGACATCATCGCCGCCCAGAAGGCGAACGATGCGGCGAGGAGAAGGCGGCGCATGGAACGGTCGGAGGCCCCCGTACGTCACCCCGGGCGCCGCCCCCCCCCGCATCGTTGACGCCGGACGGGGAGGATCCGGGACCCCCGGCTCCCCTCCCTCAGGGGATGAGCAGTATCCATCCGGCCGGGAGCGGGGCCGAGGGTTTCCACCCCTGGAGCGTGTTTTGGTTCACGTCATTGATGCTCTCCCACCTTCCGGGCGAACCGTAGAATCTCTGCGCGATCGAGCGGAGGGTATCGCCCTTCACGGTCCGGTAGCGGCGCGCCGGGGCGGGGGCGGACGTCCGCCGCGCGGGGGGCGCGGTCCGGCGCGGCGCAGGGGCGCGTTTCCCGACGCGGGCGGCGGTCCTCTGCGCCGGGGGGGCGGGCGGGGGCGGCGAGGGACGCACGGCGGCCGACGACGACGCGGATGCGCCCGGCGCGGCCGTCCGCGCGAGGATCGACTCCCGCTCCTTCCTGAAACGCTCCTCCATCTCGGCCTTCTCCCGCCTGAACTGCTCCCGGAGCCGCTCCATCGCGTCGGAGGTGTACTGCTCCGACTGGCCCGCGGAGGCGCGGGCCTTCTCGGCCTCGGCCTTCAGGTACGCGGTCTCCCTGCGCGCCTCGAGGAGTTCCTTCTGGAGGTCCGCCTTCTCGCGAACAGAGGCGCCCTGCAGCTCGGCGAATTTCCGCTCGTACGCCTCCTTCATCTCCGCCTTCAGGCGCTCCGCGTCGGCCCCGGCCTTCGAGGCGGCGGGAGGCGGCGGGGGGGCGGGGCTCTTCGCCGCCGCGCGGCGCGCGGCGACGAGCTCGCGCTGCAGCTCCGCCCGTTCCCTGTCGAACCCTGCGGCGACGTCCGCGATCTTCTTCTCGTAGACCTTCCTGAGCTCCTGCCGTTCGCGCTCGGCATCCGCCTTGACCTTGGAGAGGAGGAGCGGCGACTCCGACGAGGCCTGGAGCCGGTACCATTGGAGCCGCTTCTCCGCGTTCTGCAGCCGGGAGACGAGCGCCTCCCGCTCCTTGGCCCCGGCGGCGACGCGCGCCTCCGTCTCCCGCAGCCTCTCCCGCGCCGCCTCAAGTTCCGCCGGCAGCGCCTCCTTCCCCGCGGACGGGGCGGCCTTCTCCGCCTCCTCGATCCGCAGATGCGCCTTCCTCAACGCATCGTCGCCCGACGCCTTCTGCGCCTTGAGGTGGGCGAGCTCCTCCCGGAGCGTCTCGAGCTCCCGTTCGAACCTCTCCTTCTCGCCGCGGTACCGCCGCCAGATATCCCGTTTCTCCGTTTCCCACCCGGCGGCGGTGGTCGCGGCCCCCTCCTCCGCCGAGGCGGCGTCGCGGGATGCGGCCAGCTCGCCGCGGACCTGGGTCAGCTCGCCCCGCAGCGCCTCGACCGTCTTCAGGTACGCCTCGTTCTCCGCGCGCATGATGGCGAGGTCCTCGCGGAGGCGCTCCTGCCCGGGGCGGGGCGGGGCGCCCCCCCCCTCGGACGCGGCCGACGGCGGCGCGGCGCCGTCCCCGGCGGAGGCGCTCCGCCCCTCCTCGATGGCGCGTATCCAACGCCGCACCATCTCCGCCTTCGCCGAACGCGGCTCGATCGCGAGGAACGCCCGGTAGTGCTCCACCGCCTTCTCCTTGGCTCCCCGGTAGTCGTCGTGGATGATGCCGAGGTCGAGGTGGGCTTCGGCCAGTTTCGGGTTCATCTGGAGGGATCGCTCGTAGATGTCGATGGCCGCGTCGAAATCCCCCTCGCGGTACTTCTCCGCCGCGAGACGGTACTGGTAGAGCGCCCCGGCGCCGCCGGTCGCCCGACCCTCCTCGCTCTCGCCGCAGCCGGCGACGAGCGCGACGCAGAAGGCCGCCAGCGCCGCGGCTCGGACCAGCCCCGCCCCGTCGCCGCCGCTCACGTCTTCCCCCTCAGCCACGCGCGGACCTGCGGGGCGAAGGCGCCCTGCGGGTCGAGGCGGAGGTACTGGGTGTAATGGTAGACCGCCTTCTGCCGGTCCCGCACCCCCTCCGCGTAGATCGACCCGAGGCCGAGGTGCGCGTGGGCGTAGTTCGGGTCGATCTCGAGCGCCTTCTGGAACGAAACGATGGCCTTCCCGTACCAGCGCTTCTGTTTGTAGATGGCCGCGAGGTTGCTGTACGCCTTGAGATAGTCGGGCTTCAGCTGGATGGCCTTGCGGTACTCGGCGACCGCTTCCTCGTACATCCGCAGCCGGTCGTAGCTGTAGGCAAGGTTGAAATGCGCGTGGGCATTGTCGGGGCCGAGCTCGATCGCCTTGCGGTAGGCGTCGATCGCCTCGCGAAATCTGCCCTGGCGCTGGAGAAGGACGCCGAGGTTGTACTGGTCGGGGACGCTCGACGGTTTCCGCATGAGCGTGCGCTTCACCTCGGCGACCTGATCCCTGTCGCGGTCGGCCTTCTTCACCTTCTTCTCGATCTCCTTCACGTCGGCCGATTTGGGCTTCGTGTCGAGGTACCGCCGGTAGTAGGCAACCGCCTTCGCCGAATCCCCCTTGAAGGTCTCGTGTATCCGGGCGATCTCCTTCACCGCCGCGCCGCCCTCGTCGCCCCCCTCCGCCGCGATCTTCTCGAGCTCCGCGACGGCGGCGTCATAGTTCCCCATCCCCTCGTGCGCCTCGGCGAGCTTCCTGCGGAGGCGCGTCCTCTTCGGATCGAACCCGAGCGCCTTCGCGAGGTCCTTCTCCGCGGCCGGGAACCTGCTCTCCTTCAGGGCGACGTCCGCGCGCGCTTCGCACATATCCGCCATGTCCCGGGTCAGATCGAGCGCCGGCTGCAGCCGCTTCGCGTCCCCGAATGCGCGGGCGGCCTCCTCGTGCCGCCCCTGCGCGAGGAGCCAGCGGGCGTTGAGCAACGCCATCTCGGCGAGCGTGGCGTCGCTGACCGCCGCGGGATCGAGCGCCTTGGCGGCCGCGGCCTCGTCCGTCGCGCGCGCGAACTTCCCGCTCCCCGCGTACGCACGCGCGAGCGCGCTGTGCAGGACGGCGTCGTTGGGGGCGAGCTCGAGCGCCTTGAGGAACCTGTCCTCCGCGTCGGCGAACTCGCCGCGTTTCAGGTGGGCGTCGCCGAGCGCGGCGTAGATGCCGGAGAGATCCTTGGCGTAGGCGAAGTCCGGCTGGCGGGCCTTCAGCCATTCGTACTCCTTCTCGGCGCCCTGCAGATCCCCGGAACGCAGGTACGCCTCCGCGAGCAGGTCGTGCACCCGCTCGTCGTCGGGCGAGGCGTCGCGCCTCCCGGAGAGGAGCTCGATCGCCTTCGCCCACTGCCCCTCCTTGATGAGACGCTCCGCCTCGGCGACGGCGCCGGAGTCGTCCGCGGGCGGCGGCGTCCCCGACGTCTTCTGCCGGAGCCGCTCCACCGCCGCCATCGCATCCGCCGCGTCGGGGGCATTGATATGCGCGTCGAGGTACGCCTGGTAGTGCCGGAGCGCGTCCCCCGGCCGTTCCAGCTCCGTCTCGCAGATCCGCGCGGCGACGAGCTGCGCGCGCCCCGCCCCCGCCCCGCCCTTGGCGGCGATCCTCTCGTACAGCTCGACCGCCCGGGCGTGGTCGCCCTGCTCCTCGAAGGCGCGCGCCGCCTGCTCCTGTTCCTCCGGAGACTCCTCGATCGCCGTCCTGACCTCCGGCCGCTCCAGCAGCCCCTGCACGATCCTGGCCACCGCCTCCGCGCGGGGCCCTCCGGGCGAGAGGTCGAGGTAGCGCCGGTAGGCGATCACGGCGTCGGCGGGCCGCTCCAGGTGCGACTGGTAGAGGATCCCGAGGTTGTAGTGGCCGGTGGCGAGCGACGGGTCGAGCTCCACGGCGCGCCTGAACTGGTCGGCGGCCTTGTCGTAGAGCCCCACCTTGCCGTAGCAGACGCCGAGCTGGTTGTACGCCTTGCTGAAACGCGGGTTCACCCGCAGCGCCGTCTGGAGCTCGGCGATCGCCTGCTCGTAGTTGCCGCTCTCCTTGTAGCGGAGCGCGAGCTCGTAGTGGCGCGCATCCCTCTGCCCGCAGCCGGTGAGGGCGGCGGCGAGGACGCACGGGACGATGAGGCGAACGACCCGGTTCATCAGATCTCCGAAAATCGGCTGCGGGCACCGGTTCGGTCCCCGCAAAGGGATAGTGTACACTCTTCCGCGGGGCGCGGGCAATGAAATACGGGCCATCGGTTCGCCGCGGGGGAGACGGGGAAGGCGCGGCGCCGCCGGCAGGTCCGGGTTCACCCGGCGCATGCGCCGTACGGGCGCGCCGATGGGGATGCCGGCTTCCCGGGGCGCGCCGGTTCCCTTTTCAGGCGCGGTCCGGGATCGTCGCGGGCGTCAAGGCTTCCTGCGGAAGGAGAACGCGCCCTTCCCGTCGACGTCGACCTCGACGGCGTCGCCCTCGCGGAACCCCCCCTCGAGCAGGGCGAGGGCGAGCGGGTCCTGGAGGGAACGCTGGATGACCCGCTTGAGCGGGCGCGCCCCGTAGTCGGGGTCGTAGCCGAGGCGGGCGATTTCGCGCCGGGCGGCCGGGCTGATCGTGAGGGCGATGCGCCGCTCCTGGAGGCGCGCGGCAAGGAGGCCGATCTGGATATCGACGATCCGGGCGATCTCCTTCTCGCCGAGGGAGCGGAAGACGACGATCTCGTCCACGCGGTTGAGGAACTCCGGGCGGAACTGCTCCTTGAGCGCCGCGATGATCCGCTCGCGGACCGCCGCCTCGCCCGCGCCGGCCGACTCCTGGAGCATCCGGGAGCCGACGTTGGAGGTCATGATGAGCACGGCGTTCTTGAAATCGACCGTCCGCCCGTGCCCGTCGGTCAGGCGCCCGTCGTCCATGACCTGGAGGAGGACGTTGAAGACGTCCGGGTGCGCCTTCTCGATCTCGTCGAGGAGGAGGACGGTGTACGGGCGGCGGCGCACCTTCTCGGTGAGCTGCCCCCCCTCCTCGAAGCCGACGTAGCCCGGCGGGGCGCCGATGAGCCGGGCGACCGAGTGCTTCTCCATGTACTCCGACATGTCGATCCGGACCATCGCGCTCTCGCTGTCGAAGAGGAACTCCGCGAGGGCGCGGGCGAGCTCCGTCTTCCCGACGCCGGTGGGGCCGACGAAGATGAACGAGCCGATGGGCCGGTGCGGGTCCCCGAGACCCGCGCGCGCCCGGCGGACCGCGTTCGAGATTGCGGCGATCGCCTCGTCCTGCCCGACGACCCGTTCCCGGAGCCGCTCCTCCATCCGGACGAGCTTCTCCTTCTCCCCCTCGACCAGGCGGGAGACCGGGATGCCGGTCCACGAGGAGACCACCTCGGCGATATCCTCCTCGTCGACCTCCTCCTTCAGCATCTTCCGTTCCTTCTGGATCTCGGCGAGACGGCGGTTCGCCTCGTCGAGCCCCTTCTGCAGCCCCGCGAGGACGCCGTAGCGGTACTCGGCGGCCTTGGCGAGATCGCCCTCGCGCTCCGCGATCCCCTCGCGCGCCTTGGCGTCCTCGATCCCGCGTGTCGCCTCGCGGATCCGGGCGATCGCGGCCTTCTCCGCCTCCCAGTGCGCCCGCATCCCGTCGCGCGACTCCTTCTCCTCGGCGAGCTGGCGCTCGATCTTCTTCTGGCGCTCGCGAGACGCCCTGTCCTTCTCCTTGCCGAGCGCCTGCCGCTCGATCTCGAGCTGCATGATGCGCCGCTCGACCTCGTCGAGTTCCGTGGGGCGGCTGTCGATCTCCATCTTCAGGCGCGACGCCGCCTCGTCCACGAGGTCGATCGCCTTGTCCGGGAGGAACCGGTCGGCGATGTAGCGGTGCGAGAGCGTCGCCGCGGCGACGAGCGCCCCGTCCCGTATCCGGACGCCGTGGTGCACCTCGTAGCGGTGCTTCAGACCGCGCAGGATGGCGATGGTGTCCTCGACCGACGGCTCCCCGGTGAAGACCGGCTGGAAACGGCGCTCCAGCGCGGCGTCCTTCTCGATATGCTTCCGGTACTCGTCGAGCGTGGTCGCGCCGACGCAGCGGAGTTCGCCGCGGGCGAGCATCGGTTTGAGCAGGTTCGAGGCGTCGACCGCCCCCTCGGCCGAGCCCGCGCCGACGAGCGTGTGCAGCTCGTCGATGAAGAGGATGATCTCGCCCGCCGCGGAGCCGATCTCCTTGAGGAGCGCCTTCATCCGCTCCTCGAACTCGCCCCGGAACTTCGCCCCGGCGATGAGCGCCCCGAGGTCGAGGGCGAGCAGGCGCTTGTTCTTGAGCCCCTCGGGGACGTCGCCCGAGGCGATCCGCTGGGCGAGCCCCTCGGCGATGGCGGTCTTGCCGACGCCGGGCTCGCCGATGAGGACCGGGTTGTTCTTGGTCCTGCGGGAGAGCACCTGCATCACCCGCCGTATCTCGTCGTCCCTCCCGATCACCGGGTCGAGCTTGTCGCGGCGGGCGAGCGCGGTGAGGTCGCGCGTGAACCGCTCGAGGGCGCGGTACTTGCCCTCGGGGCTCTGATCGGTGACCCGGTGACTCCCGCGGATCTTGACGAGCGCCTTGAGGAGGCGGTCGCGGTCGAGCCCGAGCCGATGCAGGATCTCCGCCGTCTCGCCCGCCCCGTTCGCCGTCAACGCCAGGAGGAGATGCTCGACGCTGACGTAGTCGTCCTGGAGCGCGGCGGCCTCGCGGGACGCCTCCTCCAAAACGAACCGGAGCTCCCTGCCGGGCGAGGGCGGCGCGGCCATGGCGCCGTGGACGCGGGGGGTCTTCTCGATGCTCCGCCGGAGCTCCTGTTCGACCGCGCCCGGCTGCACCCCCGCCTGCGCCAGGAGCGGCGGGGTCACCCCGTCGGCCTGGGCGAGCATGGCGAGGAGGAGGTGCCCCGGGGAGAGCTCCTGCTGGTTCTCCTCCCCGGCGATGCGCTGCGCCTCGGCGAGCGCCTCCTGGGACTTGAGCGTCAGCGTGTCGTGCCGCATGGGGATATCAGCGCCTCCGCGAAACGGACGGGATGCGATCCTTCCGCCGCCGATGCCGGGGATCTTCACGGATCGGCGAAGATCCGCCGATCCGCGGCGCCCCCTACCTCCTCGGCTTCCTGCCGCCCCCGGCCTTTTTCAGGAGGACGGACTCGATCGTCGCGACGAGCCCCTCCTCGGTGAACGGCTTGGTCACGTAGGCGTCCGCGCCGAGCTTGAGCCCCTTCTCGATGTCGACCTTCTTGTCGAGCGCCGAGATGATGACCACCGGGATCTCCCGCGTCGCCGGGTTCTTCTTGAAGACGTCGCAGTACCAGTAGCCGGAGAAGAACGGCATCATGATGTCGAGGATGATCATCCGCGTGGGAGAGGAGAGCACCTTGGGGATCGCCTCGACGCCGTCGGACGCCGTCACCGCGTCGTAGCCGTGCCGTTCGACGATCTTGGCGATCATCTCCGCGACGTGGGCGTCGTCCTCGATCACCAGGATCCTGCCCTTCCTCGCGACGGAGGGGCTCATCGGAGGGCGGTCTCCTCCTCGCGAAGGCCTCCCCTCTCCTCCTCCGGGAGATCGTCGGGAGGCGGGGGCTCCTCCTCGGGGAGCTCGAGGAGGAAGAGCGCCGCGTCCTCCATCTTCACCTTCTCGGCGGGCGGTTCGATCAAGAAGATCGGCACCAGCACCTCGAGCGAGAGGTTCAGGCACGCATAGACCGAGAGGCGCTTCCCCAACTTCCCGCGGTCGTCGATCACGTCGAGGCAGCGGGCGCCGTCCGCGGCGCCGGCGGCGATGAAGAGGTGCTTGTACTCCTCCCCCCGCTCGAGGAACGCGGCGGTCTGCTCGATACCCGCGCCGATGAGGCGCTCGCTGCCGCGGGCCGGGGCGAGCTCGGTCTTGCGGCTCCCGACGGCCATCTTGAGCAGCAGCCCCTTGGCGTGCGGCACCGCCCCGGTCCGCCGCGTCTCGAGCACGCTGCCGACCGTGAGCGGGGGGGCCTTCTTCGCCAGATCCCGGAGGAACGCCGCCACCTCCTTCTGCGACGAGAGGAAGACGATGCCCGCGACCTTGTACGGCCCCTCGGGGGTGTTCCTCCCGTAGATGTGCCCGGTGAGTTTCAGGGTGCTGCCGCTCTGCCGGAGATCGCGGAAGATGTGTTCCGGTTTCAGCTTGATCCACTTGCTGTCGCCGCCGAAGAGCGGGACGAAGGGGATGATCAGGTCCGCCTTGTCCCCCTCGGCGCCGAAGGTGACGGTGAGCTTCTCGGTGAGCGGGGCGGGGCGGGCGGGCGTGCTCCTGCCGCCGAGGAACGCCTCGATCTTCTCGAAGCCGAAGAAGAGGAGCGCCCCCGCGCTGTAGAAGGCGTAGAGGAACGGCTTCCGCGCCCAGCGGTACCACTCGACCGCCGGCCTCTTCTTCCGCGCACTCATCGTTCGCCCCCCGCCGGAACCGCCGCTAGTCGTTGACGACGCTGAACCCGAAGTAGTGCACCGTGAGGTCCCGGCTGTCGCTGAACGCGGCGGCGAGCCGTTTCTGGAGGTAGTCGAGCACCTCCTTACGCCGCCGCTGTACGTCGAAGTCGCGCGTGCGCTCGTCCACGCCCTCCAGCGGAAGGTCCGCCTTGAAACTCACCTCGGAGTAGATCCGCAACATCGCCATCACGCCCCTCCTCTCCCCCTCTCGCGCCGCTCACATCCTCCCCATGTGCAGGAAGGCGCTGATCTGGGGGCCGAACTTCACGATGAGCCCCGCCACCACGACGCTCACCATGCTCATCAGCTTGATGAGGATGTTGAGCGAGGGACCGGCAGTGTCCTTGAACGGGTCGCCGACGGTGTCGCCCACGACCCCGGCCTTGTGGGCGGCCGAGCCTTTGCCGCCGTGGTGCCCCTGCTCGATATGCTTCTTCGCGTTGTCCCATGCGCCGCCCGAGTTGGCGAGCATGACCGCCAAAACGAATCCGGTCGCCGTGGCCCCCGCGAGGAACCCCATCACGCCCGCGACGCCCAGCACGAGCCCCACCAGGATCGGGACGACGATCGCGCTGATGGAGGGGAGCATCATCTCCCGCTGCGCCCCCTTCGTGGAGATCGCGACGCAGGAGGCGTAGTCGGGCACCGCCTTCCCCTCCAGCAGCCCCTTGATCTCCTTGAACTGGCGCCGGACCTCCTCAACCATCCGCCGTGCGGCGCGCCCGACCGCCAGCATCGAGAGCGCGCAGAAGACGAAGACCATCATCGCGCCGAGGAAGAGGCCGACGAGCACCTTGGGGTTCAGGAGCGTGACCTCGTACTGGGCCATGAAGAAGTCGAGGTTCGCCTTCTGGATTGTCGCGGCGTCGAACGCCTTCGTGCCGATCCGGGCGAGCCCGTCGGCGCTCGTGGAGGCGACGCGGACGAGGCCGATGCGCACCTCCTCGATGTAGGCCGCCAGGAGGGCGAGCGCGGTGAGCGCCGCGGAACCGATCGCGTACCCTTTGCCGGTCGCGGCGGTCGTGTTGCCGAGCGAATCGAGCGCGTCGGTTCTTTCGCGCACGCCCGGTTCGAGCCCGCTCATCTCGGCGTTGCCGCCCGCGTTGTCCGCGATCGGACCGTAGGCGTCGGTCGCGAGGGTGATCCCGAGGGTCGAGAGCATCCCCACGGCGGCGAGCCCCACGCCGTAGAGCCCGTGCTCGGGGTTCGTGAAACCGCCGGCGAAGCCGTAGGCCAGGATGGTCGCCACGCCGATCGTGACCACCCCGGGCCAGGTGGAGAGCATCCCCACCGACATCCCCTCGATGATGACCGTGGCGGATCCGGTGAGCGACTGCGATGCGACCTGCCGGGTCGGGGGGTAGTCCTGCGAGGTGTAGTACTCCGTCGCCTTGCCGATGATCCATCCCGCGCAGAGCCCGGCGACGATCGAGCCGAAGAGGCCGAAGTGCCCCGGCAGCATCCACGGGACGAGGAAGAACGACACCGCGCAAATCCCGACGATGCTCAGGTTCACCCCGCGGGCGAGCGCCTTGAGCAGCTCCTTCTGCGTCGCCGTCTCCCCGCTCCGGACGAAGAAGATCCCGACGATAGAGAGGAAGACGCCGATCCCGGCGATCATCATCGGCAGGAGGACCGACCTGAGCATCAGGACGGAATTGCCGGAGAACGCCGCGACGCCGAGGGCGGCCGTGGCGAGGATGGAGCCGCAGTAGGATTCGTACAGATCCGCCCCCATCCCCGCGACATCCCCGACGTTGTCGCCCACATTGTCGGCGATGGAGGCGGGATTGCGGGGGTCATCCTCGGGGATCTCCGCCTCGATCTTGCCCACCAGGTCGGCGCCGACGTCCGCCGCCTTCGTGAATATACCGCCCCCGACGCGCGCGAAGAGCGCCTGGGTGCTCGCCCCCATCCCGAAGCAGAGCATCGTGACCGTGGTCTCGACGAGGCCGAGGCCGACGATGCTGTTGAGCAGGTAGAACCAGATACAGATGTCCAGGAGCCCGAGGCCGACGCAGACCAGCCCCATCACGGCGCCGCTCCGGAAGGCGATCTGGAGGGCGCTGTTGAGGGAGCTGCGGGCGGCGTGCGCGGTGCGGGCGCTCGCGTGGGTCGCGGTCTTCATCCCGATGAACCCGCAGAGGCCGGAGAAGAACCCGCCGGTGAGGAAGGCGAACGGGACCCATTTCGACTGGACCTGCAGCACGAAGGCGAGGAAGGCGAAGAAGAGCCCTGCGACGACGAAACACCAGAAGACGACCTTGTACTGCTGCCGCAGGTAGGCGCGGGCGCCGGTGCGCACGTACGAGGCGATCTCCTTCATCCGATCGGTGCCCTCGGATGCGCGGATCATGGAGCGGTAGAAGAATCCCGCGACGACGAGCGCGGCGACGGAGGCGATCGGGGCGATGAGCCAGGAGAGGGGGAGCGGCGCCGTCTCCGCGACCGCCTCCGGCAGGGCCGATGCCGCGCGCGCCCCGAGCCCCGCCGCCAGCGCACACAGACGCACGATGCTGTTCTTCACGTATGACCTCCTTCTAAATGATCACACCCGGGGTGAATATTGCCGCTCGCCCACCCGGTTGTCAATCGCATTCTGATCCCCCGCCTCCCCGGGCCGGCGGTCAGGGACCGTCCATCAGCCGTTTCACCAGGCGGACGATCTCGCCGGCGTTCCGCGCGTAGCCGTCCGCGCCTATCTTGCGCGCGTAGGCGGGGGTGACGACCGCCCCCCCCACCATCACCTTCTGGGCCATCCCCCTGCGTTTGAGCTCGGCGATGACCGTCTCCATCTGCCGCATCGTGGTGGTCATCAGGGCGGAGAGCCCGACGAGTTGGGCCCCGGTCGCCGCCGCCTGCTCCGCGATCAGCTCGGCCGGCACGTTCCGGCCGAGGTCCGTGACCTCGTAGCCGTAGTTCTCGAGGACGGTGCAGCAGATGTTCTTGCCGATGTCGTGGACATCCCCCAGGACCGTGGCCATCAGGATCCTGCCCCGCGACGGCATCCGCTCCCCCTTCATCTCGCGCTTCAGGCGCGCGAAGGCGGCCTGGACGGTCTCCGCGGCGAGGATCATCTGCGGCAGGAAGATCTCGCGGCGTTCGAAGCGCGCCCCGACCTCCTCGAGCGCGGGGGCCAGCATCGCCACGTTGATCTCGAGGGGCGGGATCCCCATCGAGAGCGCCGCCTCGAGGGGCGGGATGACCCCGTCCCGGTCGCCGGCGAGGATAGCGGCGAGGAGCCGCTCGCGCACCCGCGCGGCGTCCTTTGCGGGCTCCTCGGGCGCGGAGGGCGCGGCCGGCCCGGCGGCGCGCGCGCCGGCGATGAAGTCGCGCGCGCCGGGATCCTTCCCGGCGAGCACGCGCGCGGCGCCCAGGACGCGCATCACGAGCCCGTCCGCGGGGTTGCAGATGACCGCGTCGAGGCCCGCCTCCACCGCCATCGCGAGGAACGCCGCGTTCAGGCTGCTCCGCCCGGGGAGGCCGTGGGAGACGTTGCTGAGGCCCATCACCGTCTGCCAGCCGCGGGCCTTCAGCATCCGCAACGTCTCCAGCGTCACCGCGGGCTGCGCCTGCGAGGCCGCGGCGGCCATCACGAGCGGATCGACCAGGATATCCTCGCGCCGCAGCCCCGCCCTGACCGCGCTCGCCGCCACCTCCTCGGCGAGCGCGACCCTCCGCGCGGCGGTCTCCGGGATCCCCTTCCCCGAGAGCGGCAGCACGATGATCGCCGCTCCGTGGAGGCGGGCGAGGGCGAGCAGTCTCGGCATCGACCCCCCGTCCGCGGTGATTGAGTTGACCAGCGCGCGCCCCTCCACCTCCCGCAGCCCCGCCTCGAGCGCCTCGGGGCTGCTCGAGTCGATGACGAGGGGGGCGTCGACGCAACGCTGCACGACGCGCGCCGCGCGCGCCATCAGCTCCGTCTCCGAAACCGCGCCCACGCCGAGCGTCTCGCCGTGGGCGCCGGCGTTCAGATCCAGCAGCTGCGCCCCCTCCCGGACCTGGGCGGTCGCCGCGTCGCGCACCGGGGCCGTATCGCCGCGGATGAAGAGGCGCGCCATCTCCGCCTGGACGCTCAGGTTGATCCGCTCGCCGATGACGAGCGGTCCGCGGGAGGGATCGAGCGATACCGCCCGCACGCGGCTGCACAGCCGGAGGCGGTCCGGCACCGCGCGCCGCGCCGGCCTCCTCCGCCCGAGCGCCGCGGCCATCGCCTTGATGTGCGCGGGGGTCGTCCCGCAGCACCCCCCGATCAGGTTCGCGCCTGCGGCCGCGAACCGATCGGCGAACGCCGCCATCTCGGCGGGGCTCTTCCGGAAGACGGTTTTGCCGTCGACGAGCTCGGGGAGCCCCGCGTTGGGGAGCACGGAGAGGCACGCCGGGGCGACGCCCGCCATCGCCTCCAGGAGCGGGAGCATCTCCTCCGGCCCCAGGCTGCAGTTCACCCCGACCGCGGCGGCGCCGGAGGCGGCGAGCACGATGGCCGCGACGTCGGGCGGGGTCCCCGAGAAGGTCCTCCCGTCCTCGCCGAAGGTCGCGTGGGCGACCACCGGGATGTCGGAGACCTCGCGCGCGGCGACCAGCGCCGCTTTCGCCTCGCGGATATCCGAGAAGGTCTCGAGGAAGAGGGCATCCGCCCCCGCGCGCGCGAGCGCGCGCATCTGCTCGCGGAACGTTTCGACCGCCTCGTCGAACGTCAGCGCGCCCAACGGGGCGAGCTGCGCCCCGAGCGGGCCTACCGAGCCGGCCACGTAGGCCCTGCCGCCGGCCGCCTTCCGTGCCAGGCGCACCGCCTCGCGGTTGATGCGCTCGACATCCGCCTCCAGACCGTAGTCGGCGAGCTTGCGGCGGTTGGCGCCGAAGCTGTTCGTCTCGATCACCTCGGCCCCCGCGTCGAGGTACCGCGTGTGGATGTCGACGACGAGGGCCGGGCGGCCGAGGATGGCCTCCTCCGGGCAGCCGCCGTCGGGGAGCCCCCCCTCCTGGAGCATCGTCCCCATCGCCCCGTCGACAAGGAGCACGCGCTCCCGCATCGCGTCCAGAAACGGTTTCATGATGTATGTCGCGGATCACCGCGGATCAGAACGAAGAGAAAATCTTGCCGCGGATTGACACGGATGAACATGGATCGATTCTGTCTTGTGACCTCCGGATAGTGTCGTTACCCGTGTCTATCCGCACACATCCGTGGCACGAGATATCTCTATCCCCCGCCGCGCGGCACCCAGCCCACGACCGCCGTCACCGACTTCTCCGGGACCAAAATGCACCCCCGGCCCGCCGAGATCCCGATCCGCTCCGCCCCGAGCGCCGCCAGCACCCCCGGCTGCGCATCGAGCGCCCAATCGCCGTAGCCGGGACTGAACCGCCGGGTGAGCTCAAACCCCTCCTTCGCCGCCTCCCGCCCCAGCGAAGCCGCCGCGGCCTCCACGACCGCCTCGACCGCCTCCGAGCCGTAGGCGTCGAGGATCATCGCCTCGGTCATCCTCTTCTCTCGCATCAGGCGCTCCGCGGCGGACGTGAGTGCCGCACCGACGGTCGCCCCGATGAACGTCGCGCAGCTGCAGGGGGCGAGCAGCTCCGCCACCCGGGCGCTCCGGATGGCGAACGGCGTCTCCTTGAATTCGACGACCCCGCCGGCGTTGCGCCTGATACGGAACGTCGCCCGCACCGCGGCGGGGGCGGCGAGCGCTTCCCCCTCCCCGATGCCCCGGGCGACCAGCGCCGCGAGCGCCGGCGCCCCCCGCGCGGCGGAGGGCCCCATCCCCATCCGCCGCAGAACGGCCTCCGCCGCGACCGCCGTTCCGATCTCCCGGAAGACGCCGTCGGAGGAACTCATCCCCAGAGCGCCCAGGCCACGCCGAGCGCGATGCAGTAGCAGCCGAACCAGGCGATCCCGCCCCTCTCGACCGCGCCGTTGAGGACCCTGATCGCCACAAGACCGCTCGCGCAGGAGACCGCCGCGGAGGCGGCGAGCGCCGCGACGCCGAAATTCTCCGCCGCGGATCCGATCTCGGGCAGGTGCATGAGGGCGGCGCCCAGCATCGCGGGGGCGGCCATCATGAACGCAAACTCCACCGCCCGCCGCCGCCCGACCCCGGCGAGAAGGCCCGCCCCCACGGTCATGCCCGATCTCGAGATGCCGGGGGGAAGGGCGAGGGCCTGCGCGCACCCGATGAGGAGCGCCCTCCCCCACCCGATCTCCGCGTCTGCCGGACGGGCGCGCCCCGCGGCGACGAGGAAGACGCCGCCCGCGACGAGCCCCGCCGCGGCCATCCGCGGGTCGTGGAAACGCGCCTCCAGCCACCCGCGAGCGAGCACCCCCACCGCCGCGGCGGGGAGCGTGGCGACGAGGAGGAGGCCGAGGTCCCGCCGCGCGCGGGGCTCGGCGGGGTGGAGCAGGATGCGTCTCCATGCCGCGCGATAGAAGACAACCGCCGCGGCGAGCGTCCCCAGATGGAGCACCAGCTCGAGGGCGACCCCCTCGGACCGCACGCCGAGCAGGCGCTCGGCGAGCACCAGATGCGCCGTGCTCGACACCGGGAGCCACTCGGTGGCCCCCTGCACGATCCCGATCACGACGGCCTGCGGTATGGTCATAAGGCTGCCGCTCGTGCGCGCGGAGGGGCGTTCACGGATTGACGCGCCGATACCAGTCGACGAACCGCTGCACCCCCTCCTCGACCCGGACGCGGGGACTGTAGCCGAGGAGCTCGCCCGCCTTGCGGATATCCGCGCAGGTCACCGGGACGTCCCCCGGCTGATCGGGGAGCGATTTCACGACCGCCTTTTTCCCGACGGCGCGCTCGATCGCCGCGATGAGCGCCCTGAGCTCCACGGTCCTCGACTCGCCGAGGTTGATGACCTCGAACGGGAACGGAGTGTCGACGGCCCGCACCAGGCCGTCCAGGATGTCGTCGACGTAGGTGTAGTCGCGGCGGCTTGTCCCGTCGCCGTAGACCTCGATCGGTTCCCCGCGCAGTATCCTGCGCGTGAAACGGTGGATCGCCATCTCCGGCCGCTGCCGGGGCCCGTAGACAGTGAAGAATCGGAGGCAGGTGGCGCTGAGGCCGTGGAGGTGGTGCCAGACGTGGCAGAGGAGCTCGCAGGCCCTCTTGGTGGCCGCGTACGGGGAGATGGGGCGGTCGGCGCAGTCGTGTTCCGAGAACGGCACCTCGCTGCGCGCCCCGTAGACCGAAGAGGAGGAGCCGAAGACGAAGCGCCCCACCGCGTGCTCGCGCGCGAACTCGAGAAGGTTGAGCGTGCCGCAGCAGTTCACCTCCTCGTAGAGGAGGGGGTTTTTGAGGGAGGCGCGCACCCCCGCGCGGGCGGCCAGGTGGACAATCACCTTGAACCTGTGGCGCGCGGCGATGCCGCGGAGGACCTTCCTGTCCCTGATGTCTCCCTCGACGAGCGCGTACGACGGGTTCTTGAGGGCCGAAGCGATATTCTCCCGCTTCACGGCGGGATCGTACGAGTCGTTGAAGTCGTCGAGGCAGACCACCTCGTCGCCGCGCTCGAGCAGCCGGTCGACCAGATGAGACCCGATGAACCCCGCACCGCCGGTGACGAGGACCTTCATAACGGCACACCCCCGCCCGCCCCGCCGATCCGCGGGGCGAAGCTCCCTTCCCGGATCCTGAAGCCGGGCCCCGAACCTGCGCCCGGGGCCGGCGACGGCAGGTATGGTACCACAGTGCCGTCCAGGCGCGCAACGAAAGGCGCCGCCGCGGCGCGGTTCAGGCGGGCCGCGTCCGCCGCTGTACCCACGCCCGCCCCCGTGCTATACTGCCTGTATGCCGCGCCTCAAGATCGCGCTCCCGAAAGCGTTTCCGTTCTCCACGGAGATCCCGGTGCGTGTCGCCGACCTCAACTACGGCGGCCACCTGGGCAACGACGCGGTCCTTTCCATCGTCCACGAGGCCCGCGTCCGGTTCCTCCGGCACCACGGCTTCACGGAGGCACGGATCGGCGGGCCGGGCATCCTGATGACCGATGCCGCCGTCGTGTACGCCGCGCAGGGCTTCTGGGGCGACCCCCTGACGGTCGAGGTCGCGGTGACGGACCTTTCGCGGTGCGGCGCCGCCTTCGTCTATCGTCTCTCCAACCGCCTCTCGGGCAGGGAGATCGCCCGCGCCAGGACCGGCATCGTCTTCTTCGACTACCGGGCCGGCCGTATCGCGCGCGTCCCGGACGCGTTCGCCGCGCGCTGCGCGGGCGCCTCCTGAGGAGCCGCGAATGGCGTTCATACGACTGCGCGGCGTGCCCGGCCTCGTGTATCTCCCCGACGCGGACCCCGCCGCCCCGAAGAAGCACCCGTGCGCGGACTGCTTCTCGTGCGGCTGGTGCAGCGACGAGCGGTGCGCGCTCTGTCTCAGGCGCGGGAGGCAAGGACGGCCGCGGCGGCGCACGCGGCGGCGAGCAGGAGATTGCCCGCGGCGTTGCGGGACGACGTGAGGAACGGCTCCGGGCGGAAGCGCTTCGCGGCGCGGTTCGCGGCCGGGATGCGGAGGAGCAGCACGAGCGGGACGAGAACGAGCCACCATCCGCCCGCCGCCATCGCCAAAAAGAGCGCGCCCCGCTCGGCCGCGCCGTAGTACTTCTCGGCGCCCCCCGGCGGGGGCGTTTCGGCGCACGTCTCGAACAGCGTCCGACGCGCCGCGCTCAGCAGGTACACGCCGCCGAAGGTCGCCGCCACGAACAGGATCGCGGGGGTCAGGATCCCCGCCTCGTCGAGCCGGGCGGGGAGAGTTCCCCGGAGCGCCGGGGAATCCGGGAGCGGGGTGAGGAAGACCGTCGCGAGCGTCGCGAGGTGCAGCGCCTGATCGGCGCAAAAAGCCCAGAGGCCTCCCCCCAAGACGCCGCGCGCGGAGAGATCCACCTTCAAGGCGTCGATCAGAAGATGGAGCGACGCGACCGCGGCGGCGAACGCCCAGAACGACCAGTCCCCCGCGAGCGGGTAGCAGACACACACCGTCGTCGCCAAGGCGATGCCCGCGTGCGGGAGCTGGCCCGCAAGGCGCGTCAGTTTCATCCGGTAGACGCGGGCGGACTGGAGCGGGAAATCGGCGACGAGGTGCGCGAGCACGAGGAGCTTGAAGAGGAGCATCGTCTTCTCCGCGCGGCAGACAGGCGGGTTCTCAGATCCCGCCGAGGCCGAGGAGCCGGATACAGTCGTCCGCGTCGAGCGCGGCGGGTGAGGCCAGGTACTGCGCGCCGAGGGAAAGCCCCGGGATCGAGGCGAGCCCCTCCTTCAGCGTTGCGCCCCCGATCTCGAGCGTCACGTCGATCGAGCCGTCGGAGTAGTACGTCTTCGCCACCTCCTCCGCGCCCTGCACCAGGCCGTTCACGGCGATGTCGACCCGGTCGTCGGCGACCGCGAAATCCCGCAGGGTGGTGGACGAGGTCACCACGGTGCCGTGGATCTTCTCCGCCAGCCGCCGGTAGGCGTCCACCGCCGCCGCCCGCTCCGCGGCGAGGCGGATGAACCCCCCGAACAGGGCGGCGTAGTCGGCCTGCGGCAGCGGCGCGATCCCTCTCCACGCCTGCGCCAGATCCCTCCCGGTGATCCTGGGCACCGCGTCGAGCGGAAACTCCAGGCACACCGACGCCGCCCGCTCCGCCGCCGAGTAGTCCTCCGCCGAGACGGGGGCGTCGAGCGCCGCGTCGAGGAGGCGGCGGGAGATCTTCGGGTCCCTCTCCATCAGGTCGCCGACCGTCTCGTTCCCGGAGAGCATCAGCGTTTCGAGCTTGCCGGCGAGTTCCCTCTGCGCCCGGCGCCGCGCCTCCGCCCTCGCCCACCCCTCGGCCTCCGCCGGATCGGCGATGCCGGCCGGGGCCGCGGCGCGGCCCTTCCCGGAAAGCGCGAGGCCCGTGAGATCGGCCGACGGACGGGAGAGCCGGTCGAGAAGCCCCTTGGCGTCCTTCAGCGGGACGGCCGGGTCGCCGAGGCGCTTGAGGAGGAGGCGGCGGGGGGGGAGCCCCGTCCCCTTGGCGCGCAGAATCGCGCGCGCCCACGGGGCAACCGTCGTGCGCCGGTCGGGGAAAACCGTCACGTGCTTGTCCGGCTCCCCGAGCGCCTCGACGCGCACGCTCCCGTCGGCGACGGCGACGCCGGTCGTCTCCCCGTCCGCCGCGACCGACATGGCGAATCCGGTCCCGCGGACCGCGGCGACGGCGACCGGCGATCTCAGGGTGAGCCGCGCGCCGGCGGGCAGCTTGTCGAGGCGGGCGATGATTTCGCCCTTCAGGAGCCCGAGGTCCGTCAGGCGCACCACCGAGCCGTCCGGGTCCCGCGACTCCCCGAAGAGGCGCTCCACCTTCAGCACCGAATTCTCCTTGAGACGGAAACGGTTGGGGGGATCGAGCTGGAGGTCGGCGTAGGAGTTGTTGAGCGTCCGGAGCGAGTCGGCGGCCGCGAGCGACGTCCCCGCGGCCGCGGGGACCCACGCGGCGGAGGGGGGATTCAGGCGCGCCGCCTGCCGGTGGATCTTGACGAGGGAGACGCCGTCCGGCGCGCGGGGAGCGGCCTGCGCCGCCGCAGCCAGCGCCCCGGCGACAGTCGCGGCGCACAGCCGCCGCATCGCGCCCCTCACCGCCCGTCCCGCGGTCATCGTTTCAACCTACCACACCGCCGCGTGCGCGTCCAGTTTCGCGGCATACGCGCAGGGACTGTTCATATCGAATCCTGAACGCGGCCGCCGCCGCGGCGCCGCCGCTCCCCCCCGCGCGCCTCTCCGGGGTTGCGCGGCGGCCGGGGCCCGATGTAAGATACACGGGGATACCGCCCATGAAAACCCGGCAGGTCGCCTTCCTCACGGTGCTGCTCAGCCTCGCCCTGGTCGCGCTCCTCTCCAGGACCGCCTTCTTCAGGATCTACGAGGCCAAGACCGTCGACTCCCGCTTCGCCTGGCGGTACCGGTTGCGGGGCCCCCGCCCGAACCGGTCCATCGCCCTCGTCGGGATCGACGACCAGACCCTCGCCGCCCTCGGCGGCCGCTGGCCGATCGCCTGGCGCTGGCACGCCCTCCTGCTGGAGGCCCTCTCCGAAAAGCTCCCCGCGCTGGTCGCCTACAACGTCCTCTTCCTCCCCGCGAGCGGGCAGGACGCCGGCGACGAGACGGACCTCGCCGAGGCGACCCGCCGGCTCGGGGACGTCGTCTACCCCTACTACTTCGACTTCGAGACAACGGAGGTCGGAGACGGCGACCCCCTCCTCCGGAACGCGATCCCCGCCGGCCGGGACGCCCTCTCCTCCCTCCCCCGCGCCGCCGCGGCGATGCTCCCGATCCGACCGCTCGCCGCCTGCGCCGCCCTCGGCTTCGCCAACGCGCCGGGGGATGAGGAGGACGGCGTGATGCGGCGCGTGCCGCTCCTCCTCCGTTTCGGCGACCGCGTCTACCCGTCGTTCTGCCTGATGGCGGCGCTCCGCTACTTCAACGTCGAGCCCTCCCGGGTGCGCTTCTCGCCCGGGGGGCGCATCGACTTCGACCCCCCCGGCGGACCGCCGGTGTCGATCCCGATCGACCGGTCCGGGGCGATGCGGATCGACTACGCCGCCCGCGAGGAGGACTTCTCGCGGAGCGTCTTCTCCCAGGTGCTCCAGTCGTACGCCCTCCGCGCAAGGGGCGCCCCCGCGGCCGTGGATCTGGCCGATTTCGAGGGGAAACTCGTCCTCGTCGGCGTCACCGCCACGGGGGTGATCGAGTCGTACTCGAAGCCGACGCCGCTCGCGCCCGAAAGCCCCCTCCTCTCCGTCTACGCGAACGCGATCGCGACGATCCTCTCCCGCTCGTTCCCGACCGCCCCGTCCCCGCGCGCCGCCGCGGCGCTGCTGCTCCTTCTCGCCGCGCTCGCGGCGGTAGTCTCGATCTCGTTCAGGGCGGGCGCGAGCCTCGCGCTCTCCATGCTCTTCCTCGCGGTCTACCTCGCGGCCGCCTACGCCGTCTTCATCGCCGCCGCCGTGATTCTGCCGGTCGTGCCCGGGGTCCTGACGGTGGCCTTCGTCTACACGCTCGTCACATCGTTCCGCTACGCGACCGAGGAGCGCCAGCGCAGGTTCTACCGCGGGGTGCTGGGGAAATACCTCTCCCGGAACGTGATGGAGGAGCTTCTGCGGAACCCCGGGGGGCTGCGGCTCGGCGGGGAGCGCCGCGAGCTCACGGTGATGTTCGCCGATGTCAAGCAGTTCAGCGCCTTCTGCGAGAAGAGCGCGGTGGAGGAGATCGCCCCGCGCCTGAACGAGCTGCACGACCGGATGACCCGTCTCATCTGGAAGCACGACGGCACGCTGGACAAGTACATCGGGGACGGTATCATGGCGTTCTGGGGGGCGCCGCTCCCGCAGGAGGACCACGCCGCCCGGGCGGTTTGTGCCGCGCTCGAGATGCGCGACGAGCTGCGGCGGATGGGGGAGGAGGCGCGGCTGCGCGGCGCCGATTCGTTCTCGATGGGGATCGGCCTCAACACCGGGACGGTGGTCGTCGGGAATATGGGGTCGAACGACTTCTGGGACTACACGGTTCTCGGCGACGAGGTGAACCTCGCCGCGCGCGTCGAGGCGCTCACGCGCGCCTACGGCGTCGACATCATCGTCACCGAGTCGACCCGCCGCAGGGTCGAGGGGCTCGTCGAGAGGCGCCTCCTCGGCGAGGCGACCGTCAAGGGCAAGGAGAGACCGGCGGTGCTGCACGAACTGCTCGGCCGCGCGGCGGAGAAACCGACGGATGGACGCTGACACCCCTCCCCTGAAGGACCGGATCGCCGAGCTCGGGGCGCTCCAGGAGCAGCTCCGGATCTCGAACCAGCGGGTCGCGAACCTGTCCGCGCTGGTCGAGATCAGCAAGATCATCAACTCCACGCTCGACCTCGACACGCTGCTCACGATGATCATGGAGATCATCAAGCAGGTGCTGAACGCCGAGAGCGGGTCGCTGATGCTCCTCGACGAGCGGGGCGACGAGCTCCTCTACCGCGTCGCGCTGGGCGAGAAGGGGTCGCGGCTGAAGGAGCGGTTTCGTCTGAAGATCGGCCAGGGCATCGCCGGATGGGTGGCGGCGCACGGCGAGCCGCTCCTCGTCCCGGACGCGGCCCGGGACGCCCGTTTCTACGGGGCCCCCGACAAAACGCTCAACCACCGGACCCGCTCGATCCTCTGTGTCCCGTTGCGCGGCCAGGGGAAATTGCTCGGGGTGCTCGAGGCGATAAACTCCAAGAGCCCCGGCGGCTTCACCCCCGACGACCTGTCGCTCTTCCTCGCCTTCGCGAGCCAGGCCGCCGTCGCCATCGAGAGCGCCCGGATGCACGAGCGGCTGCTCGAGAAGCAGCGGGTCGAGCAGGAGCTCAAGATCGCCAACCAGATCCAGCGCAACTTCCTCCCCTCCTCGTTCCCGAAACCCGCGGGGGCGCGCGTCTACGCCAGGACCGTCCCCGCCTGGGAGACGGGGGGGGATTTCTACGATGTCGTGGAGCTTGGCCCCCGGCGGCTGGGCGTCGTGGTCGGGGACGTCTCGGGGAAAGGGGTCCCGGCCGCGCTGTACATGGTGCAGGTGCTCAGCGAGTTCCGCTTCAGGGCTTCGGCCGCCGACGGGACGGACGCCGTGCTCGGCCGGTTGAACGACGGGCTGCTCGTGCACGGCACCAGCGGGATGTTCGTCACGCTCGTCTACGCGATCGTGGACGCCGCGGCGCGTCTCCTCTCCTTCAGCAGCGCGGGCCACCTGCCGATGCTCTGGAGGAGGAGCGGGGGCGGGACGGAGCTCCTCGAGGGGCCGTCGGGGATGCCGCTCGGCATCTCCGCCGGCGTGCGCTACCCGATGCACACCGTCGCGCTCGGCAGGGGGGACCTGCTGTTCCTCTACACCGACGGGATCATCGAGGCGCGGGACAGGAAGGGGCGCGAGTTCGGCATTGCGCGGCTCAAAAACATCCTCGGCGGTCCCGCGGCGGGGCCGGAGGCGGCGGTGCGGCGCGTGATGCGGCGGGTCGAGACGTTCTCGCGCGGCGTACCTCAGTACGACGATCTCACGGCACTGGCACTGCGAATGGGGTGACGACATGGCGGGCACGCGCGCGGCTTCCGACAGCATCACGGTGATCATCCCCAGCAATCCACGCTACCTCAGGGCGGTGCGCTCCCTTCTCGACGAGATCGCCTACGAGATGAGGTTCCCGGCGAAGGCGCGGAGCGAGATCGTCCACGCTGTCGACGAGGCGTGCACCAACGTCATCAAGCACGGGTACGGCGGCAACCTCGACAAGAAGATCGTGCTCATCCTCCGGGAGCGCGCCGACCGGCTCGAGATCACCATCAAGGATTTCGGCAAGAAGGTCCACCCGGCGCGCATCCGTTCCCGGGACCTGCACGACGTCAAGCCCGGCGGGCTCGGCGTCTATTTCATCCGGCAGTCGATGGACCTGGTCTGGTACGACACGAGCCCGCGCGTCGGGACCGTGCTGACGATGGTCAAGTATCTGAAGAAACCGGGACGCAGGTAGGCGCCCCCCCGCCCGCCCCGCGCCAAAACCGCCGCCGCCCGGCACATCTTCGACCCCATGCCCCCCAGGTGACCCCGCATCGCAACGGCTCGGGCCCGCTCCTTCCGGCTGCATGTGCGCATCAGAAAGCACGCAAGAATTGTATGTTTTACCGAGTATCTCATCGTATATTGCGCTATTTTGAATGCAATATTTTTGTCAATCTTTTGGCTCTATTCTTAATCCATTGGAGTTCAATATGTTATGTCTTAACATTTGCCATCAGAGCTTGGCATCTATCTTGCTTAACAATCTTTCGGGTTGGAGGTTGGCCATGAAAGAGATTTGCGAGTACTGCTTCAGCGAGCTTGCGGTAGAGGATGAGAAGGTCGAGGGCAACCGCAAGTTCATCTGGAAGCGCTGCACGAACGACGAGTGCGGCGAGACCTTCCTCTTCGTGGAGTACCTCTGGCAGCTCAACCTGGCGGAGTGCAGCTCATTCCAGGTTGTCGCCGGCTGAGCGATGGGCTGAGGATTTCGACACGGGCGCCGCTCCCGCGGGGGGGCGGCGCCGCTTGTTGTACGGTCAGGGCTGCCGCGGAACCGCCGGGGCCGTCACCCCGCGCCTCCCCCGGGACCGAGCGGAACGGAACAGGTCGTCCCCGCGGCGAGATCGATGAAGAGGACCCTGTTCCGCACCGGTTCCCCGATCCCGGCGATGATCTTCACCGCTTCGGCCGCCTGCATCGCCGCGACCGCGGCGGGGGTCGGGGTCGAAACGCCGAGCTCC